>Ga0209119_1003671_pt1 | contig 13083 bp, 10 predicted proteins | sample COG_03_FD_184747 | JGI IMG/M metagenome (GOLD analysis project Ga0209119, IMG submission 184747) | Pelagic Microbial community sample from North Sea - COGITO 998_met_03 (SPAdes) (version 2) | ecosystem: Environmental > Aquatic > Marine > Neritic zone/Coastal water | place: Helgoland, sampling... | reverse complement strand
AGATCAGTCTTGCAGATATAGAAGCCGCCGCTGCCATCGTCTACGCGGAGATGGCGCCGACGCCGGAACTTAACTGGCCATTATTGAGTGAGCGGCTGGGTACGCAAGTTTGGGTCAAACATGAGAATCACACACCCGTCGGGGCCTTCAAGATCCGTGGTGGGCTGGTCTATTTTGCCGACCTGATTGCCGGTGGCGAGTCGGTTCAGGGCGTGATCAGTGCAACCCGCGGTAATCATGGTCAGTCGGTAGGCTATGCAGCTCGGCATTATGGCATTCCGGCCACCATCGTGGTGCCAAAGGGTAACAGCACTGAAAAGAACGCGGCGATGCAAGCCCAAGGCGTCACGCTGATTGAATACGGCGAAGATTTTCAGGCGGCCCGCGAGTATGCGATTCAGTTGGCGGATGAACGAGGTTTGCTGATGGTGCCCTCGATGCATCCATTGCTCGTTGCTGGGGTGGCCACCTATAGTCTTGAGTTATTTCAGGCAGTGCCTGACATTGATGTGGTCTATGTTCCCATCGGTCTGGGTTCTGGCATTTGCGGTATGATTGCCGCTCGGGACGCGTTGGGCTTGTCGACTGAGGTTGTCGGTGTGGTGTCTGCTCATGCAACTGCCTACGCAGATTCATTTAACGCCGGGCAGCTGCTCGAGTCACCTGTATCCACGTTGCTTGCCGATGGCATGGCTTGCCGAACACCCGACCCTTTGGCGTTGGAGGTGATCTTGGCAAGCGTCGACCATATCGTTGCGGTCACCGACGCCGAGGTGGCAGCCGCCATGGGCGTTCTTTTTGAATGTACCCACAATGTCTGTGAAGGTGCTGGTGCCGCGGCTGTTGCCGCAGCGATGCAAGAACGAGCTGCGAATATTGGTCGTCGAGTCGCAGTCGTGGCCAGTGGCGGTAATGTCGATCGGTCGGTATTTGCTGAGATACTGGCGCGACCGAGTCAGTAGCCCGCAGCGAGCTGGTTACAGCGGTAGCCGAATTCCTTCCTGTGCGACATTGAACCCATTGGCGCGAACGGTGTGGCTCGCCGCGCTTGCCGGGTTAAGCAGCGGGTTCGTGTGGTTCATATGGATAAACCAGATCTTTTGGCGCTGTGCCAGTGCCAACCCCTTAAATAGCGCCATGGTTTCTGCCGCGAATGGGTGAGGAATTTTTGACATGTCTCGGCCGGGCAGTTCATCGTCTGCGTAGAAGGTGGCATCCACCAAGGCGTAATCCACGGTCTGCACCAGCTCTGTGATGTCGCGGGTCCAGGCTGACCACTTGTTGATATCGGGAATGAATAGCGCCGACTTATTGGGCCCTGTGATGCGGTAGCCAACGGTTTCGGAGTATTCATCTCGATGAGGTACCAGAAAGGGGGTCACAGTGACCTGGCCTAATGTCACCGGAGTGTCAGCGGTCATGGCTTGCAGAAGAATGTTCTGTTGTGTCACAAGCTGGCTCCAGGGACCGTTGTTGGTTAGATAGTCGCGCATTTTTGGCATGCCATAGACGGGTATGCCGCTGGCACCCAGGGCCTCCTGGCCGAGGAACATCAGGCCTGCATAATGGCCAATATGGGCATGGGTCAAAAAAATGCCGCCCAGGGCATAGCGATCGAGCGGCGCCTCCTGCGCCAGCTGGTAAAGTTGTGCCGGCATATTGGGCGTAGCTTCAAACAGGAAGGTCTTGTTGGCGCTCGGGTCGATTAAGCCGAGCGCCGTCGCACCACGGCGTAAGCGGGCATCCCGCCACCCGGGCTGACAGTGTTCGGCATAACAGCCGATCTGCGGGTGGCCAGCATCCTGGACAACGCCTAGAACATATAAGTAGGGCGCTTCTTGGGCAAAGCTGGAGGCGCTGACCAAAGGCAATAGTATTAGGCCGAGCAGAAAGCCTGCTGATGGTTGGCGTCGGTACATGATGGTCTCTGCGGGATGAGTTAGGGATGCCACTTAACCACGATTACCCTGATAAATGCCACTGGCATCAGAGTTTCTGGCACGGTCAAGCAATCGGCTTGTACGCCCGTCGGGCCAATGCCGTACACTCTGATAGGATTTTCAAGTAATCGATCGGAGATGAGTGACGTGAGCTACATTAACAGTGTGTTAGGTCCCATCGAGAGCGCTGATCTCGGCTTTACGCTGATGCATGAGCATGTTCTCGTCGCGGCCAGCGGCTTATCGAAAAGCTACCCAGACCTGCTCGGCCCTGATCGCGAGGCACGCGCTATTGCGACGCTGAAGCGGGCTAAGGCTCAGGGAATCGACACCCTGCTTGATGCGACAACCTTTGATCTGGGTCGCGACCCGGAGTTGCTCCAAACTGTCGCCGCTGGCGCGGGTATCAATCTGATTAATGTCACTGGTTGGTGGCTCGATGTGCCGCGATTTATGTTGGGGGTTGGCGCCAATCAAATGGCTGATGAGTTTATACGCGACCTTAACGAGGGTTTTCGCGGCACGACGGTTAAGGCCGGTATGTTAAAGTGTGCAGCTGATGCCGAGGGTGTGACCCCGGCGCTTGAGACCATGGCCCGCGCAGTCGCCCGCGCTCATGTTCAAACAGGTGTGCCGATCATGGTGCACTCCTACCCTGCCGGCCAGGTCGCGAGGCGCCAGATCGAGATTTTTCGAGAAGAGGGCGTTGATCTGACGCGAGTGAAGATCGATCACAGCAATGATACGACCGATATTGAATACCTTGAATGGATCCTGGCCCAGGGTTGTTTTTTGGGCCTTGATCGTTACCCCGGCCGGCTGGTGAGTCCGCACAGTCGGACAGTAACACTTAAGCGCTTGATGGATCTAGGTTATGGCGAGCGTTTGTGCCCGTCTCATGATTGCATCTGCCTACATATTCACAATGAGCAGGCAGATGGCAGTATTCCTCCGGAACATGATTTTATGCGCTCAAATCCGGATCAATACTTGTATATGCATCGCCACGTGATTCCTGAACTTATGGCAATGGGCGCGACTGAAGCTGATATTCATATGCTGTTTGTGGATAACCCCAGACGACTGTTTGAAGGTCGTTAACGAGGCCGTTGTTATTGACTGCTGAGTCTTGGGTCGTGATTTGCGTTGGAATCAAAATTTACTGACGCAGGACGTGCATGAGTGATTTACCCGGCTGCAGGCAATGCGGCTCGAGTTATATCTACGAAGATCGCAATCTGTTGGTCTGCCCGGAATGTGCCCGTGAATAGTCACAGCAAGAAGCGGCCTCGGTGGACAGGGGATTGCAGATAATGGACGCGAACGGCAATGCCTTGAGTGACGGTGACGCTGTGAATGTGATCAACGACTTGAAGGTCAAGGGAACTTGATTGGTGGTCAAGGTGGGCACTCGAGTTAAGAATATCCGTGTTTTGGCAGGCGATCATGCCAGCGATTGTAAAATTGACAGTATTGGTGCCATGAAGCTCAAGTCTGAATTCCTGAAGAAGGCCTGAAGCTATGTTTCGGTAGGTGGCATCGTCTTGCGATAGCGCAAACGTTGGTTTCGGCGAGATCTGAAGGTTTTAATTGATTTTATTGATGGTTCTTTGCGGGGGCATCACTGAAAACGATCAAGGTGAGGAAAAGGCAGCAACTGACTCTGAGATTCGAAGATTTGCGTCAGGATGATCATATTAGTTCGAAACTCGGGCTATTGTTGCTCTGAGGGCCTGATATTGACATGCTGGCGGCGAATCCTGTGCTCGCTGCATTGTTATCGTTTCAGCATTTGTCTATAATCGCGGGCCTTCCAGGGAGGGTATTACCCGGAGGTGCCGGTGTGATCCCGGTAGTAAGTCAGATCACGGCGAGAGTGGCGGAATTGGTAGACGCGCTGGATTTAGGTTCCAGTACCGCAAGGTGTGAGAGTTCGAGTCTCTCCTTTCGCACCATGATCTGACGATTGAGAATAGAGGAGAGCCGCAGGCTATCCCTTTGAATTGTCAAGAATTAATTAAACAGGTATGAATGTCATGCAGGTAACACTCGAAACCACGTCAGGTCTGAAGCGAACTTTGCGGATCATCGTGCCGGCAGCAAAGTTTGAGGGTGAAGTTGAAGCTAAGCTCAAACAAGCCGCAGGACAGGCTCGGATCAAGGGCTTCCGTCCCGGCAAAGTGCCAATGCGTGAAGTGCGACGTCGGTTTGCAGATGGCATTCGCCAAGAGGTCAGTTCGGAATTGATGCAATCGTCATTCGCTGATGCCGTCAGTAAGCAAGCTATGGCCCCCGCTGGCATGCCGAGCATTCAGAACGTGGTGATGGAGGAAGGTAAGGATTTCGAGTTTACTGCAGAGTTTGAGATTTTTCCTGAAATTGAACTCGCTGATTTTGGGCTGATCAACGTCGAACGCCCTGTTGCGACTGTGACGGAAAGCGATATTGATAAGATGATCGAAACGTTGCGTGAGCAGCATAAAGAATTCGCCGATGTCGACCGGGTCAGCCAAGACGGCGACCAGGTTAATGTCGACTTCGAAGGCTTTGTCGATGGTGAAGCATTTGAGGGTGGCAAGGCCGAAGGCTCCGATATCGTACTCGGTAGTAACAGCATGATTCCCGGTTTCGAAGAAGGCTTGCTGGGTTGTAAGGCTGGTGAGAGCAAAGACATTCAGGTGACTTTCCCTGAGGGTTATCAGGCAAAGGAGCTTGCGGGTAAAGAAGCGACCTTCAAGATGACGATTAATAAAGTAGCTGAGCCGACATTGCCAGAGTTGGAAGCGGCATTTTTTGAAAAGTTTGGTGTCAAAGAGGGTGATTTGGCGGCCTTCCGCGTAGAAGTACTTGGAACGATGGAAAAGGAACTTGCTGCGGCGATCAAAAATAAAGTTAAAAACCAGGTGCTGGATGGGCTTGCTGAGTCGAATGCCGTGGAAGTGCCGAGCGCGCTGGTCAGTTCAGAAGTGGACCGTATGCGTCAGGAAGCGGTTCAACAATTCGGCGGAAACCAGAAAATCGACCCATCGATCTTGCCAGCTGAGATGTTCACAGCGCAGGCGACCAAACGCGTCCAGTTGGGCTTGATGGTTAACGCCATCGTCGAGCAAAAGAAGCTGGAGGTTGACCAAGATCAGGTAAAGACCATGATCGAAACCATGTCCAGCTCCTATGAAGACCCACAAGAAATTATCAATTACTATTACTCGAACGAGCAGCAACTGAACCAAATTCAGAATCTGGTACTCGAAGATCAAGTGATTGATGCTATTTTGGCCGGTGCCAAGGTTAGCGACTTGGCCATGGACTATGATGAGGCTATCAAGCCTACGCCAGCCCCGCTGCCAGAAGAAGACGCTGAAACGACCGCAGAGGCCGCTGACGACGCTGATACTGCTGAAGATGAAGCGCCAAAAGCCTAGCCTAAAGTGACTTAACCCTGCTATTACTGCGGGTATGGCGGGGCTCTAAAAGACTTTTTTACTGTCCAAGCATTGAAGTTTAAGCGGAATGACGCAATATTAGGTTAGACACAGTAGGGCTTGCGACGGACTAGCAGGATCCGCTATTTAAATAATGGCAGGTGATCGGCAGGCTGGTTAATCTGCAATCAGATTAACGGTTACCTAACCCAGAAAAATCATGAGGTGCGAATGAGCAACATATTTGACGATCAGCTTTCGACGACCACAAGCCTTGGGTTAATTCCCATGGTTTTGGAACAGACGGCCAGGGGGGAGCGGTCCTACGACATCTACTCTCGGCTTCTGAAAGAGCGGATCATCTTTATTGTCGGCCCAATTGACGATAACGTGGCGAATTTGGTGGTTGCTCAACTGCTTCATGCAGAATCGGAAAATGCTGACAAAGATGTTCAACTTTATATCAACTCACCCGGTGGGTCAGTGACCGCGGGTCTGGCGATTTATGACACCATGCAGTTTATTAACTGCGATGTCAGCACCATGTGCATCGGCCAAGCTGCCAGCATGGGCGCATTATTACTCGCCGGGGGCACGCATGGTAAGCGTTACTGTCTGCCTAACTCTCGGGTTATGATTCACCAGCCCAGCGGTGGATCCCAGGGTCAAGCCAGTGATATTGAGATTCAGGCAAAAGAAATACTGTACTTGCGGGGCCGTTTGAACGAAATCATGGCATTGCACACGGGGCAGACCATTGAGCAGATCGCCAGTGACACTGAACGTGACAACTTTATGACTGCAGGGCAAGCCGCGGCTTATGGCTTGATTGATAAAGTGCAAGAGCCGCGCACACCGCTGGCGTCGGTTTAATCGCCAGTAGGTAAGCTTTAGAGTTCAAATCCGTAGTGGATGTAGATATTATTTATCGTGTAATCGAGATGGCTGAGCAGAGACTTGGTCGCGGCCAATACGCTAAGGGCCTGGGTCACTCGACTGCGCAAAACAGATTGGAATGAGGTGGATTAATGGCTGACGATCACGACGATAACAACGGCGATGGTAAATTGCTGCATTGTAATTTTTGCGGAAAAAGTCAGCATGAAGTACGCAAATTAATTGCTGGACCTTCTGTTTATGTCTGCGATGAATGCGTCGAATTGTGCAATGACATCATTCGTGAAGAATTACAGGAAACCAGTGACGAGGGCGAGAAGAAAAAACTCCCGACGCCACAGGAAATCAAAGAAATCCTTGACGAGTATGTCATTGGTCAGCACTGGGCGAAGAAAGTTTTGTCTGTAGCCGTTTACAATCACTACAAGCGATTGAACTACTCGGGTAAGAAAGACGACGTCGAATTACAGAAAAGTAACATCTTGCTGGTCGGGCCTACAGGTGTGGGCAAGACGTTGCTTGCTGAAACTTTGGCACGATTGCTAGATGTCCCGTTTACGATTGCGGATGCGACAACGCTAACAGAAGCAGGCTATGTGGGCGAAGACGTTGAGAATATCATTCAGAAGTTGTTGCAGAAGTGCGACTACGATGTAGAAAAAGCTCAGGTTGGCATCGTCTACATTGATGAGATTGATAAGATCTCGCGTAAGTCTGATAATCCTTCGATCACTCGCGATGTGTCCGGTGAGGGTGTGCAGCAAGCGTTGCTGAAGTTGATTGAAGGGACCGTTGCCTCCGTACCTCCCCAGGGTGGCAGAAAACATCCGCAGCAGGAGTTTTTGCAAGTCGATACGACAAACATCCTTTTCATCTGCGGCGGTGCCTTCTCTGGACTGGATAAAGTGATTACCAACCGCTCAGCGAAGAGTGGTATCGGGTTCGGCGCGAATGTCGCATCCGAATCGAACAAGAAGAACTTGGGTGATACTTTGCGTTCAGTTGAGCCAGAAGATTTGGTTCGTTACGGTCTGATCCCAGAGTTTGTTGGCCGCTTACCCGTGATCGCGACCCTGGATGAGTTGGACGCCGAAGCCCTGGTCAGAATTCTTAAGGAGCCGAAAAACGCCTACACTAAGCAGTATTCAAAGCTATTCGAGATGGAAGGTGTTGATATTGACTTCCGCGAAGATGCACTCGAAGCGATTGCCAAGAAGGCCATGGAACGCAAGACCGGTGCCCGAGGGTTGCGATCTATTCTCGAGTCTGTCTTGCTTGAAATCATGTACGAGATCCCTTCCGTGACTGGCGTAAGCAAGGTTGTCATTGACGAAAATGTCATTAACGGTGCCTCTGAACCGATGTTGATATACGAAAACCAGGAACAGCAAAAGGCGATGCCTGAGTAAAGACGGGAAAACTGTCTGGCGACAGGTGACCAACACCGTTGACTGGGTAGCCAGTTCGACTTCAGGCTAACGCCGAGGTCGATGCTGGGAAAAAAGGGCCGTTGGCCCTTTTTTTTGGTGACTTAGTGCTGTCATTGCTTGAAGTTTGCTATGGATGCGTTAATTGTTCTAAGGTTGATACGGTAGAGGCCGCTGTGTTCCATGGCCGGGTATAGACTCGGTAACCGGCTAAAAGTCCGTTTGGTGCGCCATCCGCCCTGATTGACTAGCACTGTAAGACCCAGTCGAAATCCAATGTATATCGAGTTAGCCGTTTTAAAGACAGTGGTGGCGGTTAATGACCAGGAGAAATTATGACCAGCATGAAAAATATCCCCGTCGTGACGTTACGCGACATGGTGGTATATCCTCACGGTGTCCAACCGCTTTTTATCGGTACTGAAAAGTCAATTCGTGCCCTCGATCATGCGCAGAAAAATGACAAAGACAAACAGGTCCTGCTGGTCGCAAAGAGAGCCCCTGAAAATGAGAATCCGGGGCCAGATGATTTATATGCGTTCGGCACTGTGGCCACCATACTGCAGTTGATTCGCCTACCGGACAAGACCGTCAAAATTTTAGTGGAAGGGGGACAACGGGCAGAAATTACCGAAATCAGAGATGAAGAAAAATTTTTTGTTGGCGATATCAACTTGATCGAAGAAGCTGAGATTGATGCCAATGAAGCCGAGGCGCTGGTTCGATCGATGATGTCGGTGTTTGAGCAATATGTGCAGTTGAGTAAAAAGGTCCCGCCAGAGGTCATGACCTCTCTCGCCAGTGTCGACGACCCAAGTCGGCTAGTGGACACCATTGCCTCGCAAATGAGTTTGAAGCTCGATGAGAAGCAGCATATTCTCGAAATGACGGGTCTTGGCGAGCGCATCGAGCATATGATGAAGCTGCTGGAGGCGGAAATAGACTTGTTCAACGTTGAGAAGCGAGTTCGCGGCCGGGTTAAAAAGCAGATGGAAAAAAGCCAGCGCGAGTACTACCTTAACGAACAAATGAAGGCGATCCAGAAAGAACTTGGCGACATGGATGATGTGCCCAATGAGTTAGATGAAATTCAAAAGCGACTGTCGACTTCAGGTATGCCGAAGGAAGCGCGTGACAAAACTGCTGCTGAACTCAACAAGCTTAAAATGATGTCGCCCATGTCGGCCGAGGCCACCGTTGTACGCAGTTATATCGATTGGATGCTTGGTGTTCCCTGGAAGAAACGCTCGAAGGTCAGAACTGATATTGCCGAAGCTGAGGCAGTGCTGAATGCAGATCATTACGGACTCGAAGAGGTGAAGGACCGGATTCTTGAATATCTGGCCGTGCAACGCCGAGTCCGCAAGATCAAAGGTCCCGTATTGTGCTTAGTGGGTCCTCCCGGTGTTGGTAAGACTTCCCTTGGCGAGTCTATCGCCCGTGCGACTAACCGTAAATTTGTGCGAATGGCCGTCGGTGGTGTGCGTGACGAGGCTGAAATTCGCGGGCATCGACGAACCTATATTGGATCGATGCCAGGAAAAATTGTTCAGAAGTTGTCGAAGAGTGGCACGCGTAATCCGTTGTTCCTGTTCGATGAGATTGACAAGATGGGCCAGGATCACCGGGGTGACCCTTCTTCAGCCTTGCTGGAAGTCCTGGACCCGGAGCAGAACAACTCCTTTAATGACCATTATCTCGACGTCGACTACGATTTGTCTGAAGTCATGTTCATTTGTACCTCTAACAGCATGAATATCCCTGCACCATTATTGGATCGTATGGAGGTGATTCGTATTCCGGGTTACACCGAGGATGAGAAACTCAACATCGCCATGCGTTATCTGGTGCGTAAGCAGCTGACGAATAATGGGCTAAAAGAAACTGAACTAGAGATCAAGCAAGAAGCTGTTCGGGACCTCATCCGTTATTACACGCGTGAGGCGGGTGTGCGGGGGCTGGAACGCGAGATTGCCAAGTTGTGTCGAAAGGTCGTCAAAGCCCGCGACCTCGATGGTGATGGCGAACAAACCAATAAATTAGTCGTCGGCAGTGCTGAACTAGAACAATATTCGGGTGTCAAGAAGTTCAGTTATGGTAAAGCCGAAGAAGCGGACCAGGTTGGCCAAGTGACCGGCCTGGCTGTCACCAGCGTAGGTGGCGAATTGCTAACGATTGAGGCCGCAGCGATGCCTGGGAAGGGCGTGATGACGAAAACAGGCTCTCTGGGTGATGTGATGCAGGAATCGATTCAGGCCGCGATGACCGTGGTGCGAAGTCGTGCTGCGGCACTGGGTATACCTGCAGATTTTCATGAAAAATACGATTTCCACGTTCATATGCCGGAAGGCGCGACACCGAAAGATGGCCCGAGTGCAGGTATTGCGCTGTGCACGGCATTGGTCTCCGTGCTGACGGGTATACCTGCTCGCGCTGACGTTGCCATGACCGGTGAGATTACATTGCGAGGGCAGGTTTTGCCGATTGGCGGTTTGAAAGAAAAGCTACTCGCCGCACATCGTGGTGGCATTAAAACAGTCCTGATTCCCGATGAGAACAAGCGTGATTTAAAGGAGATACCTGACAATATTAAGCAGGACCTGGACATTAAACCGGTCAAGTGGATTGATGAGGTGTTACTTGTGGCATTGGCACGGATGCCAGAGCCAATGCCGGAAATGATCGAAAATGAGGCAGAAAGCGGTTCGGAATCCGATGTAACCCAGAGAATCAGTGCTCATTAGGACATTTGCCTTGACAGTCATTTCGGCTGGTTGGTATAAACTGTTACAGATTAAAAAATCACAGCCGCTTGGTCATCTGCTGTGGCACCATTCTTAAGTGACCAGGAAAGTCCATCAACCAATCAGGGGTATAGTGTGAATAAACAAGAGCTGATCGAAAACATTGCGGCGTCTGCCGATATTACTAAAGCTGCAGCCGGCAGAGCCTTGGATTCTATGATAGATTCTGTAAGCGGTGCCCTGAAAGCTGGTGATTCAGTAGTTCTGGTTGGATTTGGTACATTTACGGTTCGCGATCGTGCGGCTCGTACTGGACGCAATCCACAAACTGGTGCCGAGATTCAAATCTCTGCAGCCAAGGTTCCTGCTTTCAAAGCCGGCAAAGCATTAAAAGATGCTGTAAATAGCTAAGACGTTAAATTTGGTCGAGTTAGCTATTTTTTCAATGAATGGTTAGCGCTAAAATAAGACCAAATGCAGTTCGAAATGGCGCATCTAGTATGCGCCATTTTTTATTATTTGATGAGGAAACGAATGTCAATCCAGAATCTAAGAGACAAATCAGACGGCGTGATCGCGAAAGTTATTGTCGGTTTGATTATTGTGGTCTTCGCCTTGTTTGGGATGGGGTCTATTACGACCTTTCTGACACCGGTGCCGAAAGTCGCGACAGTTGACGGGCAGGACGTTACCCAACAGGAAATGGAGATAGCCGTCGAACGCGGTCGCCGTATGCTGTTGTCTCAAAATACGCCCGCAGCTGAGATCGACGAAGACCAATTGCGTCAGAACGTCTTACAAAACCTGATCGATCGTAAGCTTTTGATCCTGGCTGGAGAGTCTATGGGGCTGCAATATTCAGATCAGCGACTGGACGCGGAGATCGTATCTACTCCAATTTTTCAAGTCGAAGGTGTGTTTGATCCGGGGCAATTCCAATTGGTGATTGGCGGGGCAGGTTACTCAGCATTGAGCTATCGCGAAGAAATGCGCCGGGACAAGTCGTTACAGCAATTGACGACAGGTATTCGTAGCACGGCATTTTTGACTGAGCCGCAAGTGCTGCGGACCAGTAGTTTGGCGCAACAAACCCGTGATGTAGCGTTCCTGCGTATCGACGTAGACGCAATGAAAGATTCAATGGAAGTGTCGGATGCCGAGATAGTCAGCTTCTATGACGCTAATCCGGCAGACTTCATGACCGCGGAAACAGTCGACGTTGACTATGTTGAACTTAAACGCGCCGATCTGATTGATGCCGTAGAAGTGAGCGAAGCTGATTTGTTAGCCTTATTTGAGGAGACTAAAGACATCTATGCGCAAGATGAGCGTCGTCGCGTTGCACATATACTCGTCGAGGTTAATGACCAGTCTTCCGAGGCAGAGGCGGAAACCAGGGTAAATGAGGTTTATCAGCGTATCATTGGAGGCGAAGATTTCGCTAGCCTCGCGAAAGAATATTCGTCAGATACAGGTTCGGCGGAGAATGGTGGCGATCTTGGGTTTAATGCGCCGGGCACTTTTGTCGAAGAGTTCGAAGTCGTCGCTTACGATCTTGGGCTGAACGAAATGTCGGCGCCAGTGCGGACCGAGTTCGGATTTCACCTGATCAAGGTCCTTGATATTGAAGCCGCTAAAGTCCCCGAGTATGCTGATGTTCGTGATCGCGTTGAAGCTACATTTCGGGAGAATCGAGCGGAAGACGCTTTTGTGCAGCGGTCGGCACGCATGAGTGAGCTCGCATTTGAAACCAGGGACCTTTTCGAAATTAGTGAAGAGCTAGGCTTAAGCATCCAATCTACCGGCCCCAGTGCCCGTGATACAGCGGATGGACTGCTTGCGACAGCAGTTGTGGCAAATGCGGCCTTTAGTCCTGATGTATTGCTTGAAGGCAATAACAGTAGTTTGATCGAGATCGATCCGAACCATCACCTAGTACTTCGACTGAGGAAATATCAACCTCAGGAAGTGAAGGCACTAGCGCAAGTGACTGACTTGATTAGGGAACGACTCGCTCTAGAGAAAGCGGTTGCGCTGGCTGAAACTCAATCTAAAGAGATTGTCGCAATGCTTGAGAGTGGTTCTGGTACTCGCTATGTAGCCGATCAGTTTAATTTGGTCTGGTCTGTGGTTGCTAAAGCGCAACGTAATCAGCCCAACTTGGCCGCCGATATCGGTCGTTATGCATTTAGTTTACCGCGTCCAAGAGCAGGTAATAAGTCGGTTGGCTATACCTTGCTGGCTGACGGGGACGCGGCTATCGTCAGTGTAACTAATGTCCAAAACAAGTCTGCCGAGGACGATCTGCAGAATGTCGCGAGTCTAGCTCGGATACTGGCCTCACAACAAGGCGCTAGTGACTTTCTGGATTGGCGCGAAGGTTTGGCCTTGAATGCCACAGTTAAGCGGTCTAACTAATAGCTGCAGTGGAGGGCTTGGGCTGTTTGCAGTTTTCTTGGATACATTGAGAACTCAAACAGCACGGCTGGGCCCCGACACTGTTCGGCCAAATCAAGGCGGCTCGGAGAAAGGCGGCTCGGAGAAAGGCGGCTCAGAGAAAGGCGGCACGGAGAAAGGTCGGGAGGCTCAGGCGGTTTATTCTGTTTGTGTAACGTCTACGTACAAGGTGACGCGATCACCGGGTTGAATATAC
>Ga0209119_1003668_pt1 | contig 13087 bp, 16 predicted proteins | sample COG_03_FD_184747 | JGI IMG/M metagenome (GOLD analysis project Ga0209119, IMG submission 184747) | Pelagic Microbial community sample from North Sea - COGITO 998_met_03 (SPAdes) (version 2) | ecosystem: Environmental > Aquatic > Marine > Neritic zone/Coastal water | place: Helgoland, sampling... | reverse complement strand
TTGTTACAAGCTTAAAAGTATTAAGAGGAGCAATAATACGAACAGGTATTGGTGCTCTTATTGTTATTGTTGGTGAATTAATTTACCAGTTTACTCGACTTGTAGAGGCAACAGGCAGTATTGGTGAAGCATTTGTATTAGCGAAAAATGTTGCTGTAGAAGTATTTGGTCGCCTACAGTTACTTGGTTCTTACTTTGTAGAGTTTATGGGTGATGTAGGATTTGCTGTTGAAGCTGTCTTTAAAAAGATGTGGGGCAATATTCTTATTATATCAGCTGATTCTATTGACACAATAATCAGTAGCCTTGGTGGTGTTAGCGGGAAAGTTGCTGCGGCACTTGGAATTGATACTGCATTATCAGATGCACTTAGATCAGCTGGAACAGATTTAAGCAACAGCGGTGACGAATTTCTTGGTGGATTGCCAGACTTACTAGGTAGTTATGGTGAAAGTATAAAACTTCTTGCCACTCTTCCACTAGAGTCACTTGCTGAACTTCGTAAAAAGATGGAAGAGGCAGGTGTCTCGACAGAAGAAACTGATGAGATAATTGATAAACTAGGCGATACATTAGGCAATCTAGGACCTAAAATAGATCCGCCTATTACCGGACTACAAAAGTTTACCGACCTTGTTAAAGATGCAGGGAAAGCTCTTGCAAGCGACTTAGCCACAAGCATTAGAACAGGTGAAGGCATACTATCCAGCTTTGGTAGCTTCTTTACTGGTTTAATGGACCAAATTGTTGCTAAGATACTTGAAGTAGCATTTGTTAAACCTATCCTGGACAGCTTGTTTGGTGCCGGTGGTACAACTGCTGGCTTCCTTGGAAGTCTTGGTGATTTGTTTGCTGGCGGATTTGCTACTGGCGGACAAATTCCAGGTGGAAAGTTTGGACTTGTAGGTGAGAATGGACCAGAACTTATAAGTGGTCCTGGAAGAGTTTACTCTAACAGTGACAGTGCAGCTATGCTTGGTAACAACAGTGGCGGAGGAGTAATTGCTCCTGTATTCAACACAACTATTAACCCTGGACAAGACACAAGTCCAGAAGCAGCTAGAGAGTTTGCTAACAACTTCAATAAGACAATTGAAGCTAAAGTTACAGACACAATCATTAAAATGCAAAACCGTGGTGGCGGTGGTTTCCAGAAATCTAGGAGTTACTAATGGTAGCACTCATACTAACAGATAAAATTAGAGCAGAAGCACCTAGCCGTAGTGCAAAGATGCAAACTGAACGATTCCAAACAGACAACTACACAATCCGTGCAGCAAGAGGCTTTAATAATGTTGAAGTAACTTACCAGCTAAGTTGGACTAAACTTACTCAAGCAGAAGCAAAGAGTTTGGGTGATTTGTTTGATGCAACATTAGGTGTAAGTCTTATAGAATGGACACCACCATATGAAAATGTAGAACAAAACTTTACAGTGCAAAGCTATGATATACAATTACTTGAATCATCAGGTGCAGAGTTTACATATGTAGCAAGTGCAACTTTAATTAAAGAATATGATTTAGTTGCACCGCCAGGGCAACCATAATATGAAAGATAACACTTAATGGCAACAGTAGAACAGGCAGCAGCAGGCTTAGAGTATGGACAATTACTTGAATTCGTGCAAATCGACTTCACACAGTTTGGTGGGGCATTTTTTAATGCTTATAATAGTCTTGACTCAACACAAGCTGCTGGAGAACTAACTTTTGAAGGACAACAGTGGACACCTATCCCTTTCGTAAGCGATGGATGGGCACTAGATGGTGCGGGTGGAACACCTAAACCTACTATCACTATTGCCGATGCAAATGCTTTGCTACTAACTGCAATGTTTGCATATGATGATGCAATTGGTGCACCAGTGTACCGTTATGAAAGCACAGTAGACGGTTATGATGAGGGAAGCTATTACGGTCCAGAGATTTGGGCAGTTAACCGTATCATCCAAGCAGATGGTATGACACTAAAGTTTGAATTGGCAGCACCTTTTGATCAGATCCTAAGGAAAGTACCTAACAAGCAAATGTTTAGAACAGAATATCCAGGATTACAAAGGTAACCAAATGACAAATTTAACACCATGGCGAACAGCACAACAGCCGTTTGATCACACAGTAACACAAGCAAGTCAAGCACATGCAGCAGAAGTATACCCACAAGAAAGTGTAGGATTTGTTGTTGATGGAGTGTATATTCCACTTGACAACAAGCACTTAGATCCGGAAAACCATTTCAAAGTAGATCCAGAATTAGTTGCTGAGTATGGCACACAATTACAGGGTGTTATACACAGCCACCCACTAGAAAATCATCCAATGTTTCCAAGCAAGCATGATATGGAAACACAGGAAAGCTGGGGAGTGCCATTTGGTATACAGTTGATTAACAAGTCTGGTCCTGGTAACATTATTTGGTTTGGTGATACACTTCCTATTGCTGAATATGAGGATCGTCCTTACATTTATGGTGTATACGATTGCTATTCAATCTTTAGGGATTACTACAGACACACATTAGGAATTACAATTCCTATATTCCCAAGAGAAGATGGCTTTTGGCACAAAGATGAAGAGATGTATTTAGACAATGCAATGGCAACTGGCTTTGTTCAAATCGATAGAGAAGAAGCACAAGAGAATGATGTGTTTCTAATTAAATTAAAAGCACGAGTTGCTAACCATGCTATCCTATATTTGGGTGGTGATAATGGACTGCATCATATGCCTTACAGGAATAGCCGTTTTGACACAGTGGGTAAATATATTAACCCAAGTAGGGCAATGTTCCACTCAGTATGGAGATACCAACAATGAAGAGAAAAATAGTATTACACGGAGAACTTGCAAGTCACCTACCTGGTGGTGTGTTTGAGTGTGTATTCAATACAGCCCGTGAAGCAGCAAGTGCACTTGAAATGAACTTCCCAGGATTCTTTACAAAGATCCAAGACATGTATATACAAGTTATCCCTAAGGGACAAAAAGAAACAATGCAACCTGATCAACTTGCTAGTTGGCAGATTAGAGGCAAAGAGCTACACATTATTCCTGCTATTGATGGTAGTGGTGGTGGTGGTGGCGGTGATTCTAATAACAATACTGCCAAAGCTATTCTAGGACTTGCACTTATTGCAGTTGCTATTATTGGTACAGGTGGTTTGGGTGCTATTGCTGGTGGATCCCTTTCTGGTGCAGTCACAATTGGTGGTGTAAGTGCATTTGGTATTACAGGTATGCAAGTGCTTGGAATTGGTGTTAGTCTTGTTATGGGGGCATTTGCACAAGCCCCAGGAGCATTTGATAGACCCGATAGAGTTAGAAATACCATCTTTACAGGACCCTTAAATACAAACAAGGAAGGCAGTGTCCTTCCATATGTTGCTGGCGAACGAGTGCTAGTTGGTGGTGTAATTATTAACACAGAGCTAGTTGTTGAAGATGATGGCGGCGGCGGACTGTATGCATAGGATGAATAATGTCAAGTGATAAAAATAAAGACTTAACCGGTGCTGGTGGTGGTGGTAAGGGCGGCGGCAGGGCTCCAACTGAAGTACAAGACAACCAGTTTAGTAGTGTCGTTGCTCGTGCCTTAACAGCATATTCAAGTGGTACTACTGGTGGACTAATTGATGGTGACAAGTCAGTTTACTTAAACGAAACACGACTACAATCCTTAGGCGGGTCTTATAACTTCCAAGGTGTCTCAACAGCACAAAGTGATGGAACTGGATTTGCTCCTACTATCCCTCCTACTAACCCAGCTAAAGGAAGCAGCAAATCACTCCGTTCGAACTTTACACAAGTATCTAGTGTGGTTAATGTTAATACTGTACTTGAATTCGGTACACCAGTTGTTAGAACTGTAAGCGACATTGAAGTTGATGCTGTTCGTATTATTATTACAGTTCCGGCATTGCAGGAAGTTTTATCAAATGGTGATATTAAGGGTACTGCAATTTCCCTAAAATATGAAGTTCGTGATCCAGCAAGTGGTATTTGGGAAGATCGTGGAACAAGATCAATTACAGGTAAAAGTAGTGGAGCATTCCAAAGAGCAGTTCGTATTGCAGCACCAGACACTGTAACAGCAGCTTGGGATTGGAGAGTAACTCGTCTTACAGCAGACAGTGTTAGTGCTCGTCTCAGTAATGATACAACAGTGCAAGCCGCAACTGAATTGTTTTATGGAAGAGAAGAGTACTTAGGAACAGCATGTATTGGTGTTGAGATTGCTACTGAGGATTTTGGCAACAGCTTGCCAGGTGTTGCTTTTGAAGTTAGCGGTGTTAAAGTACAAGTACCATCAAACTACACAGTAACTAATGGCATTCCAAACTATGCAGGCATTTGGGATGGAACATTTATATATGAGTCCACATCAAACCCAGTATGGCACCTTTATAACTTGATTGTTGATACAGATATTGGTTTAGGACTAGCAGAAAGCTTTGTTGACAGATACAACTTCTATGAGGCTGCTCGTTACTGTGATGCAGTAGATGAGACAGGTACCTATGTAGGTGTTGATGATGGTGAAGGCGGAGTTCGTCGTAGATTTACATTCAACACACAAATTAATGGACAGCAAGACGGCATTGAGATGCTACAGCAAATTGCTTCAAGTATGCGAGGTATCCTATACTTTGGTGCTGGTGCAGTTGTGCTCAAGCAGGATGCTCCAAGAGCAACAGCCCGTATTGTAACAAACGACAATGTTAAAGATGGATTGTTTGCATATTCAAGTACCGCAGCAAAGGACCGTATTACTGTAGCTAAAGTAGCCTTCAATGATCCAGATGACTTCTTTAGACTACGATATTCAATCTATCCTAAGGAAAGTGATTGGGCAGCTGATGCTAATATTGCTCGTTTTGGTAGAAATGAACTTGAAGTAACTAAAATGGGTTGTGCTAATGAAGCAGAGGCACATGCCTTTGCTCAGTGGATGGTTTACACAAGCTGTAACGAAGATAGAACTGTTACATTCCTTGGCGGTCCTGAATTCCTACTTACTCGCCCAGGCGATGTGTTAGAGATTGCGGATCGCAGAATTGCTGGTGCAGCAAGCTTTGATCAACGATATGGTGGTAGAATTGCAGGCGGTGGCCTCAACACACTTGAATTAGATTATCCAATTGAATTGGCGGTAGGTGAAACTTACTCAGTTACTATTGTTGGTGCAGATGGTACAACATTAGAAACACGAAATGTAACAAACCTAGCTGGAACTGTAGATACACTTAGTTTTGATGTTGCATTGCCAGCTAACCCAACAATAGGTTACACTTGGTTGGTTACTGGTACAGATATTGCCCCACAAAAGTTCAGTGTTATTAATATAGAGCGAAAAGATGGACTTGAAGTAGAGATCTTTGCTGTCAAGTATGATGAGAATAAGTTTGCCGCTGTTGAAAGTGGTATTGAAATTATTCCTAAGCCTTACACAAAGATTGATGTTACGGATCTTCCACCTCCAACGAATATGACATTCCAGCAGGTCCCGTTTAACGATCCTATTAGAGGCATTCTAAACAACCTAATTATTAGATGGGATGCAAGTACAAGCGATCTAGTGTCCAGATACAATGTTCGGTGGCGAAGAGATAATGATGCTTATGTGATGCTGCCGCCAACAGCATTTAATGAAATTACTTTGCCTGATGTTGTTGAAGCAACATATGATTTTATTGTTACAGCAGTCAATCCACTTGGATATGAGTCAACTCCACTTAATGGTACATATGATGTAGTTTATGGTGCTACTTTTGAGTGGGAAGGTGCCCCTATATTCATCCAACAGCCAGTTATGAGTAATACCAGCTTTAATACAAAAGATATGTTGGTTACATGGACTCGTGCAGCTGGAAATGATGTTCCTGGTATTGTGTTTAGAAGATATAAGATTGATATATTCGTTGGCAATGATATTGTAAAAACAGATTACACAACAAACACAGAATACACTTATTTCTTTGATGAACTAGTAACATATCCGGGATTTCTTTTTACTCCCCGTTCTCTTGGTGTTGAAGTTTATGAGGAAGATGTATATGGTAATCAATCCATTCCTGGATCAGTAACTTATTCAAACCCTCTTCCTACTGTCCCTCTCTTGCCGCAAGCGGCGGCTGGTGCTGAAAGTATGGTTATTTCCTGGACCCCACCAGCAAACGAAACTGATATAGCAGGATATAAAGTATATTTAGATACAACACCTAGTTTTGCAGTAAATGATCTGACTAACCTAGTTTACAACGGACCAAATACAGAAACAACCCTGGATGGACTTGTCCAGAACACAACATATTACTACAAACTTGGTGCATATGATGTATTTGATGAAACAATTGGTCCACTTACAGCAGAGGGAACTATACTAACCAAACTGATATCAGTAGATGATGCTGTTACTGAATACAACTTTAATGGTATTACTTTCTCAGTAAGTGGAACTGTGGCAAGTTGGACTGCTGGTAGTGTTATTTCTGTTACAGGTCCTACTGTAACTACAACTGCTACAACTGCTGGTAATGCAAACTTTATTGGTACAACAATTTACATATATTATGACCCATTATTGGGTGATCTTACAACTGGAACAAACTTAACAACAGTATTAGCTGGTGGTGAGAGACGAAGAATTGTTGCTACTTGGGACGGAAGCACACTTAAAGATGGTACTGCTGACCCAATTATTGATGGTGCAAACATCCTTGCAGAGACAATTGGTGCAACACAAGTTGTAACAAGCGGATTGATTACTAATACAGCACAGATTAACGATGCTATTATTACTGGTGCAAAGATTGGTAGCCTAGAAGTTGAGACAGCAAATATTAATGATTTAAGTGTGAACTACTTCAAAATTGGTAATAATGCTGTAACAGATGGTGGCTTTGCACAATTCCCTCTCCAAGTACCAACAGTTGTAAATTCACTCCAACAAGTTGTGTTCTCTGATACTTTCTCATATGCTCACCCATGTCTTATTGTGTTTACATTCCAAGCTGGTCCAGGAACTGCTACTATTCTAGGCAGTGATACAATGTTCTTAGATATTTCTGTGGCTGGAACAACAAGATTGCAAAAAAACTTTACAGGCTCAGACATGGACGATTTCCAAGGGTATCAAGTTGCATTTAACGGATTAATTGACTTTAATGTTAATCAGACAGCTTCTGTTACACTGCGATTTAACCTTGGGATGGCAATCACAAATGCTGAATGTCTCTACACATACCAGGTATTTTACAGATGATTAATGAATTTACAAAATATGACCCAAACACTGGGAAAATTACACTGATTGGAAGTTGCAACGATGCAAAGCTTGCAGCAATGACTGATTACATAACAGGACATTGGGATGCTGAAATATACCACATCGTGGATGGTGTAGCTGTTGAAAAGCCACAAGCTGAGCTTGATGCACAACAGCTAGTTAAAGATACTTCTGATGCTATCAATATGCGGAATGCACTGTTGGCTGAGTCAGACAAGTATGTTTTGTCAGACTTCCCTACTACATTAGGCACTGAGTGGCAAACATATAGACAAGAACTTAGGGATTTGCCAGATCATGTTGATTGGCCAAATGCAGCTTTACCAATAAAACCAGAATAATTCTTAACCCATTGATATCTAAAGAAACCATTATCTTGACTACTTGCTCTATAAATGCTATAAAGTAATGGTAACAAAGGAGATGGACATGAAATTTGATTTTCACAATGTATACGGGATTTTGTTTGCTGTGATTGTAATCGTAGCAGTTGTTGAAGTGATGCTAGCCTAAGCAGACAGTGTGTCTCCTAGCCGACTAGGGCCCAGGGGGGAAACTCATAGGTGCTGTTGCTTGCTGTTGGATAAGTTGTCTAATTAAGCGATTATTCTCAGACAATGTTGTCTCAACACGATTCAAATTATCATTAAGACTTTGGAGTTGGCTGTTATTGATTGCCAACTCCCTTTCTATCTTGCCAAGGTTGTCTTCATTTTCATTAATACGAGCCCACTGTCTCAAGTTCTCATTGTCATTATCTTTTATGAGTGTTTCTACTTTTATTTGAACATTCTCAACAGTTGTGTTCAATTCACTTGCCCACCAAATGGCAACAGATGTTTGACCTATAATAAAAAGTATAATTGGGATTGCCCAGTAGTAGTGCGGTTGCTCGTTAATAGTAGCCATAGTACCTCCTGGGTGCATATGATACTATTTAGCGAATACTAATTTTTTGGGATTGGAAGAAGTAACACCGGCAAAACAAAAATGACATTAAAGTTTTGCTATTTGAAGTAACAACATAAGGAATATGAGCAGTGTTACTTCTTCCACCTTTATTTATTAAAATTCAATCTCAGCTAATGCAATGACATCATCTCCTAGGTGTTTTGCCTTAAATTCATCCCAGTCACAGTCATCATGCAGCATGACACAAGGAATTAAGTCCATATAGATGACATAGCCACCTGCCTCAGCATGTTTGCTTGGGTTGACAGTATAAACTGCTCGTTTGAGTGAAGATGGCAACTCGTTTGATCTGTAAGTCCTAGCATTGTAATTGTTCTTGTCAGTTGCAATGTATAGGAGCTCTTTCCAAGGGTGTATCAACCTCATCCCAGGCGGGAATGAAAACATTTCAAACTTAGAGTAGGACTTACCTAGTTGAAAAGGTGAGTACTTTATTGTTTGCATAGGCATGACACTGTCCTCCGTTAAACGGCTACTTATCGTAACATTTTGATTGACATTCCAATGAAGATATTGTATAAATATAGGTATAAGTTAACACTTGTCATGTTAGTCTATGTTAAGAGTGTTAACCAGACACCGTGCCCCGCCAGGCACGGTGTCATCATTCAACCCACCTTACATTGTAAAAAGTTTTGACATGTGGTGAAATCAGTGCTATATTAGTATAAATAGTTACAACATAGACTGTCCAGTGGGCTAGCGGGCCCCATTATATAATACCGCTGCTAGTAGGGAACATGACCTACGGCGATAGAGGGTTGACAGCCACCCGATGCACTTAGCCGCCAGGTTGTAAGTGCAGTAAAACATAACACAGTCGGATGAAAAGATATCACACTGTGTTCTCAAAAACAATCAAAAATAGTGAGTAAGATGCGGAAGCCTTAATTGGTAACTTACATGTCACATATCAATCTTACAGGTGAGATATGTGATTGCGATGTGTTGCTTAGTTGCAACTCTTGAGGGGTAAATGGAGAAAGCATATCCTGCCAGCCACAATGTGGTCCCAACCTGTGACTTGATAATTCCTAGACTTGGAAAGATAGAGGGAGTCGATTTCATTCATTCGGCTTCCTCATGACATAACCTATCTTGGAAAGATACCTAAGTATTATTAAACCAATTTATACTAACGACTGAAGTATCCGAAATATCTCCTTCGGAGTAGCAACTATATACGAAAACAAGTCGAATGAAACGAAGTGGAATGAGATGTGTTGAGTATACAGCAGCCGCGAAGTGGCTTGCTGCATAATATTAATAAGGAATATATAATGACAACAAAGCAAATTAAAAAAGAACATTTGTCAAATCCCCTGAAAGCAAGTCAAAGCAATCACATGATGAGTGTTGTAAAACAGGGAAAAGGATTCGTACTTTATTGCTACACCTGTGGGCATGATTTAGGCAGAGCTTTTCCCTGGGATTGGGAATGGCAAAGAAGCAAGGGACTTACTAAAATGCAATGCTCAACATATCATAAAGCAGTGCATGAATGTAGTGAATATAACCACCTTAAGAACTACTACCAAAAAGGACTTAATAAAACTCACCAAAAGAGGACAAAATGACACCTGAACAAAGACAAGCACTTAGCGATAGAGCAAAAGCCAAATGGGCTGATCCTGAATTCCGTAAAAAGATACAGGAACGACAAAGAGAGGCTTCAAAGAGACCAGAAGTAAAAGAGAAAAGGTCCCAAGCACTGCTAAAGAGATGGGCAAGTGGTGATATGGACAACAGGAAGTTGCCTGGACCAAGAACTAAAAAACCACCTTCAAACAAGCCCAAACCTACACCAAAGCCAAGGCTTAAATCAGCAAATGGTGGAACAGTAGTACAATTGAAAGTAAAACAACAATGATGTTTACAAAGGCAGAGCAAATGCACATTACAAAAGAGCCAATAGATTACAACTGGCAATACTCACACGGCTCTAAACGAATTGCTCATGCTTGGATTGAGATTGACAAGATTAACAGTAGCAGTATGTACGAAAGAACAATGTTCAACAACGGCTGTTTTCGCCCAAGGGAAGTATACCCTGAGTGGCCCGAAAATGAATTAGAGTTGTGGTTAGAGCATTATGTGCCAGACATGTATGTAGAAGTAGAGTTTACCTATAGGGTTGACAGGGACAGTATAATGTGTGAACTGCAAATACGAGGCACAGTACCACTTGAACTATTAGGTGAATATGAGGAATTGCTCGTTATGTTTAAGATGAGCCAGTAAAAAACCTGCCCTCTAATGAGAGCAGGTTATATTTTAAGGAGTACAAATGGGTCCCTAGTATCACCAAAGGGCCAATAATGTATGCATCTATTTATCTATAAATATATCTATATAAAGGAAAAACACTATGGGACGAAAAAAAGGGTCTAAAAACCCACACACTGCTGAAACAAAAGCACGAATCAGTGAAGTTATGAAAGCAAAATGGCAGGACCCTGAATGGGTTGCTGCTAGAACAAAACTATGTGCAGAGAACGGTAATAATATTAGAACACCTGAGTCTCGAGCAAAAATGAGTAAAGCCGCTCTTGATCATTGGAAAGACCCCAAATTCCGTGAGAAAATCACAAGCAAGCAAAGCGAAGGGGCAAAAGCTCGTTGGGCAGATCCTGAAAAGAGGAAACTCTTTATGGAGCAAAGAGCAGAAGCAAAACGGCTTAGAGAAGGCAAGTAAGGCTTACTGGTATAAAAATAACTTAGAAGTATGTATACAACCCACTGCTTCTATGTTATAAATAACATATGGGACAATAGTAGCCCTGATACAAAGAAAGAAATAGTATGACAAATCAAGAAAAAGACGAACAACTCGCCCGCAAGGAAAAACTATTGGCAAGCTGGGCACAGCTTCCTGAAGACTTCGAGCGGAGAAATGCAGAAATGAAAGCAGGAAACCGTCGGATATACAGGCGAGTAGAAAGTACTGCGGGTCCGTCAGACAAAGCCACTCTTCGTTATGGTAAAGGCAAATAACATGAAAATTCAATTACGAACTAGAAAACTAACTACACCGCAAACAAGCCCAAAATTTGGCAAGGTGCAAACGGATGTAAACGGAGAGCCTGTTTACACAACTTACATAAAAGGTGCTGAATCACAACACAAACTTCGCAAGCACATGAAAAAATACTTTAATCGTGTTATTGAATTATTAGAGCAAATTGAAGCAGATGGTGGAGTAATTGCTGATGTACTGCAAGACACATTCCACTTAGACATCAACCACAAAAAGCAATTAGGGTGTGATCCATATGCAAAAGATTGGACAGCCCGTTTTGATATGGTTGACAAATATGTAAATGGAAAAGGTGTATACAACGATCTTACACTAGGTGTTGTGGATGATTATAACATTGTAATTGAAGACATTTACAAAAACACAGGCATCAACCCAATTGAGTTAAAAAGAATTATGATTGAAGTGTTTGATGCAGAAAAAGGGCAGTATCTAGAGATATTAAACCCAGATTTATTTGAATATTAAGGAATGAAATGACTGAGCAAGATAATAAAACCCCACCCAGCCATAATAATGGGCCTAAAACACCACAAAAGCCCACAAATTTATTTACCCTAAACGAACAAATACAGAGGCAAATGTTAGCCACACTTGTACTTGTAAATTTACTACTACTAGGGTCCATTGGGGCATTATTCCTCAAACTGGGTTGGCTGGCAATACTAGCTATTTTCTAAACAAAACAGCAAATTAATAAACGAGCAGGAGCATAGTGTAAGAACTATGCTCCACTCATGACTGCTAAATACTATTGTAATTACAAACAGAGGAGATTCTCCATGAGTGCAGGACAACTTAACATCCGCATTGAGTCTGGAGCCACATTTGCAAGAACAATAGCAGTTAAAGATGCACAAAACAGTGCAGTTGACTTGAGTTCAGTGGCATCCATCAATGGACAAATTCGAACACGACACCAAGACGATACAGCAAACGGTACCTTTACCCTTGCACCACAAGTACCTGCCACAGGCGGTGTAATAGACTGGACAATGAGTGCAGCAGAAACAGAAGCATTGCCCATTGGCAGCCAATACTATGACATTGAACTAGTTTACAATGATGGTAATGTAGTTCGCCTACTAGAGGGTGAAGCTAATGTTAAAGGTAACATAACAAGGGTTTAACATGGTAACAGTAAATGAAATTGATGTAACACAGTTTGGAGTAACAGTAGACTCAACAACTGACATCATCACAGTTAATATTGGTATTGGTACTGCTAATGGCGGTGCATATACAAGCCAATCCTTTGATATTGACTTTGCAGCACAAGATACTGATGATTTGGCAGAGGGTGCAACAAACCTCTATTACACTGCTGAAAAAGTAGACGATCAAGTAGCAGGATTAGTTGTAGGCGGTGATAATACCACTGTAACATACAACGACGGGGCAGGCACACTAACAATTGATGTTGCTGTTCCAACACAACTTACAACACAAGACGAAGGCATTCAAGTAGGTACTAATGTTGATACATTAGACTTTACAGGTACTGGTGTACTTGCAACTGATACTGCTGGAGTAACAACTGTTACAGTCCCTGGCAACACAAGCTCAGACACTGCACCACTTAATCCAGTTGAAGGCGACACTTGGTTTAACACTACAACTGGCAAATATTACCATTATTACACTGATAATACAAGTTCACAGTGGGTTGAAGTTGGCGGAGTAGTTGCTCCTATCCTAGCAAGCACTGATGCATTGGCAGAAGGTGCTACAAATCTATACTACACTGGAGAACGGGTAGATGACCAAGTAGCAGGCTTAATTACTGCTGGA
>Ga0209119_1003661_pt1 | contig 13094 bp, 16 predicted proteins | sample COG_03_FD_184747 | JGI IMG/M metagenome (GOLD analysis project Ga0209119, IMG submission 184747) | Pelagic Microbial community sample from North Sea - COGITO 998_met_03 (SPAdes) (version 2) | ecosystem: Environmental > Aquatic > Marine > Neritic zone/Coastal water | place: Helgoland, sampling... | reverse complement strand
TGGTGGGAAATACCAGCTTGCGGCTGGAGAAAATATCCTCTGCAGGAACAATTCCAGCGCTTGCTAAAAGCGGCAATGTCTCTTTTAATATTCGACCCTTGGTCAGGGCTATGGTTATCTGTGTCATTGTTCTGTCTGCTATCTCTTGTCTCTGCTTCTATTTAAGCTTGGTAATAAGTCTCAATCTATTCCGGCACGCGTTTTATTCTGGCACCCAGTAGATGCATTTTTTCTTCAATACATTCATAGCCACGGTCAATATGATAGATACGCTCCACCACAGTCTCGCCATCGGCAACCAGTGCTGCAATAACCAGTGCCGCTGAGGCACGCAGATCAGAGGCCATTACCGGCGCGGCTTTTAAGCGCTCAACACCGGTTACCACTGCGGTATTGGCTTCAACGCTGATAACCGCACCCATGCGATTCAGCTCTTGAACCTGCATCAGTCGGTTTTCAAAAATTGTCTCAACAACCACACCTGTACCCTCAGCAATCGCATTTATCGCTGTTAGCTGAGCCTGCATATCGGTGGGGAAAGCCGGATAAGGAGCAGTCCTAAGGCTTACCGCCTTGGGCCTTTTACCCTTCATATCCAGCTCAATCCAATCTTCTCCCTGAGTGATAATAGCACCGGTTTCCTGGAGCTTTAAGAGTACCGCCTCAAGTGAACTCGGATCTGTCTGGGTCACCTTGACCCGACCTCGGGTCGCTACAGCAGCGGCCAAATAGGTTCCGGTCTCAATACGATCGGGCATGACACTAAAGTGTCCACCTTCGATTGTCTCAACACCGTTGATCACCAGGCGGTTGGAACCTGCACCCTGAACATCTGCACCCCAGGCATTCAGGCAGTTGGCCAGATCGACAATCTCTGGTTCGCGGGCGGCATTCTCAATCACCGTCTGTCCCTCGGCCAGTGCCGCAGCCATCATCAGATTCTCGGTGGCACCCACTGAGACTATATCCATCAGGATATGACAGCCTACCAGACGTCCATCGCTGCGCGCCTTGATATAGCCATCTTCAATTTCGATTGTTGCACCCATGGCTTCGAGGCCACGCAGGTGAAGATCTACGGGTCGACTACCGATAGCGCAGCCACCGGGAAAGGATACGTTGGCTTCGCCGTATCGGGCCAATAGCGGACCGAGCACCAGAATCGAAGCGCGCATGGTCTTGACCAATTCGTAGGGAGCCGTGCGGCTGTGCAGCGTCGAGTTATCGACTTCGAGCTGCATTTTTTCGTCGATACTGACGGTTACACCTAGCGAACCGAGCAGCTCAATCGTAGTTGTCACATCCTGCAGGTGCGGCAGATTGGCTACTGTCACCAGTCCCTCAGAGAGCAGTGTCGCCGAGAGTATTGGCAGCGCGGCATTCTTTGATCCGGAGATCCAAACTTCACCGCGAAGCGGCCCGCCACCTTGAATTATTAACTTATCCATCAAACAACCTTTCAGACAAACTTAAAAAAGAACAGCAATTAGGCTGATCGAGCAGACCATTCGGCCGGGGTGAAAATTTTCATATTGACCGCATGCATAGCACCGGAGGAAATCTTTTCATTTAACAGCGCATAAATAGCCTGCTGACGCTGCACAGGTCGCTTGCCTTCGAAAATTTCACCAATGGCAACAATATTAAAATGGCTGCCCTCAGCCTCAACTTGAAACTGGCAATCAGCCAGGCCATTTTCGAGGAGTGCTTTTACGTCTTCAGGATTCATAGATTACTCTTTTGTTAGAGGCGCGCCTTTAACAGCGGCGCACCATGGGATAATTTTTACTTTGAGTCAGACAGCCAACCGTTGATCACCTGATCAATATCGCCACCGGATCGCTGGGCGGACTGCACAAACTGGTTGCGGAATGTCTTGCCCAGGTTGATGCCATTGATCACCACATTGACCACCATCCACTCGCCGGTTTTCTTGCGTGCCATGCTGTACTCCAGCGGGTAGACAGTGTCAGTGCTGCGAATTTCCTGCTTCACCGTCACTTTTCTCAGCCCTTTTGCCAGCGGCGCGGCCTCAAGCAGTACAATTTTTTGATCCTCGTAGCCAATCAGGCCTCGCCCATAGGTTTCCACCAGGCCGTCGCGAAAAGTCTTGGCAAACAGGGCGCGCTGCGCCGGGCTCGCCGATCTGCCATAGCTGCCCATAACATTGCGGGCAATAAACCCGAAGTCCACATGCGCGGACAATAGCTGATCCAGCTTGTCAAAGTAAGCGACTTCAGTCTCTGGATAAGAGTCCCGGTAGGTGGCAATAATATCCAGCAATTCAACCGTGACATTTTCAATTTTTTTATAGGGGTCAGTAGCTGTATCTGCCGCAGAACTCAAAGGTATCATGACCGTTAGCAAGGCAACCGCAATCCATTTTTTAAAACTCATATCCACTCTTCTCATAGACCCGCTCCCTAGGTATTTACAAATCAATAACGCTTATACGTCTTTCCAGCCAGCAATAGTACAGTTTCAGCAGCTAAGTTTGCTGACAACAACCGCCGAGCACTATAACATCCCCAAACTTTTGAAGAAATAGAACCCGCTGTGCATATGGCGGTAATATGGAGAAATTATGAGTGCACTGTTACTACCGGCCTTAGGTCTGATTGTTGGCGTTCTGGGTCTGCTTTGGGGAGCAGATCGGTTTGTTGCCGGCAGTGCGGGCGCGGCTAGAAATTATGGTATCTCGCCACTTGTTATTGGCTTGACCGTGGTTTCTATAGGTACCTCTGCACCTGAAATTCTAGTCTCGGTAAATGCAGCTCTCAATCAGGCCAGTGAACTGGCTGTCGGCAATGCACTGGGCTCAAACCTTGCCAATATTGGTCTGGTTCTGGGTATCACTGCACTGATCGCGCCTATCCCTGTACAGAAGCACCTACTCACTCAAGAGGCAGTGATTCTAATACTTATCACTGCCGGTGCCGGACTCTGTCTCTACAACGGCTATCTGGGTCGCGGTGAGAGCCTGCTGCTCGGCGCGCTGATTTTCCCGTTAATTTTTATTACAGTTAAATACAAAAAAACTCACACCAGCCCAGAAGAAGTTGCCGCCGGTGAAGAGATTCCAAATATCACCATGGCCGCTGCCGGCCTATGGTTTGTCGTCGGCTTAATCGTCTTGCTGGCCAGTGCTGAAGTGACTGTCTGGAGCGCCAAGACCATTGCCCAATCCATGGGTGTTAGCGAACTGGTAATTGGACTCACGGTGGTTGCCATAGGTACTAGCCTGCCAGAACTAGCGGCCTCAGCTGTCAGCGCGGTGCGCGGCCATCACGATATTGCTATCGGTAATGTCTTTGGCTCAAATCTGTTTAATATTATGTTGGTTATGACTTCGGCGGGTGCGATCTCGCCCATAGCGCTGACCCCGGAAGTTTTTTCCAGAGACTTTTTAAGCCTCGCCGCAATGACTATTCTGCTGGTTGCCATGGTTGCCTTCGCGCTGTTTAGAGGCGCTAAAACTGGCACGCCGGCAAGACTGTCGCGGCGCTTTGGATTTATTCTTGTCAGCGGCTACTGCCTCTACTATGTTTTGCTTTGGCCCTATGTAGTAAATAGCTGAAGGCGAGATTTCGCCACCTGCGCATTTCGCTCTATAATGCCCCCCAGATTCCATTTGGATGGCGTCCCTAAAAAATACTAGTGATAAAAATTATGACTGCGACAGATTTCTTAACCTCCGCAAAGCGCACCATTAAAATGGAAGCCGATGCCGTCGAGCAGCTGTTAGGCCGCCTCGACGATAATTTTGTAACTGCCTGCCAAACTATGCTCGACTGTGAAGGGCGAGTTGTTATTACCGGTATGGGCAAGTCTGGCCATATTGGCAACAAGATTGCTGCCACTCTCGCGAGCACCGGCACACCGGCATTTTTTGTCCATCCCGGCGAAGCCTGTCACGGCGATCTGGGAATGATCACTAAAAATGATGTGGTTATTGCTATCTCAAATTCTGGCAGCACAGCGGAAGTTGTCACCATACTCCCGCTGATTAAGCGTCTGGGCATCCCGCTGATCAGCATGACCGGCAATGCCGATTCAGTGCTATCTAAAGCGGCCCGCGCCAATCTTGATGTCAGTGTCGACACTGAAGCCTGCCCATTAAATCTGGCACCGACCACCAGCACCACTGTCACTCTGGCGATGGGTGATGCCCTGGCCATTGCCCTGCTCGAATCGCGCGGCTTTAGCGCCGAAGACTTTGCTTTCTCTCACCCCAGCGGTGCGTTGGGACGCAAGTTACTGCTGCGGGTTAGCGATATTATGCACAAAGACAGTCAGGTGCCGCGGGTTAAGGCTGACCAGCCACTGCATCAGGCGCTACTGGTTATGACCGAAAAAGGCTTTGGTATGACAACCGTGGTCTGCGAAGACAATATGCTGCTAGGTGTTTTCACCGATGGTGATTTGCGCCGCATTGTCGATGGCAAAGTGGATATTAATAGCGCCACTATGGCGGATGTTATGTCGGCCAACCCAAAAACCATCAATGGCGAAATTCTCGCCGCTCAAGCGCTGAAGATTATGGAAGACAGTTCCATCACCGCACTGATTGTCGAAGATGAAAATCATCACCCAATTGGTGTATTGCACATGCATGATATTCTGCGCGCGGGAGTTGTTTAGTAATGACTAATGTAAACAGCGCAGCCATCGGCGCTGCCAAAAAAATTAAGCTGCTGCTGCTCGATGTCGATGGCGTTCTCACCGATGGTCATCTCTACTACGGCAACAATGGCGAAGAGCTCAAGGCCTTCGATATTCAGGATGGTCTGGGTATTAAACTGCTGCAACGCGGTGGCGTACAGGTCGGTATTATTACCGGGCGGGTCTCCAAATTGCTGCAGCGCCGCGCCGACGAGCTGGGGATTTCGCCAGTGGTTCAGGGCCGCGAAGACAAGCTTACCGCCCTTGGAGAACTGCTGGAAACCATGGATATCCAGATGGACGAAATCGCCTTTATGGGTGACGATCTGCCTGACCTTGCGGTGATCAACCGTGTCGGTTTGGGAATGACCGTGGCCAATGGCAGTGCTACTGTCGCCGCCAGTGCACTCTGGCAAACCAGCCGCTGCGGTGGCAGTGGTGCAGTTCGCGAAGCCGCCGAGATGATACTCGCCGCGCAGGATAAACTGGACGCAATACTGGCAAGCTATCAATGATCCGACAGGCTTTACTGACATTTACTCTGGCGCTGATGGTCGGTGGCTTTCTACTGATCTGGGACTCGCCGCCAGAATCTTTTATTCGTCAGAAAGGCGGTCAATTTGAAAAGGACCCGCGCGCCGATAGCTATATGAACGAGATAACCAGCCGTCGTTTTTCCGCCGCGGGCACCGAGAAGTTCTCTCTCAGCTCGCCGCGCATAGAATTCTTTGAAGGCTCTTCAGTACTGACTATTGTTGAACCACGGTTTTTGACTCAGCAGGCTCTGGGCAAGCCATTGAACCTGCAGGCAACTCAGGGTCAGTTGAACAGCGATCTGGGTGTACTGGATCTCGATGGCAATGTGCGCGCTGATATAAATAGCAATGGTGATCTGGCCGTGCTCACAACCGAGCGTTTAACCTATTTAATAGACAGCAATATTGCCAAGACGGACAGTTCATTTAAACTGCTCTCACCGCACAGTGATATTTCCGGTAGCGGACTGCATATCGATCTGAATAAGGAAACTTTCATTATCAAATCTAACGTTCGGGTAATCCATGAGCCTATTTAGTACAAGCCTATTTAGTACAAGCCTATTTAATACGAGCTTATCTAAATTTTCCAGATCAGCCGCTCTTGTTATGCTCACAGCACTCAGCCTGTCTGTTTCAGTCACGGCTGTAGCATTGCCCAATGACCGTGAGCAAACTATCTCCATCGAATCCGACTCGGCGGAACGCAATGAAAAAACCGGCCTGACTGTCTACAGCGGCAACGTGATTATCAGTCAGGGTAGTATTCTTATCGAAGCAGAGCAGATTACCCTGCACTATCAGGGCAGCAAGATCAGTCGTATTGAGTGCACAGGCACACCGGCAAGCTTCCAGCAAAAACCCCAGACAGAGGGACCTATGCTGGTGGCTCGCGCAGAACATATTGACTACCTGCTTGCGGATGACCAGATCATCCTTAAGCGCAATGCAGTTCTATCTCGAAATGGCACCATTATTAAAGGTGACTCGATCGACTACGATATTAAGAAAGAGACATGGAAGGCCAAAGGTAACGATCTCGGAGAACAAAAACGTATTCAACTGGTAATTCCGCCATCAGTGCAGGAATCCACTCCACCTGAAGAGACCCCCTGATGGCAACTTTAGAAGCGCGCAACCTGGCTAAAGCCTATGGCAAACGACCGATCGTTAAAGATGTATCAATGTCTGTTAAGCAGGGCGAAATTGTCGGACTGCTGGGGCCCAATGGTGCCGGCAAGACCACCTGTTTCTATATGATTATCGGCCTGGTCAATCAGGACAATGGAACCATCACCATTGATAACAGCGATATCACCGCGCTGCCAATGCACGGTCGCGCCCGCCGCGGTCTCGGCTATCTGCCACAGGAACCCTCGATTTTTCGCAAGCTGAGTGTCGAAGATAATATTCTGGCAATCCTCGAGACGCAAAAACAGCTCAGCGGCGACCAGCGCCGACAGCGTCTTGAAGAGCTGATGCATGAATTTCATATTTCACATCTGGCCAAAAGCCTTGGCATGAGCCTGTCTGGCGGTGAGCGCCGCAGGGTTGAGATCGCTCGCGCGCTGGCGGCAAACCCGCAGTTTATTCTGCTCGACGAACCCTTTGCCGGCGTTGACCCAATCTCGGTTACCGATATCAAAAATATTATTCGCCATCTGCGCGACAGCGGTATTGGCGTTTTGATCACCGATCACAATGTCCGTGAAACACTGGATATCTGCGAGCACGCTTACATCATTGGCGAGGGTCATGTTATTGCCGAAGGTACCACTGAAGATATTCTCAACGATGCCAATGTTCGAAAAACCTATCTGGGCGATAACTTTACGCTCTAAGCTTCCCAGACCTGCCAGCTAATTAATCCAAATAGCCTGTATAAAAAGCATTTACCGGCAAATAAAGGCCTGTTTCTCAAATAGCCGATTGCCAGCGACAGTGAATTGGCACTAAAATTGCAGACTCTTTAGTTGATAGTGATATTCACTGCATGCGCCAGGGCCTCCAGTTAAAAATCAGCCAACAGCTGACCATGACTCCTCAGCTGCAACAGGCAATTCGCCTCTTGCAACTGTCGACACTGGAACTGCGCCAGGAGATGATCGAACAACTCTATAACAATCCTCTGCTGGAAATTGATGAAGACAGCAGTAGCGAGACAAACCCAGAGACGCCGCAGTCATCGCAATCCACCAGCGAAAATAACAGCCCGGAAGGCTCCCTGGAAAATACTTCGGGAGAGGCTGCCAACTTAAATAGCGAGCAGCAAAACGACGAGCAGAATTCCGACTATGAATGGAGCGAGCAGATTCCTCAAGATCTGCCGGTCGATGCCAATTGGGACGATGTCTACAATCCTTCAACAGCGACCAGCAGCGGTGCCGAAGTTAATCTCGAGCAGGTTCATCAGGTTACCGAATCCTTCCAGGGACATCTGGAGTGGCAGCTCAATCTGACACCCTTTTCAGACAGGGACAGGGAAATTGCCACGGCCTTTATCGATGCTATTGATAGCTCTGGGTTTATCAGCGAAGACCTGTTTGATGTAGTCGCCCATATTCAGCAGGAAGGCTCTCAGCTACAAACTCAGCAGCTACAAACTCAAGAAGAACAGACTCAGGAGGAGCAGATTCAGGAAGATGAGTTAATTGCTGTATTGCATCGACTCCAGCAGTTCGACCCGCCGGGTGTCTTTGCTCGCGATATCCGCGAATGTCTTTTAATACAGCTAAAACAGTTGGCACCAGAGACTGAGCACCTGCAGTCTGCCCTGCTCTTAACCAGCGATTTCCTCGAAGATATCGCCTCTATCGACAGTGCCCGTCTGGCGAAAAAATCCGCGCTCAGCACCGATGAGCTCCAGGCAGCACTGCAATTGATTCGCAGCCTTAATCCACGTCCCGGTGAAGCCTTTAACAGCAACGATATTGACTATATTGTCCCGGATGCCTACGTAGAGAAAATTAAAGGCCGTTGGAAAGTGCAGCTCAACGATAGCAATATGCCGCGGCTGCGCATCAACGATTCCTATTCGGCATTGATCAAGCGTTCTGATAGCAGCGATGAAAACCAGTTCTTAAAAGATAATCTCGCCGAGGCGCGCTGGTTTCTGCGCAGTATTGAAAGCCGCAACGAGACTCTGATGCGCGTGGCCATGACCATAGTCGACTTGCAGCAGGGATTTCTCGACTACGGCCCGGTAGCCATGAAACCCATGGTGCTATCGGATATTGCCAGCAAACTGGAGCTTCATGAATCGACTATTTCACGGGTGACTACCAGCAAATATCTGGCCACTCCCCAGGGAATTTATGAGCTGAAATATTTCTTTTCCAGCCATGTTGGCACCTCTGGTGGAGGGGAGTGTTCATCAACCGCTGTTTGCGCTATCCTAAAAGAAATGATTGGCGCAGAACAACCGGCAAAACCATTGAGCGACAACAAGCTAACCTCCCTTCTCGAGGAGCAGGGCATTCAGGTCGCTCGCCGAACGGTTGCCAAATACAGAGAGAGCATGGGCATCCCGTCCTCCAGTCAGCGCAAAAGATTTTAGTAAAAAAGAGTAAAGTTTTAATTAAGTAGAGTTTCAATAAAGTAAAAAGCAAGGAGAACTGCATGCAACTAACCATCAGCGGACACCACTTGGAAATTACCACACCTATTAGAGACTACGTTACCACCAAGCTTTCAAAACTAGAACGACACTACGAACAGATCACCAGCACATCCGTTATCCTCTCGGTCGATAAACTTTCACAAAATGCTGAAGCCACAGTCCATGTGAGTGGCGGAGAATTATTCGCTAATTCCCAGCACGAAGATATGTACGCCGCTATTGATGCACTGACTGACAAGCTCGACCGTCAATTAATAAAATATAAAGAAAAGCATCGAGGCCATTAGTTACACAGATGAAAATCACCGATATCCTGACTCAGAAAATGACCCAGTGCGACCTGCCTGGCGGCAGCAAGAAGCGTGTGCTTGAAAACCTGTCCGCCTTTGTCACAGACCAACTGGGCGGTAATACTGAGCAGGCAGATACATTGTTCCACAATTTGGTCGCCCGTGAGCGACTCGGCAGCACTGGTATTGGGGAAGGCGTCGCTATTCCCCACTGCCGTGTCTCCGGCTTCAATCGAATTCACGGCTGCCTGATCAAACTGGAAGATCCAGTCGATTTTGGCGCTCTGGATGATCAGCCGGTCGATCTGATCTTTGCACTTATAGTGCCCGAAGAACAAAATGATGAGCACCTGGCAACATTGGCGCGAATCGCTGGCATTATGCAGAATGATCAGTCTCGACAATCTCTGCGCCAGTGCAACAATAATGAAGAATTATTTAACACCGCCCTGCAACTGGAGCGACGCGCCTAACCATGCGACTGGTAATTATCAGCGGCCATTCCGGGTCCGGAAAAACCTCGGCACTCAATATTCTTGAGGATGTGGGTTTTACCTGTATTGATAATCTGCCAGCCAGTTTGCTACAAAATCTAATTACCCAACTCAATAGTAATGCTAATCATGAAGAGCTGAATATTGCAGTGGGTATCGACGCCCGAAATCTAGTTGGCGACCTGAGCAAGATCCCTGAAATACTAAAAATTATTGAGGCCGATGGCGTTAGCGTCAGCGTGCTTTTCCTGTATGCGAGACGCTCAGACCTGCTGCGCCGCTACAGCGAAACTCGCCGCCGTCACCCTCTAAGTAGCGAAACCATCGGCCTAAAAGAGGCGATTGATCTTGAGAAGGAACTGCTCAGTCCAATCTCGGATATTGCCGACCGCTCAATAGATACCTCCAGGTTAACATTGCACCAACTGCGCGACCTGGTTAAAAACACCATAGTTCCCAACAACCCGGAACATATGTCTATCCTGTTTGAGTCCTTTGGCTTTAAGCGCGGCGTGCCCTCCGATTCAGATTTTGTCTTTGATGTTCGCTGCCTGCCCAATCCCTATTGGAAGCAGCAGCTTAAAAACCAGACTGGAAACGACGACGGGGTCATTGAGTTTTTGGAGAGCCAGGTTGAAGTGGCCTCAATGCTCGCCGATATTATCGGGTTTTTGACTCGCTGGATTCCGCAGTTTCAACAGAACAATCGCAGCTACCTGACCATCTCTATCGGCTGTACGGGCGGCCAGCACAGATCTGTCTACCTGGCCAACCGATTGTACGAGCACTTCTCAACCCAGCACCCCTTTGTTCAGGTTGTGCACAAAGAGCTCTCTCAATGAGCAAGCCGAGACCTAAACAATGATTCGCTGCGAGTTAGAAATTATTAATAAGCTTGGTCTGCACGCCAGAGCCGCCACTAAGCTGGCCAGCACCGCAGGGCATTATCTTTGCTCTATCCGCACCGGCGCGAATGAACCTCTGGTGGATGCCAAAAGCATTATGTCGCTGATGTTGCTGGCCGCCAGTCAGAGCACCGTTCTGATCTTTGAATTCGATGGCGAAGATGAAGATGAAGCCAGACAGGCAATCTCTGAACTGCTTGCCGATTACTTTGGCGAGGGTGAATAACCGCTAAAAATATAGTCTGTCTGGTTGTTTATGCCAAAGACTCAGTAAAAACTACCGATCTGCTGCACAGCTGGTTAAAATGCCCGAGCTGAAAATATTCGGCTCAGCCCTCAGCCCCTAGCTATGGAACAATGGAGCGATGCATGAACAACACCGAAAATAGCCTATTGACCAAGCTCGGCACTGGCATCGATCCCGGCACCCTTAATCAGGTGCGCCATATTCTTAACAGCCTCTCGCCACCAGATATAGCTCACCAGCTCGAAACTGCCCCGCCGCGTTCACGGGATGTACTCTGGCAACTGGTGGATTCAGAGATTGCCGGTGAAGTTCTTCAGGAGCTCTCCGATGATATTCAGCAAGAATTTCTCAACCAGATGGACGGCGCTGAAGTTGCCTCGGTAACCGAGGGTCTGGATGTCGATGATATTGTCGATATTCTTCAGCAACTGCCAGACCAGGTTATTCCCGAAGTACTCCAGGCCATGTCCGCCCAAGATAGACAGCGCGTAGAATCAGTTCTCACCTACCCCGAGGACACTGCGGGCGGCATTATGGACACCGAGATGATCACGGTGCGTCCAGATATTACTATCGATGTAGTGCTGCGTTACCTGCGACGTTTTGAAGAGCTGCCGGATATCACCGATACCCTGTTTGTGGTCAGCCGTACCGATACTTTTTTGGGCAATCTGTCGCTGAGCAAAATGCTTACCTCCAGCCCCAGCACCACGGTTAGAGAAGTGATGAATACCGAGATTGAAGCTATACCCGTCGATCTTATAGACTCCGATGTTGCCCAGCTATTCCAGCGTCAGGATCTGGTATCTGCACCAGTGGTCGACAGCCAGCACCGTCTGGTTGGTCGAATCACCATTGATGATGTGGTTGACGTTATTGTTGAAGATGCCGATCACTCCCTTTTGGCACTTGCCGGCTTGAGTGATACCGAAGACACCTTCTCTTCAATTGGCCGAACTGCACCTCGTCGTGCACTGTGGCTTGGGCTCAATCTGCTCAGCGCAATTCTCGCCTCCACAGCGATCAGTATGTTTGAAGCAACCCTGGATAAGGTGGTTGCGCTGGCGATCCTTATGCCGATTGTCGCCAGCATGGGCGGTGTTGCCGGCAGCCAGACCCTGACCGTTGTAGTTCGCGGTATGGCCCTCGGCCAGATCGAGCGCGACAATATCAAATGGTTGCTGAGTAAAGAGTTTGTTGTCGGCGCCCTCAACGGCATCCTCTGGGCACTGGTAATGGGTGCTCTGGTATCACTCTGGTTTGGCGACTGGACCATGGCCCTGATTATCGGCCTGGCTATGTGTATTAACCTGATGGCCGCAGCTATTTCCGGCACCTTGCTGCCAGTTATCCTGCGACGCATTAAAATCGACCCGGCACTGGCTGGTACGGTTATCCTCACAACAGTAACCGATATTGTCGGTTTTGTTTCCTTTCTTGGACTAGCTACGGTGTTCTATACCTAATGACTGACAGTAATGAATTTGAAGATGAAGAGCTGATCAGCAAATCCCAGCTCAAACGCGAGAGCCAAGCATTGCAGGATATGGGCAGCCAATTAGTAGAGATGCCCGAGGGTCAGCTTAACAAATTCGAATTACCGGAAAACCTGAAAGACGCTATCTATGAAGCTCGACGGTTAAAAAACCGCGAGGGCAAGCGTCGCCAACTGCAGTATATTGGCAAGCTGATGCGCACCGCTGATATCAGCTTTATTCAAAGAACTCTGGATATGATGGATCATCAGTCACAGACCTATAGACAACACTTTCAGCAATTGGAAAACTGGCGCGATCGTATTATTAATGAAGGGCCAACGGCTATCGAAGCGCTGATTGAAAAATATCCCCAAGCTGATCGCCAACAGCTGCGCAATCTTCAGCGTCAAGCAAGCCGCGAACTGGCAGAGAAAAAGGCCCCCACTGCCGCACGTAAGATTTTTGCTTATTTAAGAGAGCTGTCTGAGTAGAGCTGTTTAATTAGACCTCGCCGAGAAAAAACAAATTACAACTTGCGGTGTAAACTCACCGGCATCTTGGCTCTAACTTTATCAATCACCGTTAAATCAATCTCGGCGACTGCCACCCCAGGCTCGTCATCGAGACTTGCCAACAGATTACCCCAAGGATCGATAATGGCACTGCCACCCCAGAGTGCGCGGCGCGGATGTTCGCGGTCAACCATATTAGCACCAATCACAAACAGCTGATTCTCCACTGCCCGAGCGCGCAGCAATAGCAGCCAGTGATCCCTGCCGGTGGCTGCGGTAAAGGCCGCCGGTACAGTCACTACCTGTGCACCTAAATCCGCCAGCTGACGGTAGAGCTCGGCAAAGCGAGAT
>Ga0209119_1003655_pt1 | contig 13102 bp, 13 predicted proteins | sample COG_03_FD_184747 | JGI IMG/M metagenome (GOLD analysis project Ga0209119, IMG submission 184747) | Pelagic Microbial community sample from North Sea - COGITO 998_met_03 (SPAdes) (version 2) | ecosystem: Environmental > Aquatic > Marine > Neritic zone/Coastal water | place: Helgoland, sampling... | reverse complement strand
GTTTGTTATCTTTGGCTGAAGAAGTATTCCAAATTCCTGATTGCCATACGCGCAAACTATCATTGCCTAAAAATGCAATAGCTAAAGACTTACGCTATTTTCAAAAAACCTTTGCGCAATTAGTACAAGATTACAAAGTTGATCAAATCGTTATTCGTCAACGTCCGATGAAAGGAAAATTTGCTGGTGGTGCAGTTGGCTTCAAAATGGAAGCAGCGTTAGAGTTATTAACTGATGTTGAAGTCATTGTGTTGTCTCCAACCGCTATTAAAGAATCATTAAAGCGCAACCCTGTACTGGTGCCTATGCCAGAGACTGGTTTGAAAATGTTTCAAGAAGTTGCATTTAACACGGTATTTGCTTATCTGATGAAAGATAAATATGCCGCATAAAAGCAGCTTCTAGCCGCGAGCTTTAAAGCAACACATAAAAAAACGGCGTTATTTGTTTAAATAACGCCGTTTTTTATTGACTAAAAACTGATCTGGAAATGTTTTGCGTAGCTCGTATTAAACACATCACTAAAGTGCCGTTTTGTGTTCGGAAAAAGGCCGCTTTATGACATCATTACGATGTTTAAATGAACAAGTTTTTATTTAAGTCACATAACATTTCAGCTGAAGGTTGGTGTTTAAGCTGAATAAATTCAGTTAGTTGTGTAGCACGTTCACAATACAAAATATCGAGGGCGAGTCTATTATTTCCATATATACCTCGGTGGATCATATTCGCGGAAAATAACAACACATCGCCCACCACTAATGGTATTCCAACCCCATTAGACAGACCTTCTGAATGTTTATGTTCATTTTGCTCCAACCTAATTTGTAACTCTTCATCAGTGTCCCAATTTTTATGAGAACCGGGAATAAGTTCAACTCCGGGGTCAGCAGTCAAAGGAATTCTAACATGTAACACTTCGGGTCCAGTTAGGGCTGCTTTTTGTTCCTCAACCGACAAATGATATTGTGGATCTCGGTGCCAATAGTTGGCTTGCTGTGGATTAAATGGGTCGAAGAAAAGTTGTGACCCCATAAAAAGTGGTTTTTGTATAACCTGTTCCACTGCTTTTACTAACTGACTATCACTAATCAACTTAAATAGTATTAATCGTTGTTCCTCAGTCAAATATTGTCCAGAAGTTAAGCCAGAACTGTTAATCGCTCTAGTTGTATAAAATTCATAATTATCTGAACACCAAGCTGTGTGGAAAACCTCCACTACCCTCTTAACCGAAGACAACACTGAAGGCGTAAAAAGGTTGTCTAGTTTTACGAATCCGTTTTTGGCGAACTGAGATTGAGTGTGGTCAGTCACCTTTGACTACTCAACGCTGTAATACACACCACGTTAAGATTTGTATTTATGAATAAACTGCTTGTAATGTTTTGCAGTGATAAAAGGTATGCCAATAGTGTCGCGCAAACTTGACAGCTAACAGAAACCCACAGCAAGATTGATGAATAAAATATGGCTACTTGGGTGTTATTTGATGTCATATCAAGAGCTTTCCCTTCCCCTTCTCCTTTCCCTATTTTTAGATTAATAATAACGCAAATCTTCCACTTTTCCCCAAAACACACGATACGAAAATATCGTGTAAGCCAAAATACAAGGTATGACTATTAACGCACCATACAAAATAAACCGCAGTGATTCAGGGGCACTTGCTGCTTGCCAAATGGTTAACTCTCCAGGCACGACATAAGGGTAAAAGCTAAAGGCGAGTCCACAAAAACAAAATATATAAACCACAACAGTTATCAGAAAGGGTAGCCAGCAACCACTATCATCTTTTAGAGGTAACTGGTTAAGCACTAAGTTACCCATGTATAACAAGGTAAAACAAACGAACGGGACCATAGCCATAAAATAGGAAAAAGGGGCGGTTGTCCAGCGTTCAAATACAAATTGATTGATCATTGGATTCACAATACACACTGCTAATATGCCAACAAAACTGATTTTTCCCATCTGTGTAGCCCATTGTATGGCACGCAACTGTAAGTCCTCAGTGGTCTTTAATATTAACCAAGTACTACCAATTAATGCGTAGGCACAGGTGACACCAACCGCACTTAACGCGGCAAATGAATAGGCAATAAAAGAGGTGTCAAAACCCATCACAAAGCTCCCTAACATATAACCCTGACTGGCCGAGGCAATACAAGAACCGAGTTTAAATATCTGATTCCAGCGGTGTTTATTTACTTGTGCAACCTTAGCCCTAAAGTCAAATGCGACCCCCCTTAATATCAAACCCACTAACATGATGGCTGAAGGAATATACAAGGCTTTGAGAATGACATTGTGTGCGGTTGGAAAGGCAATTAATAATAAACCTACAGCCAATACCAACCATGTTTCATTGGCATCCCAAAAAGGGCCAATGGAGGCGATCATTTGATCTGCCTGTTTATCATTATTAAGGGGTAACAATATGCCTACACCTAAATCGTAACCGTCTAAGATGGCGTACACGATAATAGATAAAGCCATTAGCCCAGCAAAAACAACCGGTAAATTAGCGTCTGCAATCATGATAAAGCTCCATTGGTTGTGTTGGGTGGATTGCGAAGGTTCTTTTGTTGAAGTCTTTCTTCAAGTTGAATTTCTTCTATTTCTACCGCTCTTCGAGCCATTAAAAATAAAGTGTGTAAGTAGGCAATCAACAAAGCAACATATACAGATAAATACAAAATAAAGGTAAACATTACGTTTTCTGGTGCAATGTCGGTGACGGCGTCTGAGGTTTTTAGTAGGCCTGAGACTAGATAAGGTTGACGGCCAATTTCTGTGACATACCAACCTGCTAACGTTGCTATCCAACCAGAAAAGGTCATGCCAATTAGGCAATACAACAGACCTTTGTTTAGGTGTGTGTTACGGATTAATGTAAAGCTGGTGAGCCATGCAATCATCAGCATTAACATGCCAATACCTACCATAATACGAAATCCATAAAACACGGGCGCAACAGGTGGATGTTCGCCTATAAAATCATTTAGGCCTTGTACTTCGCCATCTGGGTCGTGGGTTAAGATGATACTGGTGAGGTTGGGAATAGCCAATTCGAAATGATTAGTGCGATTTTTTTCGTCAGGTATGGCAAACATCAACATCGGCACCGCTTTTTGTGTTTCCCATATGCCTTCCATCGCGGCAATCTTTTGTGGTTGATGCTCTAAGGTATTGAGACCGTGTAAGTCGCCGACAAATATTTGCAAAGGTACTAATAAAGCAGCAACAAACATGGCTGTTTTGAGTGCTAGCCGTGGGGCTTTTTTATTATCTCCTCTGATAATACGATAAGCAGAAATGCCCGCGATTAAAAATGATGCGGTTAAAGCCGATGCTAACAACACATGGGTCAAGCGGTAGGGAAAAGAAGGGTTAAAAATGATAGCCCACCAATCTACTGCATGGGCAACGCCGTCACGCATTTCGAATCCTGCTGGTGTTTGCATCCAAGAATTAAGGGCGATAATCCAAAAAGCGGAAAGAGTGGTGCCCACCGCCACCAATAACGTGGCTAATGTATGCAACCAACTGGGTACGCGGTGAATACCAAATAACATCACACCTAAAAAAGTTGCTTCTAAAAAGAATGCAGTGAGCACTTCATACCCTAGAAGTGGTCCAGCAATATTGCCCACTGTTTCCATATACCCTGGCCAATTGGTACCAAATTGGAATGACATGGTAATGCCACTCACCACACCTAATGCAAAGGTAAGGGCAAATACTTTGACCCAAAAACGGTAGATACGCATCCAGACAGGATGCCCACTGATATTAAAACGTAATTTGAAATAAAATAAAAACCAGCCCAATGCTATGGTGATGCTGGGGAACAAAATATGAAAACTGATGTTGGTCGCAAATTGCAGGCGAGACAGCAGGAAGACGTCAGCCATGGGACACCTCATTTATAGTTTAAGAAAATTTGTTATTTGTTATTTATTAGTTTGGTCTGCGGGGCAGGTTATTCGTTACTTCGTTTCAGTAGTTTATCTTTCATGTCCAATACTTTGCCCACACCTGAGCCTAACTTCATCAAGGTATCGAGTTTTTCTGGGCTTAAACGCTGTAACTCGCTTGACCATTTGGTGATCCCTTCAAGCAAATCATGTACTTCTTTGAGCTTATCTTGTGCATGTTGTTCTTGTTCATTTGCGGGTGTGTCGAGCAATATGTCTCGTAACAATGACAGCGTTGGATCCATTTCCCGTTTACGACGTTCTTCAAAAACACGGTTCGCCATATCCCATATACTGCCATTAGTTTGAAAGTATTCTTTACGATCACCGGGTTTATGGTGCATCTGAATGAGCTGCCAAGACTGTAATTCTTTCAAACCCATACTGACATTACCGCGGGATATGCTCAGAGCTTCGGCAATTTCATTCGCACTAATAGGGTCTTTGGTGATCACCAATAAGGCATACATTTGGCCTACTGTTCGATTGAACCCCCAGCGGCTGCCCATTTCACCAAAGTGCATAACGAAGGTTTCTATCATTGCTGTCATTTTCATAGTGCAACATTCTAAAGTTTCAGTAATTACTGAAACTTTAGAATGTTTGATGGCCTAGGTCAAGTGATATCTAAGATATTCTATTGCGAATCTTCGATAGCTGGCTTTAAGTGTGATGGATGATATTGGAGAATCATATTGTGGTTTGATTATTGAGTTGGAAAGCCGTGTGCTGGGCTTTATCTGGCGGCAGTTGTAATGAGAAGACACTTTTTGTCAGCTAGAATATTTATCATAACCCTTACCATTCTTCTTTTTCCCTTAAGGAAGAATAGAATAAAGATAACTCTACTTGGCTTAACGTACTGTTTTTTAAAAGTAATTTATACAATTCATATACATCAGTATTATTATCTTGTGGGGATAAACTATAAGTGTTGTTGGCAATTTTTTTCGTTTCAAACCCACTTGTATCCAAGCTGTCAATCGTTAATCCTTGATTTATTACGACCACAACCGCCCCTAATACAGTGGCATAAGAATTTGTATCGGTATCAAAAATTTTTGTTCCTTTTATGATTGGAAATTCTGACACAATCATTTTGCTGCCATTTATATTAAAACTTTTCTGAAGTTTATTTAATTGAAACTTTTTTATGCTTTGTTTGAATTTTCCAGTGGGTTCTGAAGATTTGCTAGATGAAACATCAGCCTTCTCTTTTTCACTGGCTGTGTCGCTCGGAAATGTGCAACCTGACAATAAGAATAAAGTTATAATTGATACAATATTTTTCAAAACAATTTCCTTTTTACACTCAAAATTTTCGATAACTATTTTATCAGATTTTCTGCAGCCTAACAGCAACAGTTATATTTCACGATCTGGCGTTGACAGACCACGCTAACGGTTGCCTCTCTAAAAATTATGTATTGTAACTCCTCAACAAAATAGACAAGTGTTCTAAAATTGGAATTTCAATTTTTTGTTGTGTCATAAAAACAGTTTATTCAGGGGGTAATAAAAAATTTTGAAGTTTCACTTATTTCACCGGCTAATAGCTTTATACTGCTCATATTAGTTTTGTATGCTTCTGCGTTTTTCGTACAGAGACTGAAAAAAGCGATCAAAATAATAATATTGAATATTTATCAGGCCTTTTAGATGGCTTTTTGCAAACCTAACATTTATCTAAGTGTTACTGAGCATACTCAAATAGCAGCTCTTGTCGTTATCCTGCAATTCAGACACTAGCAGTCTTTGTCGTCATGTAGTACAACATGCATATGTGTGAAATTTATCTTTGCCATTGTTGGTCTTAACAGTTTGCGCATCTTATAAATCACAGAAAAAATAATACAGGAAGCTCATGCTCAATAATGCCATACCCCTTGAAGGTCAATTAGAAACTGTTCAGCAAGCCAAAATTTTTTTGCTAGGTTTGACCGATGCAAATTATCAATTTGTGATTAAGCCTCACTTTGCTAGCAGCGCAGGCACTCATATGCGTCACATACTGGATCACTATTTGGCACTGAAAGACGGGTTAAGCCAAGGGTTAGTTAATTATAACAAACGAAATCGTTATTCTAATGTTGAATCTTGTCCACAGGCAGCTTTGCTCAAGTGGCAAGAGATTGAGCAATGGTTACAAGATGTCAGTCAGCTAAATGCTGATATGCCGCTTTTAGTGGTGTGTGAAGCTTCTGTTAATAAAACACAAAATACTCAGACCAAATCAACCTTAGCTAGAGAGTTGGTATTTGTCTCTAGTCATGCAATCCATCATTTTTCTTTAATGGCAGTGCTCAATTCTTTATTGGGTAATAAAGATGAAGTCAACTTTGGGATCGGGCCAAGTACTGCTAGTTATGTGCGACAACAAGCTTAGTTTTTATAGACTCGCTATTTTTTGTTGTTCGTCTATTCAATTAATTACTCTACTGCCATTTCAAATATGACCTCTTTTAAGCATTGAGTTTGAAGCTGGTAATTGCCTATTAAAGCGCGGATAATTGCAGTCAGCTTTTTTTAATATGTCTTTAGTAAGGATTTTTCCATGAGCGATTTACCCCAATGCCCGCCATGTCCCCAGTGCGACTCCGCTTACACCTATGAAGATAGAGATATGTATGTGTGCCCAGAATGTTCACATGAATGGCCACAGTCGGGAGAAGTGGATGATGAGGCAAAAGTTATCAAAGATTCAAACGGCAATGTACTTGCTGATGGCGACACTATTACCGTGATCAAAGACCTTAAAGTAAAAGGTTCGTCTGCTGTTGTTAAAGTGGGTACTAAAGTGAAAAATATTCGTTTGGTTGATGGCGATCATGATATAGATTGTAAAATTGATGGTATAGGTGCTATGAAGCTGAAGTCTGAATTTGTTAAGAAAGTTTAGTGATTAATTATTGTGGCGTTTAAACGTCACAATAAACTTTGCACCACCTAACTCGTCAGATTGACTAATAGCCACCTGTGCGCCATGCCAAGCGGCTACTCTGGCTACTATTGCGAGGCCCATTCCATAACCCACTTGTTCAGAATGGTTTTCACCTCGGGTAAAAGGTTTAAATATATTCTCGCGCTTTTCCTCAGCGATACCCGGACCATCGTCAGAAACACAGATAAATACGTTTTTAGCTGTTTGTTGGGTGGTTATTTGTACTTGCTTAACTGCATATCGTTGTGCGTTAGACAGTAAGTTATTGATTAACATCGATAGATAATTTTCATCTCCGTCGACGATAATTTGATATTGAGACAACTCAGTAATATCAATTGATACCTCGGATGAGTTGCTTGAAATAAGGTTATGCACAGATGATTTTATAAGCGTATTTAGGCATAGAGACAAGGGTTCAACTTTGATCATCTTCTGTTCAAGCCGAGCGTAATTAAGCAATACACTGACTAGGTTTTCCATTTTTTGGATATCTTGACTTAAGTGTCGAATATACTTTTCTTTGTTCTCTGGGTTATTGGTTTCGCTTAATGCCTCAATACCAAAACGAAGCCTAGCCAAAGGCGTGCGCAGATCGTGTGACACTGCGTTACTTAATAACTTGTTGTCTTCTACTAACGTTTCTATTTTCTCTGCCATACGATTAAATTCATTTTCAATATCAACAATATAAGATGTAGAAGAAATAGTAATACGTTCAGAAAAATCCCCTTCTCCAAATGTTTTAGCTGTACTTCGGAGTAAGCGTAATCGTTTGATTAAAGGATAAAGCCAAATAAATAAGCAAAGTAATATGCCTGCGTAAAATACTGTAGTTAAGGCCACTTGTAATGCTAGATTGTCTTGTTGTTTGGCTTGTTGATGGATGCTGAGAGTCAATACTTGTTGCTGTGATGGTAAAAGCTGATTCACCGTGATCAGATTCTCTGACTCCAGAACCAGTGCTTCACCTTGATTGAAATTATCTCGCAGACTTGCTGGTAAGGGAAATTCAGCTAAAGGAGTAAGCGTTAATTGCTGCTTGTTATGGTTTTGCCAAGTTGTGACAAACTGTTCAAAATTGTCTGTTTTGTCTAAGGTCTTGGCCAATTGTGCCATGATATTCCGATAGGTACTAAATTCATCCGTGTCTTTTTGTTCCTGGTATTCATCAAAGAATGTATCCAGTCCCCAGCCTAAAAAGATGATGGCGGTAAGTATCGCAACGACTAGTGAGACGGTTAATTTTTTCATTGATCACCTAAACATGAACATTCAACAGAGCCTACAACCATGCGTCTGCTACCAGCAAATAACCTTTTCCCCAGATGGTTTTTATCCGGTAAGGGTTGGTTGCATCATCGCCAAGTTTTTTGCGTAGCCTAGACACAATAATATCGATGCTGCGGTCGAATCCATCATAATCTATACCGCGAAGTTGCTGCACAAGTTCGGTTCGATTCACCAACTGACCTGCTGATTGGGCCAAATGCCACAACACATCAAATTCGTTAGATGAAATGGCGACTGACTCACCATTCAATATAGTTGTGCGGGAATTGGCATCTATATTGAACTGTCCAAGCTGTATTTGATTTTCGCTTACGCTTGCTAGGTCATTTTGGTTATTGGAACGGCGTAACAGGGCTTTGATTCGAGATAATAATACACGGGGTTTGACGGGTTTAGTGACGTAGTCATCTGCGCCCAATTCAAGGCCTAAAACCTCATCCATTTCTTGATCACGAGCGGTCATCATTAAAATTGGCCCGTGATAGAAACTGCGAACTTCTCTGCACACATCAAAACCGTCTTTTACGGGCAGCATGATATCGAGAACAACAAAGTCAGGCGTGTCGGTTTTAATCAATTCAACCGCCATATCACCACGATTAACTAAAGTGACTAAATAACCGTGTTCAGTGAGATAGTCACTGAACCATTCGGCCAGCGACATATCATCTTCGACCAGCATAATATGCGTGCGGGCGATATCTTCAATCAAAATAACTTCCAACTCGATTTAGGGCGTTTAGAGGACTTAAATACCCAAGAAACGGTAATATTAGTCATGGCTAAATTTTCAGTTTTGTCTTGGTTGCGCAAAGCGAAATCTTGACTCTCACTTGATTGGAAGTCCCATTCAAATTTCCCAGATTGTGTTTGTTGCCAACATTGCAAAACGTCCATAGTTGACAACTCAACTAAGCAATAGTTTCCCTTTTGGGACTGATGCCAATGAAAGGTCACTTCTTGATAACAGGTTTGTCCTTGCCGCAAAGCTACACAGCGCTGAGGAGTAATATGTAGTCCTATATTATGTTGATTATCCGCTGCTGAATATACACTGCTTGCCCACATCAGTGTCACAAAAATCAATGTGAAATAAAGAGGGGATACTATGAATGTTTTATATTTTGTATTAAGTATCATTTAGTTATTACTCACTTAAAAAACGTAACTAATGCTGTTACTAATACCAGTATAAAAACTTCTTTTTTTCTCAAACAGAGAACTATCCTTTTTCCCAAAGTCTGAGCCAAAACTAACAGTGGCTCGGTATATCCAGTTCTCACTTATTGGGTAAGTGACTCCCAAAGATGAGTTGAAGGTCACTGATGTTTTACCATCGTAGACTTCTAAGCCAGTTATTGCTGATTCTTCTGCGGTCACTCCTAGATAATAATCATTGAACTTTGCATCTGATAAATACAAGCCAACTAAGCCGTGAAAGTTCCAATTTCTGTATTGCCAGTTGCGCCCCAATAATGCTGAGGCAACAGTGCCTTTGCTTCTACCTTTTACATCATGTTTGAGTGACACTTGCAGAATGTTTTCTCCGAAATAGCCAGTTAAGCGTCCGCCTAACATGGAGCTGCTTTCTCTTTCGTTGAGACCGATGAAACGATTATCAGTGTCTTCAGACACTCCCTCACCGGTTGTCCCCAAAACAACATCAAATGACCAAACATCATTATTGTAGGCGTTATAACCTATGATAATCGGTTCGCCTGTTTCAGCAAATACATCAATGAAAAATCCCTTCCAATTGTAACTGGCACTTAGATTCACGCCTAAGCCGGCAGCCTTTCCATCTGCGTCTTTAAGTGAAGAACCTATAAAAGCGCCTGCACCCAGCCCCACTTCTAAAAAATTATCTGGATCATTATTATCTTGTGAATTGGTACGCAATGTACGTGCTATATCTGCCGAAAAAGCAAATGACGAAAATGCGATGGTTAATATCGCAATAAGCGATCGTTTTTTGAGAGATGAATACAACATGTTTACTTCCTTATTTTTTGAACACCCATTTAGTATATTTTTTGATAAACACAAAAGACGTATCAAGATGCAGCGTTTGTAACAAAGTGTACGAAATGCGAATTCTTCGCAGTGAAAAATTGAACGAAGTGATCGCAACATTATGAGGAGATACTTGCGTAATCATAGGTCGGTTTTATTACGGCTCAACAGTTATCGAAAAGATAAACCACCTCAAAGGACACCGAAAGATTAGAGAAAAAATCAAGTGTTTTTACCTCTGTGCGCGGCACCCGGTGCGCGACACCCGGTGCGCGACACCCGGAATTCCCATTTTCGGATGTGGTAAAGTGCTCTAATCTTTGCAAGTTACTTTGTTTTTGCTTCTATATATCCCTGCCATCTCTCACCCATATACAGCTTCAGTAATTTCTCAGGCGCGTTGGGCAAGTCGACACTGAGCAATAATCCAGGTGTATCGTTAAAGCTTTTATCTATACCTAAACAATGGAATACCGCGCCGAGCTTATTGTAGTGTTTGAGTAATATTGGTACGTCTTTACCATCGGGTTCAATGCCTTTAAGTAGGGCACTGACATGGTCTTTTAGCCCATGTTGCACAGCAAAGCCTTGTACTTCAGGGGGGAACTCATATTCAAACGGCGCTCTTGGTGCGACTTTGTCTGTGGGTGTGACCATTGCTTGCTGGATCACAGCGGCGCTGCGTACATCGTATAATTTGCTGATTGAGACGGTGCCATACAGTGTTCGATATTGAGGATATTGACAGACAAAAGCGCCAATGCCACGCCACAATAAAAATAAGCCTTGGAAGCTGCGCTGATATTCGGGTATTAAAAATGAACGGCCCAATTCTAAACAGGGGTGCTGTCGATTCACAAAGTCTGGGCCAAAATCAAACATACGGTGCAAATACAGGTTTTCTAAATTGCCATCGGCTAATAATTTGTCAGTTTGTCCCATTCGGTATGCACCGATTATTTGGCCAGTGTCTTGTTTCATCACAAACAAGTGTGTGTAGGTGGCATCAAAGTGATCGGTATCAAGCGGTTCACCACTGCCCTCGTTATGCTCACGAAAAACCAATTCTCGTAAACGGGCAATCTCGTTTACTGTATTTGGCATTTGATGCTGATAACCAAAATATACAGACAACCCTTTGTGATTGAGTAGGTATTGTTCCTTAGGAAGTTGATGCATTTCTTGCAAAACCTTCTCACCACTAACTTCAACGGCAAGGGGTTTTAATTGGGTGACAGGGTCTGCTGGCCATGGTTTTTGCCAATCTGGATCAAGCAGGTAACTTTGTGCTCTAAACAATTCTGTCTGTGTATCTAAGTCTAATTTTTTTGCATAATGTTTAATCGCAATCGCTTCACCCGCAGTGACCGTTATTTTTGCGTTACGTTTGTTGACTAACTCACGAGGCAACATCAACATGCGCAAGCGAAAATAAATTCGGCCTAATCGATAAAACAACGGACTATTCTGGCCACTGACAAATAGTGGTAAATAATGTGCATTAGTGCGATTGGCGATGCTGGCAATCAATCTGTTCCAGCTGTGATCAGCAATGCGCTTTGTGTCTTTATGAAAATAACTGACCCGCCCTGCGGGGAAAATAAGTAATGCTCCGCCGGTTTTCACATGTTTAAGGCAAGTGCGTATGGATGGTGCGTTTTTCGGATCATTCTGAGATAGCGGGTTGGTAAAAATAAAATAGTCTTCAAGCTCAGGAAATATTTTTAGGCCTTGATTAGCCATTACTTTTATATCGGGGCGCACTTGTTCTATTGCCCAAGCTAAAAATACCCCTTCGATACCACCAAAAGGATGGTTGCTGGCGATAACAAGCGGGCCCGTTTTAGGAATGTTAGCTTGTAACTCTTGCAAGCCGAGTAATCGAATATTAAGCCCATCTAATAGGTTTTTTGCGAAGGTTGTTTTGTCTAATCCGTGCAGGTTATTTTCACGATATAAGGCGTCTAACTTATGAATAGCAAGCGCACGGTCTAATAATTTGAAGAGTAGTTTGGTAAAAAAGTTCTTTTTATTATCAGGGACAACATTAAGCAGGCTGATGGCTGCAGGCATAAAACAGTTCCACAAATAGATAAATAATTTATGACATTATTATGCCATTAATCGTGCTTTAAAATCGTGCTTTAATTTGAACGTCACTTTAGCAATTTATAATTCGAGGGGCGTAATTTGTTGTAGTAATAAAAAATGCTTCCAGAGTCTTAGTTTCTGAATGGCAATTTAAGGCATAATAAGGAACTTACGTCATTTGTTTTAATTGAAAATTCAAGCAGGGTAAAGATGCAACAGATAACTATCACCACACCAGACGATTGGCATTTACATTTTAGAGATGGCGATATGCTCGGCGAAACCGTGCCTGCCACCGCTCGGTGTTTTGCCCGTGCGATTGTGATGCCAAATTTAGTGCCTCCGGTGGTGAATGCAAGGTTAGCTACCGAATATAAAACACGTATCTTGGCCGCGCGACCGCAAGGTAGTCATTTTGAGCCATTGATGACCTTATATCTGACGAATCAAACTACTAAGCAAGATATTATCGATGCCAAAAATTCGGGCGTGATAGCGGCCAAGTTATATCCTGCAGGAGCGACGACCAATTCTGCACAAGCAGTGAGTGGCATTGAAGCGTTATACCCCGTGTTTGAAGAAATGCAAATACAAGGTTTATTGTTATTGGTGCACGGTGAAGTGACTGAAAATCATGTGGATATTTTTGATCGTGAAAAGGTATTTATCGATCAATACATGTCTAAAATTGTACAAGCCTTCCCTGAATTAAAAGTGGTATTTGAGCATATTACCACCAGTGACGCTGCTGATTTTGTATTAGCTGGGGCAAATAATCTAGCTG
>Ga0209119_1003648_pt1 | contig 13109 bp, 5 predicted proteins | sample COG_03_FD_184747 | JGI IMG/M metagenome (GOLD analysis project Ga0209119, IMG submission 184747) | Pelagic Microbial community sample from North Sea - COGITO 998_met_03 (SPAdes) (version 2) | ecosystem: Environmental > Aquatic > Marine > Neritic zone/Coastal water | place: Helgoland, sampling... | reverse complement strand
CCCGTTAAACGTTGATTTCTCATCCTTTTCCATTGTTATTGAAAGAGGAGACTTTGGAAAAAACTCATCCTGAACATGATTTCTTAAATATGTACCGACTGCTGTTTTCTTAGAAAGGTCAAATACTTTGACAATCTTAGAGTTTTTCATCATTTTAGTAACTCGTTCTAATCTATCGGCAGCACTTGTCGAATAGTTTAACTCAGGTGTTGGATCTTCAACCCTGTAGACCACGAACTTTTGAGGTACATTAACATCTAACCAGATAGGAGCAGTGATCCTGTATTCTTCTGAGTATAGTTTCGATTTGTTTATTTTTGAACCATAGTGGTAATCTTCCTCAAATTGTTTATCATAACCATCCAGTACTGAAAAGTCAGAATAGTTTCTTTTTGTCTCAAATGTAGATTCAATTGGTGTATTATTCTCAAAATAATATCTAGCCAAATCATAAGCATATCTAGATTCCTTACTTAAAGGCCACTTTTTATAATTAGAAGAAGAAAGACCCTGTGTGGCATTGATCGAATCAAGATACATTGAATCAGTAGAATCAACCACTAATTTAACGTTAGTACTTAATTTTGGATTTGTCCTAAGTAGCGGGATTGATACATTGTCAATCTTATAGTTAGCTTCAGTATCTAAGTTTGGGCCTGGAGTAATTACAGCAGGCTGCTCAAAAAACGGAAAAGTATATGTAGTTTCATTAGAATCGCTATCACAGTCTACGCAATCATCGTATAGACTAATAGTAGACTCGCTTACTATTCCTATTTCTATAGGATCTTTAATTTCTACAGTAGAATAAAAATTCTCGAGTAGTAATTTAGCTTCATCGTCAGTGTTTGTATATATTTCGTGAACATACTTAACACAATCACATCCTCCGCCTGTTGAAAAAACCGGCTTGCTATAGTTCTCTAAATCTTGTATAAAATCTGAAATGTAACTACTATCTCCTACAAAGTGATCCCCGTCTACGATAAATACCGGCCAAGTACCGGACATTCCAATAGTATTACACTTATAAAAAGCATAGAAAACGCTATTACCACCCGCGTCTAGAGTTTTAGTAGAATGTTCAGAAGGCCTAGTAGGAAGTGAAGTACATGCAATTGGTGAATCAATGTTACTTGAAATTGGAGTAATATTTCCACTAGAGTCATTACCTAACCATATATTACTAGGAGCAAATATAAGGTACCGTCCGCTTGTAAAGGACTGGGAACCTATAAATCGATAATCTATAATTTCAGCAGGGTTGCCGTTCTTCGCTCCAATTTCATTATTATAGAGAAGAATACCTAATTGCGCGATCTGAAGTAGAGTTAGGTCTACCGCGGCCATATACCAAACAGTTACGCTCTTTGTCGTATAATGACAGAAAGATGTGTTTTCTCCTACTCCATCACAATCAGCAACTAAAATGTCAATTGATCTAGGGGTTAATTGACCAACAAGTGCACATGAAAACGGAGTAGTCAACCATCCACCCGATACGCCACTCCACAAATAACCAGTAGTCGGTGTCAGATCGCCAGTGTATGCTCCAGCGTCTATTATTCCAGTAATATTTGTAGGATTTATGTAGTTTGTAAACGCGTCAGCCGCTGTCTTAAAAAGCCTAAAAAATGGGTCATAAGCGATAATATCCTCTAGAGAAGATCCACTAAATCCAGGTACTGGCCAATAGTAATAAGTCTCATCATTTGTTTGGCTACATAATTTTTCAGCGGAATCTCCATACTTTAAATCTATTTGAATCGCAGATCCGTAAGTACATGTAAAGGGAGTCCATTGAGATGGTACAGTATCTGGATCATTAGGAAAAACCGGTACTGGACTTCCTGCAGCATGTCCTGCGCCACTGTCCATGAGCCATACAGCACTACCCGGGTTAAAATGGTCGAATTGTTGTAAGAAATAAAATTTATGTACAGAGTCTCCATACTCACCCGCGTCTAAGTAATCTAAGTTTTCATTTATAGGATTATCTAAATTCGCAATCCCAGCAGGATCTGGCTCTCCAGTGCCTATGCCTCCAATTTGCCAAATTGCTAGCTTCCCGGGAGTGTCCTGGTTTAAAGAATTGTATATTACCTGTTCAATTGTGGTATACTGAATTGATCCTTCATAGTATAGAATACCAGCCTTACCAATCGCGCAATACTCTCCAGTTTCAGGCTGTGTAACAGGAGAAACAAAATACACAGGGATACTAAATACCGTCTGTGGAGCATAAGTACACTGGTATGTCGATGAATTGTCTATTTCACCAGAACGCACCTCATATACTGTTGCATTTGTAGAAGCAGAAGTATCAAACCGGTTGTTAGAATACCAGCCATCGGGAACTGGAGTTGTAAGTCCACTATCTGCAAACAGGAACCATGGCGCCGGACCTGCAATTATCTGGTCTAATGTTGCGTTTTGCCCTAATCCTGTGACGTCGTCAAACCAAACAATGTACGAGTCAGCAACAGGTCCTGGACTTGCTACTGGGTTACCAGCAACAAGTCCAGGACCTGTTGCTGGGTTACCATGTGGACTAGTACAGTCACCTGATGTTGTACCGGATTTATAGTATATTATAGTTGCTTCTGCTGCCATTTATAGTTGCTATCTTTTTATAGAAATAATTCTTATTCTATATATCAACTATATAAGAGTGGCTTATATCGAAAGAAGAGCAGCTTTTACTGAATTCTTATTAGCTCCACTTGCCTTGTACTTAGCAAATACCTCAATATCAAACGAGAATTGTTCTCCATCCGAATCAAAAGTATCAATTCCTATCTTCTTAGAATAAGTTATGTTACTAATATTAGTGTTCGATATACCTCCTATTCTGCCAACGTCGGTTGCTGGGTCATTACCAGCATAGTCAGTCATTCTATATTGGAATACCAAATCTATCGAAACTGCGTTTGTCTCTCCAGTAGTTACGTATTTCTTACCAAATTTATTATCACCATCAACTAATAATGAATCAGTGTTAATTGGTGCGATAAATAAGTATGATCCACATGACTTACCTCCCAGCAAATACTGGTCATTTGCATCAAATGACATCTTTAACGTTCTATTATAGTCGACACCGCCAATTAATGGTATTAATGAATGGGTGTGTTTATATCCAAGCTGTGATTTACCATTAGCATCATCTGCTTCTAGCGTAGCTGTAATCGGCATTGTACCAATCATCGCTGAATCTATTTGAGCCTGTAGTGAGTTTTCAAACTCTGTACTTGTCATTGCAGTAGTTGTTGCAGCATTTGACTGGTATGATTGATAGATATTTGCTAAATCCGGGTGATCTTTATGTAAATAAATACCAGCGTCATATGTCGCCGTTCCAAGATTATTAATTGATGTAACATTTACCTTACTAATATCATATGCTCCTGAAACATCATAAGTTGTTACTCCAACTGCTGAAGTTACAGCACCTAGTGTTCCGTTCCAAATAAAATCAGCGCCAACCCCAGTACCAGTAGTTGCTACGATATTTGTAGGAACATAAGACATTAAATTCTCATATTCTCTAATATCATTACCAACTGTGGTATTTAGAGGATAGTCAATGTATAATTTATTTTCGTTAGAGATGTCCATAAATCTAGAGTAGATGAATTGACCTCTTCTTTGAGCAGATTGATAAGGTGCATTACTGTTATATTCTACCGAAGTAATGGTACCAGCTGTTAGACTAAGTGAAGTAGCATCAACATTCTGGTATTGTATTGGAACAATATCATATTTAGCCTCCGTTGTATAATATGTGTCATTGACTACTTTTTCTGGAATCCCAGTAGAAATAGGATCAATTCCAAATTCATTAATTACCGCGTCTGAAGAGTCTGCTGACGATCTAAATACCGGCTGAGACCTATCTCCAATAATTCTTGCAATCAATTCAAGTTGGGTTGCATTTGTATTTTCTAAAAGTAGTTTAAATGTTTTATTTACTATATGTCCTTTTTTAACCGTAAGGTCCGCTACCTCTTCATTATAATATCCAGCAAATACTTTATTGTTAGTATTTCTGTTAATGTTAACAACTGTACCCTCTTCAGTTACCAATTTAATAGTTAACTCTCCTTTAATTCCAGATATGGTCTCTTGTAAAGAAGTTACCTTATTTTGAAGTTCGGTTAATTTATCAAATAGTGAAATTGGTGTTTGTTCTGCTGATAAAAATCCAGAAGCAATAGATGTTGAAGTATGTGCGAAATATTTCTCATTTGCAATAAAAGCATCGCTAATATGACTATAAACCCCTCTTGACTCTAATTCTTCGTTAATTCTAACAGTCGCTGATTCAGTTTGGTTTTCAGAAACAAGTGTAGAAATATTGGTGGAATCTAACTCTCCTTCTGGAAATTCAATTCTAACAACATCACTCCATTCACTAACTATTGGATTAGCTGGAAATCCAGCCTCAGATACTGATTTAATCCTAACGTCAATTACCTCTCCTTTTTGAATTGGTATGTCTAGTTGGTTAAAATTAACAGCCTGTCCGTCTTCAACAGCAGTAGGTCCCCAGTAAAATTTACCAGTAGTCTCATCTTTTACTCTCTCGCGAACTCCAGTTTTTATTTCATTCCAATTAGAAAAGATACCAGTCTTTTTTGTTCCATCCTCATTGAATGGGATTTGAGCAACATCTGAAGTTTTACCAGTAGTAGAAAGGTATCTATATTGTACAATAAACTGAACAATTTCTTGTGGAATAGTTTCTGCAACTACTTTAGGTTCTGGAATATTCCAAAAACCTCTTACTCTAAATTTAGGAGTAATCGCAGGTATATTAGCGTCACTTGCTACTGTCTGTATTTGATTAACTAGAGAGCCATATAATTTAGTCTCTGCGTTTCTATTGTCAATTAAAGATCTAAGCTCATTACGATCTCTGTCTCTTTGAATAACAGACGCATATTTTTTACCAGCAACTGCAGATCTCTTTAATACAATAGTGTCGTCTAATTTCTTAAGAGTTTCATTCGCGACAATCTTGGTTTGCTGTAACTGTTTAACCTTTTTAATTGAATCATTTTCAGTAAGGTGCTTATTGATTTGAATCACCTTAAAGTTAGCACCTTCCAATACCGGAGCATCTGGTGTTTTACCAAGAGTCGCTGGAGGTATTGCGTCATCTTTTAGTGCTTTAATAAACTGTCCAAAATCTGCAACTTCTTCTTTATAATAGTTAGCCAGAGTTTTAACCTCACCACTATCTAAAGTCGTCGTTAAATCATTAGAGTATATTGCTGCACCGGGTGACCAGTTTTCAGCAAGTATACTAGAATCTGGATCAATTGCCTTAAAGAAAACAACCATGCTTTCATCAAAGCCTAAATTAATCTCAATTTCTAGAGCAATATCGCTCGACTTATATATTTTTAGTGAATCCGTTCCTATTTTAACCGGCTCATATCCTTGAACCAATTCTAATTCAACCTGTCTAGTTGAAGAATCAATAGTCTTTACTTTGTATTTAGTACTTCTCTTTCCAGAATTTACCATTAACTCGTCGTTAATCTTTAGCGTCTCAGTTTGTTTTAGAGACTTATCAGAATCAGTGTACGTTAATTGGTCTAACGTGTATAATTTAACGTTTTTCTGTGAAGAAACTCCTCCAGTAATTACGGTCTTTTTAACATTATCAATAGAGGTCACATCAAATCCTCCATAATATTGAGTGTTTCTATACGGAAGGTCTCTTACCTCCTCGTCGTCATAGAATGGAATATTATTTGCAGCAAGACTTGCCATTGTTTCAGAAAAACTAAGACCGTCTTTGCCTTTTAGCTCAGTATCAAAATATTCTTTAGCAAACGCAAGTGAAGTATCGATGATAACTCTTTTAACCAACACCCTCTCAGTGTCCGAACCTACTTGGTTACTGATGTCAAATTTAGTAGTCAATAGAGGCGTTAAAAAATCTTCAAAGAAGTAGTTAGACTTAACTCCGAATTCACTCGGTCTATTAACACTATTAATATCATTAGCTGGACTTTTAAGTGCACCAGTGTACACTCTCTGATAGGTACCGTCGTCTAATTTAACTTTAGAAGTACCATCACTTAGATCAGTAAGCGCCTTAAGATTATTATCCAATCTTTCAAGCTCACTCTTCATAAAGCCAAATGAAGGTACCGAAACCGTAGTAGTCGTTCCGTCATTATTTAAAAGCTCTAATGGTACGTTTTTGTTATTAGTCGTTACTGCTTCATTTATTCTCTCAAATGCTTTAAGAGAGTTTACGTTAATCTCAAGCAATTGCTTGATTACCGATGATATTGAGTTGTTTGTGTTCATATTATCTTAAAATGTCTACTTCAAATTGATACGTTGTTGGATCAATACAAACTATTTCAATGTATGGTTTATTAGAAAGCAGCGATGCTGGTGATATATCAGCAATTAGATTATCTAAACCAGTAGATGCTTTCGTGTATATTCTTATGTTATTACCGTCCATGTCTACTGACTCAAAAGTAATTCTCACAATTTGTCCTTCTAACCATGCGTTATTTGAATCGTCTATGTATATATTGATATTATTATCAGCCTTATCGCCAAGTATTTTATTGATAAAACTGATCCTATTGGTAAAAGGCTTAAGCCTACACCATACACCATATTGATTTAACCCGCTTGATGTTGATTCAATGTCTAAAAGATTAGTACTGTTTATAGAACCTGAAACGGAACTAGCACTGAGATCCCATCTAAATAGATTTAGATTCTCATACCCTTTAGTAACATTATTAACTTTTATTTTATTTGGCACTGATTTATCAACCTCGGTTCCTTTACCGTCATATATTACATCAGTATTATATTGTAGTGATGTTGGAATAGTACCGTCGATTAGTGAATTTAACTTATCGTGTGCCTTTGTTATTAGTTTAAGTAACGCATCACTGTCGTTCAACTGTATTGAAGCGTTTTGAAAATCATCCTCTAATTGTGAAACCTTTTCGCCTAAATCTTCTACTGAATCTCCAGCAAGTATGATACCTTCTAATTCGTCAAGTCTTTCTACTATTTTAGAATACCTATCGTTTGCCCTAATTAATAGTTCAGACGCATTTTGTAACAGGGTTGTCGTATCCATGAACAAGTCCATAGAAAACGTAGTAAAATCATTAATGTTTGTTTCTACTCCTACGTTATCAAGAGACGTATTAAATTTCAAGTTAAGTTTTAGAGAAAATGCATTACCATTTAATCCAGTAACTTCATTTGGCTTATACTTATGTTGTCTATTAATTCTAGACCCAGTACCTCCAGTACTTTTTACATCGTCTAAGATTAAGATTCCATATAAATTGGTTGATTTATTAATAGAGGTGCTTGTCGAATACATATCGTAGTAAACTAAAACAGCATTGAAAGTAAAGTCCTCTCCTTTCTTAGCGTAGTCAGAAAGATTATTAACCTTAGAATCACCAGTAACACCATAATACGAGCTGTCTCTCCAATCGATACCGACTGAGTTAGTAGATAGATTTCCGTTAATGTCATAATAAGAACCAACACCTGCACTATATCCATCAACAATAGGTTCTAAGTCTATGTTTGGGTCTGGATGTGTTTGTCCATTTCTGCCCTCGATCCATGTTGGGTCAGTGTAAAGTTTATTTGCTGTTGTATTGTAATTTGATGGCTCAAACAATACAGTTGGTGTTGTCCCTACAGAAGAAGGAACATTAATATAAACCTCATGATATGCATTACCTTTATAGGCTACGTCATTTTCAGCATCAATACTTCCTAAATATCTAACTACTCTGTCGTAGACATTTCCAGTTTGATCTGAATTAGGAGACTCTACATAGTTTCCAACATTACTTTGGCTTGAATCAGCAGTCCCAAATCTAATAGCACCTGTTGCAGAAAGCCATTTAAAGAAAAGTTTTTCTGCGTCTGATGATAATAGAACCGGGTCAAAATCATCGTCCTGTAATATTAATTCTTCAGCATTAAGTGTGTAGTTTTGAAAAGTCTGTGCAAAATCTGCGCTTGCGCTTGGAAGTGGAGAGTATGGCACGCCTGATGTCGTAGTCAATTTACTAAAGTCGACTGTATTAGATCCGTTAACCGAAGTGGTAAAGTCAGGTATATCAACGAGTGCATATCTGCTAAACTCAAACTTAAGGTCGGCATTATTAAACGCACGTGTTATGTCTCTTGCTGCTGAAGCAAAAGCATACATCGTACCTCCTTGTGGTTGCGGTATTCTAACTAGGGGTGTTGCCATCTGTTAATTTATTAAATTTATTTATAATTATGCAGTAGTTGTATTATGTGATCCTATCACAAACCATATAGTACCAATGTATCGTAGAGTAACTGTTGAAAATTTACCCAAAAGACTTATTGTCGATACACTAAGCTGTACCGTAGTAGTAACCTCTACTGTTGATGCAGTTGTGTTGATTATTGTTAGTTCTTGCCCTTCAGTTCCTGCCGGTAATTCAACATTAACCGCCGTGAAATAAGTTGAAACTTCAATCGACGATGGAGTACTAACAGTCGCTCCAGATGCAGGAGTTCCTATCACTCCTGATTTTTGAATTGCTCCTTCAATATTAACATTTGCGCCAAAATCAGCAGCTACTCCAAATGATACGCCTGTATTATCTGCAGATATTATTTGAGTTGTTGTACCTCCACCAGCTACTGATAGGTTTAGAGATTCGGCAGAAACGCTTTCGATTCCCGATATTGTTGAAGTTACCGGATCTACAAGTGCCGTTAGGTCTGCGATCTCGTCGTTAACTGCTGTAAAATTAGAGTTAATTGTTAGTCTAGATGAAGATATTGAATCTGTTCCTAGAATTTCTGTAATGTTTGCCATCTTGTTTTTATTTTACTTTTAGTATATTTTTGCTTGTCGCATTTTTATTTCCATTCGTATCCTCAACTTCTATTGAAATAGTGTAGTCTCCAGGGTACTTGAATAGATATGTTAACACGTTATCATCATAATATATATCACTTTTATCTGGATATGTATTATTTGTAATCGTCCATTTATTTAATTTAATACCCGGCATCTTAGAAATTTCAGTACAGAATGTTATATGAGTAGATCTATTTACCTCTCTCCATTCGCTAAAAATGTCAACTTCATCGTATGTTGGGTTGTAAGTTACCTGCTTAACCTCTCCGCCTACTACGCCTGGAACTAAGGAAACCGAATCAAAATCATTTGTCTTTGAGTAGTTTTTACCGACTCCCGCAATATAAAGAACAGTGTCTGCTGTTCCATCTGAATTAGTATCTTGCACAACAATATTGTATACAAATTTACTTATAATCTCATCTGTAGAATCATTAAGTTCATCAGCAATATCTTGCCATGCTAGAATATCATTAGGCCCTGTCGGGGTTGCTGATGTTATAGTAACTGATCCAGATTGAATAACATTCAGTTGTTGATTATGATAATTAACAGTAAGCACTGAGCCATTGCTAATATCCTTAATTAAAAAAGATGCTGCTAAATCAGGACCAATTCTAGTTGACTCCCAATTTAATTCACTAGTATATCTCCATTCAAAATCACAATTGTCCCAAAAATAGGGACCTGCTGTTTCAGAATAGCCAGTCTCGGAATAAATATCGTCGTATCTATATACTGTTGAAAAGTTTTCTTGACCTGGTGCTGGATTATCGTGTGTGTAGTTTGCTCTATCCAGTCCAATATACCAACTAGCGTCAGTATCTACAATTGCCTTTCTATTATTTCTAGGTAATTCCCAAATTCCTCCAGTGTTTTCCCAAGAATCAACGCTTCTATTCGACCATTCACCATCTCCAATCGCCTTATAAAACCCATAAAACTCAACTTCTTTCAATTTAACATTGAATAGACTAGACTCTCTGTCATATGACCTATGCCCAAACATATCATACGTTCTCATTTCAACACTAACATCGCCAACCTTTGGTAAGAACGTAGGTATTTTAATATAGTCATCTATTGGGCCTCTAAACTGTTGAGTAAAGCCGTCTCCAATTACCAACCATTCAATTTCATAAACCCATGTTTTCCACCAATTATCCCAAGTTATTCCAGAATGATTCTGTACCGTACCATTAGGTATTGGAGCAATTCCAGTCGGGTCAGCGTCATTCCATGTAAATTTTGCGTCTTCCCATGATTGCTTAAAAGACGGAGTACCATCTAATATTACTGGACAACCTACTGGTATGCCTTCATTAAAAGTTTCTAGGGAATCGTCATTGTATGATTCATAGAATAATTCGATTGCTTCGATTAAGTCTTCTCGCTGACTTGTTGTGAAATCATTTTTAAAATCATGCTCGTAAGCATTTAATATATCGTGAAACTTCTGGTAATCTCCGCTTGTTATGTTATCTGGGTCATATACCTTTCTTAAAACTAGTGATATGTCCTCAATGTATAGGTTGCCCTTTGTTGGATAATGTTCAAATTTAATATCATGTCCCTCTGAAAAGAAGGCAATTGCATTTTGATTGTTCCAAATGTTTAGATTCTTCTGTGCAAAGAAATCTCCCTCACCAACAATGTCTATTATCCTAGCACTTAGTGGTAAGTATTCTTTTTGTAGCTTATTCTTTAAGCCATATAATTTAATTAGTACCTCTTCTGGCGTAAAATCAAATAGTTCATCAACTAGTGGAATATCCCATTCGTCAACTTCTCCGTTAGGAGCATTCAATTTATACACTAGACTAAATCTACTAGTCTTTTTAAGGTTACTACTTGGTACCTCTACATTGATAGTTTTTCTTACAGCCTCTCCCCACTTACTTGAATTTGCTACCGGAACAGCGTGTAATTTTCCAAATGAAGAACTGTCACTATCAACATTTAACCAATACTCTTTTAGGGTTAAATTATTATAGCCAAAGAAATCAATTGCGTTTAAGATTGCTTTATAGGTCCCAATAAATGGTTTAATATTTGAAAGTTCTAATAGCAACTCTCTTCTCTTTTGATTTAGTAGAATAAAATCAGGAGACATTTCAGTAATGTCATGTTCTTTAAATAGAATAAAATCACTCTCGTCAAGAACAGCTCCCATGTTTTGTAGAAGTACTCTTAATCTCTCATCTTCACCCTCTACCTCGCCGTAGAAAAATATTCGGCCAATTAGTGTTTTATCAACTCCATCATTTGAGTATACTAGAAGTGTTCTCTGATGCCTGCCCTCATCACTTGAGTTAAGCGCAACATTAATTTGAATAGCCTCATTATCAAGCGCTGAAACTATTTTTAATCCATTTGGATCAACACCAACCGCTGTGTAATAATCAAGAGTATCGATCTTTTGAGTATCTTTAACATCTATTTTGGTAATTCCGCTCTCAACTTTAGCACCATACATAAATAGATCCGAAGATTCGTACTTATCAATCTTCCATTCAAATTCTAAACTTGCAAGAGAAGTACTCTCAGAAACAGGTTTGCTAAGCAGATTATCTCCTCGATAATTTACCGATTCAAGTATGAAAATAGTTGATGATTCATATAGTCCTGTAGAAACTTCATCTAAATAAACAGCAGTGTCCCAAACACCATCAACCCCTCGGTTAATCGTTAATCTGTGGTCGGTACCTTTGAATAATTCTAAATTGTTGTACATTATCTAATGTTAGTGTCGTTTTTCTTAACAGTGTAATTCTTAAACTGCTTTAATTTTTTAACCGATGACAATATGTTGTACATATAATCGTTTAAGAAACCAATAAAATCTGACATTGTTTGGTTTCTTAATATATGATTAGACAAATTCCTCTGCATTAGGCTATCTCGATAGTCAAATCCTAAATTTAACCTATTGTCCTTTCTGGTTTTCGCACCGCCATACAGGTTTTTTAACTTATATCTTAATAAATCTTTAAAAGGTGAATCCATTATAGTGCTTTTCTATTTGTTGCTTGTAGCCTAGTGTATATTTTTCTAGGTACTGGTGTATCATCGAAAGTTACAGAAAGGCTAGCCTCTTTATCAATTTCAGGTTTATCTAGGATTTCATCACCATCTCGATCTTGCCATCCGCCTCTGAAAACTGCAACCTCTTCTTTATCCATAATAATATCTCCCCACTGATCTAGTCCTGCAATATCAGAAGGTATCGGGTCGTTAGGCCCAATATTGACATACTTAACATCTTCTATCTTTTTAAAGAATACGTACTTTTGTTTACCATTACCAATGTCTTCAAGAGTTACTGGTTCCTGAGCCGCAATTGTTGTCGTAACCGACTCATAATATCCTAATCTTCTAGCCTTCTCTTCAGTCTCACTCCTGAATTGAATGTTTACCGAATCAACACCTTCAATATCTTCTAAAATATAGATAATATCACTCTTTGGTAATTTATCCCTTCTAGTTATGTTTAATAGGTATTCAGACACTGCGTTTCTAATGTCGTTAAATATGTTTTCCTTATTAAAACCTTCAAAGTATCTAATCGATATGTCCATTGCATATTTTCTAACCTTTGGTTTAACAAACTTAACTTCTGATGTTACCATCATCTGTCCGCTCTCTTGTAAAACCTCAGTCATTTTATCATATTCAGTCTGATCAAAAAACATTTCTTCTTGTTGAACTGAGAAATAGTCTTGATTTTTTTGTAGTTTCTTTCTAACATTTGGAATCGCGAAAATATAGATAACATTGTCATCATCAATATATCCGTCATCTGCCGTGTTATATGCATCAATGTATGAAAATAGACCATACCTTGATAAAAAGTATTCGTAATTATCTGGAGTCGCCAACACGAAAGATTTACTGGCTAGTGGTGCGATCATCTGTGTAAATTCAGTAGATTCTGGACCAGCTCCCATTTTAGGAGAACTAGTAACATCAACTATTAGCAATTCATTTAGGTCAATAAAATTACCAGCGCTGTCTTTTCCTTCATCGATCCATTTAATCTTTAGGTCTTCACCGTCATCAAGGTTACCTGCTGCTCCATCGTGAATTATATACTCTATCCCTATTTCAGAACCAGAAGGTGGAATCATCCCGAAATTACCAGTACCAAAATAGACATCTAGTCCTCCTGAAATACCACTCTTTAGGACAA
>Ga0209119_1003646_pt1 | contig 13111 bp, 8 predicted proteins | sample COG_03_FD_184747 | JGI IMG/M metagenome (GOLD analysis project Ga0209119, IMG submission 184747) | Pelagic Microbial community sample from North Sea - COGITO 998_met_03 (SPAdes) (version 2) | ecosystem: Environmental > Aquatic > Marine > Neritic zone/Coastal water | place: Helgoland, sampling... | reverse complement strand
CACCTGAATCTCCGTTAATGAAAGCCGTTCAGCTCGCCATACATTATGAAGATGCCAAGCAGAATATAAGCAAGGATAACATCGAAGCAGCAAGAAAAAGTGCCATGGCTGGGCTTATGTTAGAGCCGCGCTCACCGCTCTTCCTCATTTTACTGACAGAAATGGAAATTCAAAGTGAGCAATATTTAGAAGCACAAAAATTAGTACATCAAATAAAGGTGAGCAATATTATATTGGGTGAGGAATTACAAGGAGATCTCTACAGGGCACAGAATAACTTTACTGCCGCCATTGAAACTTATCAAGCGCTATGGCAGAAAAATGCCACTAATGAGATTGCTAATAAAATTTACCCTTTACTTAACACCGGCAACAACAAGAATGCTCAATCATTCTTATCCGAATGGCTCAATAAAATTCCCAACAGTACGGACGCCTTAAACTATCAAGCAAATGAATACTTAATAGCAGAAGATTATAAAAAAGCCGTTGTTATTTTAGAGCAGATTGATCGGCAGCAACCCAATTCAGCCATCAACCTGAATAATTTAGCCTGGTGTTATCAGCAATTAGATCATCCAGCTGCATTAGAGACAGCAAAGCGTGCTTATGAATTAGCGCCAGATCATGCATCAATTGTGGACACTTATGGGTGGATACTATTTGTGAATAAAAAATTCAATGAATCAGCAGAAATTTTACAACAGGCTGAAAAGCTTGATCCTAATAATCCTATTATCGCTGCCCATTTAAAAGATGCACAAACTGCTAGCGTCCAGTAACTCGAAATAAAATTAGCCAGCTTATGAATACTAGCAGTAATTTTTAAGCGTATTTATTGATGTTTTTAATTATTCACTATTAAAAAGATGCCATTAATTGAACACTAGGAAATTAACCTTGCCCGACAAGCCAATAAAAACAACAACCCTACAGTGGCAATATATAATTATTACCGCTATCTATTTATTGGTTATTTTATTGTCATACTCAACCACTGTCCTTGATTTACATACACACTGGACAACGCCTGATGACCAAGAGGCAGGCTATTTTTTATTAATAATAGCCATAGCAAATGGTTTTTTTAGCATAGGGAGGTTAACCACTGAGCGAAGACATACAAAAAGCTATACAATTGTTGCTCTTGTTATTACCGCTTTATTCAGTGCTATATGCCTATGGCTGTCACAAATATTAGATATAAAAACCCTCTCTATTATTTTATTGCTTGGCGGCTGGATATTATTTATTGGCTTGTCTTTAGGGATTGATGCAGCGTCGAAAATTATTTTACCGATATTGCTTATTGGCACCGCTCTACCTTCCTGGTATTTACTGACACCCATTCTGCAAGCATTGGCAGTAGAAATTGCACCAATACTCACTCACCCCATTAATATCCCAATGCTAATTCGGGATAGCTATATACATATTCCCAATGGGATTATTCATGTAGCACAAGGTTGTTCAGGCTTAAAATACTTACAAACCTCTGTGGCTTTAAGTATTTTATTATTGATGCTGCATCCTATAAAATGTCGTTATATTCCCTTCATCATCGCGCTATCTGTTTTACTGGCGTTATTTACTAACTGGGTTCGTATATCAATACTGATTATTATTGGACACAAACTAGGTGTCGATCACGCCATAATGAAAAGCCACGATTGGCTTGGCTGGTTGGTGTATATCATGATGTTACCGATTTGGCTGTATTGGGTTAACCGCCCCTGGCTCCAACGCCAGCCGTATAAAAGTCAAATAAACGAAGCTGTGCATACAGCCTCGTCTCAACCCATCAATAAATTTTTCTTACTGACCGTTATCATTATCTGGTCGATGCCTGCTTTGCTACCCAACAAAGCAGAATTTATTGGCGATAAAGACATGGCTATAGCCGTGTTTCCTCCGGTCTTACTAAATTACACACTCATAGATAATAAAAACAAAAACCACTGGAAGCCACACTACACAGGCTACGATGTCCATTTAATAGGTAAGTACCTCCGCTCTCATCAAGCAATTGATGCTTTAGCTATGGGATACACCAGCGAAGAGCAAGGAAGAGAATTAATAAGCCGAACTAACGAAGTCCTTGCGATGTCTGAATATACTGAAATGAGTTATTCCATCGACAAAACAGGACAGTGGAATATTGAGCAAGGAGTGAGCCTATCCAACGGTGTAGCAAGAATCGTTTTTTACCATTATCAATTGGGCGACTATTCCACCCCTTCTGCACTCAATTTTAAAATGCACCAGGCGAAGTATTTATTGGCCACGACTAAAATGCCGATGATCGTATTATTTTCCACAAGCTGTATGAGTGATTGCGATATCGAAAAGAAAACGCTAAATAATGTTGTTAAGGCTTATATAACGCAGCAAGCTCTTAGACAAAAATAGAATCAATATCTATTCTCTGTCATCACATTTAAGCGAATTTATTTAAGCTATGGATTTTTATAAGGTTGGCCATAAAGACATTATGAAGAAGAAATTATTAGCAATAGCCACCAGCTGGTTGGGTATAGGCGGATTATTAATTAGGCTTAGGCGACTATTTAAAAAAGAAGTCATCATTTTGGCCTATCATCGAATTCTCGATACGCATGATGATGAAAGTTATCTCTTTGACGAAGAACTGATTAGTGCCAACTCAGATGCTTTTTTGTGGCAAATTAATTTCTTAAAAAAACACTATGACGTTATTAGCTTTGCTGAATTATCCCAGCGACTAGCTAGCAATAAACCACTCACAGGCCGAGAGCTGATTATAACCTTTGACGATGGCTTTTCTGACAACTATAGCAATGCCTATAGACTCTTAGATAGTGTCGATATTCCAGCAGTTTTCTATATTTCGACGGGCTATATAGGTGCTGATAAAACCTTTTGGTTTAACGAAGTGGTTCATGCCATTAAGGTGGCAAAAAAACTATCTTTTAGTATTGCCGATACCACATATGATTTTGAATCCAGCAAAAAAAATAAAGAAAAAGCTATTCAATTAGTACTTAACCAGCTGAAGGAAATCCCTAACTCAGAACGGCTTAATGCTATTGAATCACTTTATCGTGAACTTGATTTTAAAGCCTATGCTATTCCTGCTTCTGAGCTTCCTATGACATGGGAAAACATCAATGAAATGGCATCAAATAATATGGAAATAGGTTCACATGCTGTATCACATCCTATTCTTTCCCGGCTAACTGACGAAGAAATGCAACAGGAAATTATAGACTCTAAAAACACCATAGAGACTATGACTAAGAAAGTATGCCGGACTATTGCCTATCCTGTCGGTGGGCGTAATGCATTCACAGAAAAGGTTCAAAAAATATCAGAGACAGCCGGCTATGAATATGGACTGTCCTATATTTCAGGTAACAACAAAGCCAATGCGCTAAATAAATACTCCTTAGCAAGACTGCATGTAGAAAGATACACAAGCAATGAAGAGTTTAAATTAATGCTGTATTTGCCTGAGATTTTTTAAAGAAAATAAAATAATAGTGACATTATCCACTAAGGGTATGGGAACAGCTCTCGATGAAAAAACATATTATGGTATTGAGTTTAGAATACCCTAAACCCAGCTTACCTTTTCAAGGCGCATTTACAGCGCAATTTGCCAAAGCGCTTGCTAAACAATCGCAGGTTACCGTTATATGTCCAACGCCATGGTTTCCAAAATCCAAAATATTGCTAAGCTTTTTTCCCGAAAAAAAGCCCTGGACAACAATACCTAAAACGCATATCGACGGTAATATTAAAATACACTACCTACCCTTTTTTACGGTTCCTTTTATTTTTCGTTATTTAAATGCGCTCAGCATTGCCCTAGCGTGTCGAAAAACAGTCAAGAATATTCATAGCACTAACGCCATTGATGTACTGCATGCCTATGGTGTTTACCCCGACGGTGTCGCTGCTGCACTATTGTCGAAATGGCTAAAGATTCCTAATGTGATTACCGCACTTGGCTCAGACGTTAATAAAGAAATGCAAGTGACTCTAAAGCAGAAACAAAGCCTCTGGGCATTGCATAGAGCTGCGACTGTTATTGGTGTCAGTAAAGATCTAGTTAAAACACTTATTCACTACGGGGTTAATAAAAACAAAGTGCATTGGGTGCCTACGGGTGTCTGCCGAACAACATTTAAAGCGCAGCCTGTAAGCAGTGATAGTAAGACGACTAATGACCATGACATTGTTAGCGACCAATTACTCAGCAGCTCAGCGCTGGATACCAGCAAAAAAATCGTCTTATTTGTGGGCCGCTTGCATCCTGTAAAAGGTCTGGAAATATTACTAGAGGCTGCATCAATACTAAAAAAAGAGAAGCGCCTAGGTTTCGTCATAGTCCTTATTGGCGAAGGCCCCTTACTGCAGTCATTATCAAACAGTGCTAAGGCACTTGGCATAAGTGAATCAGTGATATTTATAGGCCCACAGCCGCAAACGATTGTTGCGCAGTGGATGCACGCAGCGAACTTGCTTTGTCTTCCAAGCCATATGGAGGGTTTACCCAATGTCATTCTTGAAGCGCTGGCACAATCGCTGCCGGTAGTGGCTAGCAATGTCGGCGGTATACCTGAAGTGATCTCGCACAATAAAAACGGCTTATTGGTGCCAGCGAATCAAGCCGACAAGCTCGCCGAAGCATTGATCTGTTGTTTAGCAAAAGCATGGGATAAAAAGCTGATTGCACAATCCGTTGAATTCGCTCAATGGGAAAGCATTATTGAGAGCCATTTAACAATATATGCTGATAGCGCCCAATGACAACAATCAATACTGACACAAATAGCAGCAACCCTCTACGTCATCACGAGAAAAAAAGTGATCGAGGTTCGGCGTCGTATTACTTACTGCTTATTTACTTGGTGTTTGTTCTCTTACGTTTCCATGAGTACATGCCGTCCCTTAGTGGCATCCCCATTATGCCTGCATTGCTTATTATGGCCGTCATCGCATGGTTATCGAATAAGCGCAGTTTCGCCAGCCCATCGCAACATAAGCTAATGCCCTTGCTGTTACTATCGATGACATTATCAACCGCTATTGAGATTAATGGCGAATATGCAATGACGGTGTTTGCGAAGTTTTATCCGGTTGTTATTTTGTATTTTCTGATTGTTGATGCCATGGATAATAATCAGAAATTTCGCGGCATTTTTAAAGTCATGGTTTTCTCTGCAGTCATTATGGCATTGCATGGAATTCAGCAATCCATTGAGGGTGTTGGCTGGACGGGTATGGATACCATACGAGGGCGAATCCGTTATATCGGCATTTTTGCCGATCCTAACGATATGGGTTTATTCTTTTTAACCGTTATTCCCATGTTGATTTATTTAATGATTCGCAGCAACTTTTTTTTTCGTCTCGTCTATTTACTTGCCCTTGGCATTATTCTCTATGCTGTTTACTTAACTGAATCACGCGGTACCACCTTGGGCATAGCGGCGCTTGTCGCTTTATTAGCGGCCAGAAAATTCGGCCTTATTATCTCTGTAGGTATTGCTGCCGCCGCACTCGTTATTATTATGGGGCTGAACTCACGCGTTGCCCAAATTGATCCTGGTGAAGCCTCAGCAAAGGGCCGCGTTGATGCCTGGGAAGAAGGCTATTACATGACTCGCGATAACCCAATATTTGGCGTGGGCGTGGGTGGCTTTGTTATTCATCATTATCGTACTGCCCATAATACTTGGGTACTGGCTATGGCAGAACTGGGAATCCCGGGCTACTTTGTTTGGAACTCGTTAATGATTCTTTCATTAATTATGGTGATTCGTCTGGCTTTTTTTGAACTGACAAAAGCACCTCCATCCTCTGCTAATAAAGACAATAGTAATGGAAATAACCATGTAACGACTAAAGACCTCGAAGATTTTAATGAGGATAAAAAGCTGAGCATTACCTTTTTATATTGCTTAAGCGGATTTTGCTTGGCAACGTTTTTCTTAAGCCGAAGCTACAACATATTTCTCTATACGATGTATGCATTAATCGTTGCGCATTACATTAATATGACACTTAAATGGCGAGACTTTCCAGAGGTATGCCTATCTCAACACTGGGGAAAGATTCTTATATTTACTTTAGGCAGTGTTATCGGCTTTTATTTTCTTGCCATGCTTTTATACGCATTAGGCTAATGTCAGTTAGCACTAAAAAATTGAGTCAGAAAAAAGAGTATTTATGAAAAATTCAAAGCCACATATTATGATGATAGTTCTAAGCCTAGATATGGGCGGTCTAGAACGAATGGTTATTCAGTTAATTCAAGGTTTACTGAAAAAAGACCTGCGTATTACTTTAGTTTGTCTTGAACATGAGGGTGATATCGCCTATCAATTAGCGGATGAAAATATTGAGATAATTACGCTAAATAAAACTCCAGGGCTAAGATTCTCCTTAGCCATAAAAATTGCCAAACTGGTTAAATCACTTAATGTAGATGTTATTCATAGCCACAATAGCGTACCGCATTTTTATGCCGCTTTAGCGATACCCTTACTGTTTAATCGTGTTCCTCTTATTCACACCAAGCATGGTCGTGACAACCCTGACCAGTCAAGAAAAGTACTACTAAATAAAATTTCATCGTTGTTTACCCATACTGTGGTGACAGTCTCAAGTGACGCCAGTGATGTTTGCCGTGATATCGAAGGGATTAGTCCTAAAAAATTGGCGGTTATTGAAAACGGCATCGACTTATCGCCCTATATAGCTATTGATCGTGAAGCCCAGTTACAACGAATGCAAAACGGTGAATTTCATTTTATTCACGTGGGTCGCTTATCGCATGAAAAAAATCAGTCCCTTTTATTAGCTGCCTTTGCATTACTTCTTAAACGTTATCCTTTTGCAAGCTTAACTATTTGTGGCAATGGCAATCAAAAAACAGCCTTAATTGAACAAGCTCAGCAGTTATCGATTAGCAACAGTATCGACTTTGTTGGCGCCGTTAATGATATTCCCCAACGACTCGCTAGCCACGACGCCTTTGTCTTAAGCTCTATAACCGAAGGTTTACCCCTGGCAATAATAGAAGCCATGGCCGGCGGCCTACCGGCAATCTCTACCGATGTGGGCGGCGTACGAGAAGTACTAGAAAATAACGTTAACGGTTATCTAGTGCCGTCACAAGACAAGCATGCCTTACTAGACGCGCTACTCGCAGCGAGTGCAGCCCCCTTGAAGTTACAAACCATGGGGGATGCTGCCAAAGCATTTATTCACGCTAACTACAGCTTAAACAAAATGGCTGATAAATATCTAGAACTTTACCAAAGTGTTAGTCGCTAACGGCCTTATTTAAAAACGGAATCCTGTGCATGTTTATCATTGAGCTTTTATTCTTTATTGCCCTATTCGCAATTATTTATACCTATGTGCTCTACCCTGTTCTGTTATTTTTTATAAGCGCAGCCGCACAGTTATTCAGTGATTGTCGATTTTTAATTAGTAAGCATGATCGTCGCATACAAAGTCGCGACGCTGCCAAACCATTGCTTATGAATGTCGATAATTCCGCACCCAGCATCGCTGTAATTATTGCTGCCTATAATGAAGAAAAATCGATTTACGAGCGGATTAAAAATCTCTTAAAGCAAACGGATTTACCCAGCAATATTTCAATTTATATTGGCTCTGACGGCAGTGATGACAAGACCATTGAAATCGCCAATAGCTTTTATGATGCTCAAGACGTTGATGCCAGCAATCTGCATATCTTTGATTTTAAGGATCGTCGCGGCAAGGTATCGGTACTGAATGAATTAGTCGACCTAGCTAAAGAAGATATCTTAGTGTTTAGCGATGCCAATACGATGTTTGCTGAAGATGCTATTGCCAAACTGCTTAGGCATTTTAATAAGCCTGATATTGGCGCGGTGGTAGGAGAGCTGGTGCTTTATGACCCGGTAAAGCAAGGCAACCAAGACAGTGCTTACTGGCAGTATGAGCGGCTCTTAAAATTTCATGAGTCACGTTTAAACGGTTTATTGGGTGCCAATGGTGCCATTTACGCCATACGTAAAACGCTCTACCAGCCGCTTAAAACGACTACGCTTATTGATGATTTTTCTATTGTTATGAATATCTGTCGTCAGGGAGAAAAAGTGCATTACGACCCAGAAGCCATAGCCTTTGAAGAAGTGTCGCCTACCGTAGATTCAGAGTTTGGTCGTAGAGTGCGTATTGGCGCTGGTAACTATCAGGCAATGATGGAATATAGCGATTTCCTCAACCCCAAAATGGGCTTCCGCAGCTTTGCATTTTTATCTCATAAGGTGCTGCGCTGGCTGGTGCCCCACTGCATGTTGCTAGTTTTCCTCAGCAATGCACTGCTGATGTGGTCTCATCCCATATACATCGCTTTATTCGCCTGCCAGCTCAGCTTATACAGCTTGTGTCTGTTAATGCATTACACACTTAGCCAATGGCGTGCACCAACACTCATTCAATTAATTTACTTTATGGTTTCAATGAACGCGGCCTTAGGTCTTGGATTTATTCAACATATTAAGGGTCATAGTAGCGGAACGTGGAAACGTACAGCACGTTAACCGCTAGTAGCCAAATAAGCGGCTAAACAATAATGAGGACAATCAATGCTTTTCTTGCAACTCATCGGTATCGGCATTCTATTAACGCTTGTGGCCGGCTATATTGTGATCAAAAAAAAGAATATGGATATTTGGTTATGGGGCTATATTAGCCACCATATCACTAAAAAAACCGCACATGATGGCCCTACTCATGTGTTATTTTGTTTTGTTGATCATTACGAGCCGCAGTGGAAAACAGACGATATCAATGTCGAACGCAGTCGAGTCGATCGTTGGTTAAACGACTACCCAAAAATGGCTGAAGGCCATCAAGATGCCGATGGCGTTGCGCCTCAGCATACGTTTTTCTATCCCGAAGAAGAATACCGCCAAGAACATCTCGACAAACTGCAAAAACTTTGTGAAGCCGGCTTTGGTGAAATGGATATTCATCTGCATCATGAAGATGATACCGAAGATAATTTTGTCACTACGATTAATCGTTTCAAAAAAACGTTGGCCGAAAATCATCAGCTACTCACCGTCGATGAGTCTGGTGAATTAACCTATGGGTTCATTCACGGTAATTGGACTTTGGATAACTCTCATCCTGATGGTTTGCACTGCGGAATTAACAACGAACTTGCACTACTGAATAAAACCAACTGCTATGTAGATATGACATTGCCTAGTGCGCCTAATCGCACACAAACCCGTACTGTTAACAAAATTTATATGGCAACCGGCAAGCCTAACAAATCAAAAGGTCATGATATCGGCGTTGAAGCGGAAGTGGGTAAACCCTTACAAGGTGACCTACTAGTAGTGCAAGGCCCATTGGCATTAAATTGGAAACGTCGTAAAGCCGGTATTTTACCGCGCATTGAAAACGGTGACATCCGCAGCTCTAACCCCCCTACTACCGATAGAGTTGATTTATGGGTCAATCAACATATTCATGTCAAAGGCCGGCCTGAATGGTTAATGATTAAAGTGCATACGCATGGCACGCAAGAAGAAGATATGAATTGCTTATTGGGCAAGCCAATAGAAGATATGTATAGCTACTTTGAAAGTCGTTATAACGACGGCGAAAAATATGTATTGCACTATATGAATGCGCGGGAAATGACGAACGTGATTTATGCTGCCGTTGATGGCAAAACAGGTAACCCCAATGATTACCGTGATTACCGTTTAAAAAAATACGCTGATACCGTTAAAAGCAGCAGCGACTCCTTTGCTAATCAATCGTCCTAACTAACTCATACAGCCTTAAATTTATGAATAATATTATTTATTTTGGTAACGACTGGTTTGCAGAAAACAAAACAAGCAGCCACCATATTTCTGAGCGCTTAGCCAGGAATAACCGAATACTCTATATCGAATGCCCAGGATTAAGAGCGCCTAAAGGAACCGGTCGCGATGTTAAAAAGTTATTCTCTAAAGTATTCAAAAGCCTTAGGGGCCCCAGAAAGATAAATGACAATTTATATATCTATACCCTATTTCAGCTGCCCTTTCATAAATATGCTGCGGTGCGTTGGATAAATACCTTATTAGTATTGCTAAGCGTTAACTTACTCAAGTTTTTTCTAAAGCTAAAAAACCCAATTCTTTGGTTTGTAGTGCCGCACCTTTATATGGTGCCTGACAACATTAAAAGTATTTGTAAGGTTTATTATTGCATTGATGATTATGCAGGCATTCCAGATGTTGATATCAACGCTGTAGAAGAGATGGATCGTCAGATGACGATGAAAGCCGATATTGTTTTTTTGGCTTCTGATACTTTGTACGAACAGAAAAAAGCACTGAATGACAATGTGCATTTAAGCCCGCATGGCGTTGACTTTGATCATTTTAACCGTGTGCATCAAAACGACACCATAATTCCGGATGATATTAGCGCTATTAAAAAACCGGTTATCGGTTGCTTTGGACTTATCGACGAGCGTATTGATTTAGAACTGATACGCCATATGGCAGAAAAAAAAGCTGATTGGAATTTTATATTTATAGGCCGGCTCGATGTAGACCAAAACCCTTGTGAAGGTTTGGCTAACGTACACTTTATAGGTCGCCGACCTTACGCCGAACTGCCCAACTATGCTGCGCTATTTGATGTAACGCTTATGCCGTACAAGCCCGAGCATAGAATGAATATTAATTGTAACCCACTAAAACTGCGCGAATATTTATCGACAGGCTTACCGGTTGTCTCTGCCCGCATACCTCAAGTCGAGCAATATACCGATGTCATACAAATAGAAGATAGCCCGAAAGGGTTTATTAACGCCATTGAAAAAGCGATTAATGAAGACAAAAGTCTCCATATTAAAAATCGACTAGACAGAGTAAAGGAATGTACCTGGGATGCTCGAGTAGAAAAAGTTATCTCACTAGTACAGGACAGTATTGAACAATCGAGACAACGTAAAGACAGTAGATTCACACAAGCTTAGGGAAATTAGAGTAAATGAAAACAGCATTTATTGGCTGTGGGCATATTGCCCACGTACATGCACGCTTTTTGAAAAAAATTGGTCGTAGTTTTGATATCGTTTGTGATTTGTCACAAACTCGCGCCCAAGCATTTGCCCAGCAATATGACAATCCGATTATTGTTAATGACGTTGCCGAAATGCTAGTAGAGCATAAGCCCGATGTCGTACATATTCTGGTTCCGCCACAATTTCATTACGCCTTAGCCAAACAGTGTCTTGAAGGCGGCTGTCATGTATTTGTAGAAAAACCCATCTGCGAAACCACTGAGCAGTTTGACGACTTAATGGCTATTGCGAATAGGCAGCAGAAGCTGATTAGCGTTGACCATACTCGCGTTTACAACCCCATGCTTATTAAGACCAGAGATCTGCTAGCGGGTAATCGCTATGGCGATATCGTGAGTATGCTTTATGAATATGATGACCCAAGCGTGCAGCGAACAGATAGCGTACGTAATCCTATTCGCTATATCAAAGGATCACCTCCTTGGTTTAACAGCCTGCGTGGTGGCGTAACAACCGATCTACTGCCCCACCCGCTATCGGTTTTATTATCACTGTGCCCGAATCTACAATTACGTGATGTATGGGGCAAGGCGAGCAATGGCACCATTAGCGAGCTAACAGCCTCTCTGAATGATGACAGTGCCAGTGCGACTATTCGTATTTCTTTACAGACTAAGCCATTAAAAAATCGACTAACGATTTACTGTGAGCGCGGTACGATTCAAGTGGATTTAAGAAACCTCTATAGCGTGTATTTACCCGATAGAGGTTTACCCAATATTATTGCTCGTGTTGTAGATACGTTTAGCAGCACCTTTCAAACGCAATTTAAGTTTGTTATCAATATGGTTTTGCTGATTATTGGCAAAACGCATATGTACGATGGTCTAGATAAAATTTTAGAGCAGTTTTATAAGCAGGTAGAATCCAACAACCTAGAACCCCTTGCGCATATTAATGCTGGCCCTGTGGTTAACATGGCAGAAGAGATTATTACTACCCTCGTTCCTGATAATCAAACCCAACAAGCTATTAACAGCGCGCTTCATGCAGAGTTTAAAGATCGCCTTAAGCAAAGTGCGACAACCTTAGTAACAGGCGGTACCGGTTTTATCGGCGGCCAACTGGTTAACGATTTAGTGACCGATGGACAAAGGCCTAGAGTGCTATGTCGCTCCATTAGTTCGGTTGTCGACCTACCTGAAAGCAGCGCTATTCATTTAGGTGATTTACGCTCTAAGACGGCCTTAGCAGAAGCTATGCAAGGCATCGAAACGGTTTATCATTGCGCAGCAGCCATGACAGGTGATTGGACAGAGTTTTATAGCTCGACCGTAGAAGCCACAGAGAACTTATTAGCCGCGGCTAGCCAAGCGAAAGTTAAGCGACTTATTTATGTAAGCTCACTAGGTATATTGGACTATCACCAGTTAAAGAATGGCGATACCGTCGACGAAAACTCACCGATGGAAGCAGAAGCAGACCGCAGAGGGTTTTATTCTAAGGCCAAGAAAGAAGCGGAGTTACTTGTATCTCAGTTCAAAGCGAGTCATCCCGAATGCGAAACGATTATAGTGCGCCCAGGCTTGGTGTATGGAAAAACTAGCAATAACAACCTAAGCAATGCTGGCGTATCACTAGGACGGCTATTACTTGTCTACGGGCTGGGTGAGCGCCAGCTAGGGCTTAATTATGTTAAGAACCTTTCGAAAGCATTAGTTAAGTTTGGCATGCCCGACTATCACATGACCGATAGTGTCGTTAACGTTGTCGATGCTGAGCAACCCACCGTTAAAGAATACATTCGTAAACATAATGCAATAGCGCCTAAAAAAGTTATCGCTATTTATGTGCCTATATTTATTTGGAAAATAGCCTTTAAGACCGTCGATATAGCATTAAATGCTATTCGTAAAAAAAATCCAGATTTTAGTTATCGATTTAATTCGAATTCGAAAACACTTAGTTATGAAAATAAGGTTTTTGGTGATGAGCATATAATGAAAGACTTCATTTCTTTTAATCAAG
>Ga0209119_1003640_pt1 | contig 13117 bp, 26 predicted proteins | sample COG_03_FD_184747 | JGI IMG/M metagenome (GOLD analysis project Ga0209119, IMG submission 184747) | Pelagic Microbial community sample from North Sea - COGITO 998_met_03 (SPAdes) (version 2) | ecosystem: Environmental > Aquatic > Marine > Neritic zone/Coastal water | place: Helgoland, sampling... | reverse complement strand
CACGAATACAATAATTTTTTCACATACACAAATAAATTTACTATTTATAACCATTCTAAATAAGCTATTTATAACCATTCTAAATAACAAAATTACCCCCATCATATTAAACGACCCCCATCATATTAAACATAGGGCATCATATTAAACATCCCTCCATATTAAACATACCCCATTATATTAAACAAAAAAAGGGAGACAAAATTAATTGACCCCCTTCATATTAAACATTTTATTTTTACCTTATCACATAAACTCCAGAGTTTACTCCTTGCACTAAATACATCATACCATAACGGATTGCATCCAAAAAATGATTAAATTTATCTATTGGTGCTTCACCCTTATCTTTCCATACATAGTTGTTTAGCTCTCTTATTATTCCGTGAGAACCCCTATCTACTATTATCTCATAATCCTGCATCAAAGCAATACCTGATAATATACTACCTTTCTTCTTGATCGTAGGCTTTATGTTAAGACCCAATGTTTTTAGTTCTGAGATCAAACGTGGCTCACTATTATCACAGATAATCAAATCCATACCACACTCATTCTTATTCCTTGTAGCTACCTCAGAGGTGTTTAAATGTGCTTTTCCGTAGATTTCCTTAACCCAAACCTTTCTTGCGTGTTTATCTATAGAAATCTTCACAAGTGTCGTTAAATCGGCTGAAAATCCAAAATCTTGACCATAGCAAGTAAGTTCTGTAGGAATAAAGTCTCCAACCCTCCATTTTCTTATAATAGTACCTTCTGCTTTCTCAAGCCAACCTCCTAATATTTGGTGCTGATATTTATCTGGTCTCTTACGTTTCATTTCGTATATTCTACCTAAGAATGATTCAGATAAGTTCTTCTTATTGTCTTTGTAAGTTGTATGAACATAAGTAACGTCTCCTTTAACCATATTAGATGCTGCCAATACGTTTTCGTTCTGAAAGAACCTCTGATATATCCAATGCTCTTTAGTTGTTGGATTCAGTATAAGAATAACTCTGTTCTGTTTAGTTTGTGAACGTATAGAGAAATCAATCTTATCAAAAACACTTTCATCTACAAGTTCCTCTGCTTCATCAACTACAAATGTAGTTATACCATTCAAAGACTTTAAAGCAGCAGTTTGATTACCAGATGATGTTCTAATACCCTTAAATATGATAGAACTACCTGTTTTAAGGTTCATAATCTCATCTTTAGTTATCCTAAAGTCTTCGTGAACACCCATTAGGTTAATTTTCTCAATAAACTCAGGTATAATAGATGTATGTGCTGAAATCATCGTATAACGAGAGAATAATATCTTATGTCCTACCTCATAAGTAAGATTTAGCAAGAAAACATTGATTCCAAACGATTTTCCACTACCCCTACCTCCTGTAACAACAAAATACCTACTCTCATTCTTGAAAATAGGTATATATTTCTCGTGTATGTCTATCTTACTCATCTTTTGGTGTTACGTCTATAATCTTCTCTTTAATCTTCTTACCTTCAACACTATCTCCAAAGAAATTGATCACAGGTGCTTGAACTTTGTTGCTAACAGTCTCTTTATCGTCTCCATAAGCAAAATCCATAAGTAATTTCATATGATTATAGCTACCTTCTTCTGCTTTTTTAGCTAAACTCTCAAAAGCGTTTACTTCGCTCCCAAATACGTTCTTAATAGCTTTTTTAGCATATTGCTTCTTCCTATTCTTCTTAGCAGTATTCATTGCAGGTTTGTTAGACCTCTCTTTATCTGGTACAGGTAGCTTGGGAATAGATTTCTTTCTACTATTCCCTTTTCTACCATCTGTTGGCTTAATCTCTTGTGAATTACTCATATTATGATAACTAATGTGTAGTTGTTTTGTTTTTTTTACTTAAATAAAAGTCCTTGCGTGTTTGGTTTATATGTTGCATCATACCTTTGATTTTCTCCTTTTGGATAACTAAATATTTTGTAATTTAGACATTTATTCCAATATTTCTTTTTACCCTTACTGCCAGTAAAAATTATATAACGATGTTTACTACTTCTAAACTTTCTGTTTTTTTTGTAATCTATGTTTTTATTATAATGTCTACTATGTGAGCCATCTTCACTACCTATATCAGTTCTCTCTTTACTTGCACCAGTATAAATCCAATTAGTTGCTTGGTAAATATAACCATTATGGTTCTGACCCTTATCAGCATAAGATACAATTATTAGTGGTGGTAATTTTTTTAGAATTTGACCAACAAAAAAAGATAGTGTGTTTTTAGGTAATCCATCATTAACACATAATCTATTTAATTCAAAAACATACCGACTATTTTCTTTACCACAAACCCCATCACATAAACTTGGAGACGCTGGTTTTCCTACAGTACATACACCTTGCAATATGTCTTTGTGGTCATATAAGCCAAAAGCAAAAGAAATGCTCGGTATTCTCTTTGCATAGTGTTTATGTTTTAACCAATCATAAGTTTGGTAACTATCTATTTTTAAAACGTAAAAATCTGTTTTCAAATTAATATTTATTTTCTTTGTTTTTTAGGCATTAATTTTATGAACCTCTTGATGGCATTTATTACAAAGAACCTCTAAATCACCTAAACTTTCATTACCTAAACTGTTATAATTTAAATGATGAACTTGTAAATTCTCTGTTTCAGAACATCTACTGCATTTATAATCAGAAAACTTTAACATCTTATTTCTAATAATATTCCATTCTTTTGAGTTTAAATATTGATGATAAATGCTTTTTTTATATCTATCTATTAACCATACCCTTGTTTCCACATTGTAAACATCATTTTCTTCACCATCTATATTCACAGTTCCTAAAGAAGTGCCAGAAAGAATATAGAATTCCCACACAGAGAAACTCTCTTGATATTCATTATTAAGTTCAAAAGATATCTGCTTTAACTCAAAGTCAAATTCCAAACTACTTAGTAAACGCCTTACATCTTGTTTCTTGTCAAAACTAATATACACTTCTGATTTATTCTCATAATCAGTACTATCTATTTTAGCTAAATTCATATCAACATCTTTATCGTAATCATTAATATATTTAACTATCACGTCTAATAAAGGTTTATACACTTCTGTCATTTTATTATGTTTTTAGCTATAGTAGTAATAGTTGTCTTGCTGACCTCTTTCTGCATCATAATAGTTCTTAGTAATTTGTATCTCGTATTCCAATAGACCTGATAAGTAACCACATAGAAAGGTAACATCTGCATCAGATAAGTCATAAATATCTTCTCCTTCTAATATCTCTATCCTTAACACTTCATTGATGTCAAGGAATAAGTCTATTGTAAAATCTTCTCCTTCGTAATAGATAGAAACCTCATTTGGAAGTGGGTTCGATGAAAACCCTTCTGTTGAATATTCTGGTCTTATTGATAATATCTTATCTTTTAGTTGTTCTTTCATTGTTGTAATTATTTAAAACATTGTTAATTGTGATGTAAATGGTTTTATTCTTTTTTCAGCGTAATCACATTGCTCTTTACTTATCTCGCTACCTAAATAACTATGACCATCAATTACACAAGCAACAGCAGTAGTTCCAGTTCCCATAAATGGGTCGTAAATTAAACTATTGTCTTTTGCGTAAGTAGATATTAATTTTCTAACAAACTCAGTACTAAAAGTAGCTTTATTTAAATCAGTAGAGGCATCATTGTTTTTAGCAGTTATAAAATTAAATACATTTTCATAAACAGATTGACCTGTTTCCCTTTTACTTAACTCTTTTTTATTACAGTTAAAAGTGTGAAACTCATCTTTCCTACAAAATACATAAACATACTCAACTATTCTTGTCATTTTGTTATGAGATACATTGTTGGGTGTAGCAGAGTTTTTTTTCCATACGATAATGTCTGCTAAAGTGAAATCACTTCTCCTAATAATATCAGCTACAACTAAACTCATTAAGGTAGTGTTCTCTGTTCCGTAACTCATATTATAAAGAACAATTCCATCTTTTTTTAACACCTTATTAAATCCTTTAAATATTTGTAAAGTCCAATCAATATACTCTTCATTACTCATACCATCTTTATACAAGTCATAACCTCTATCTGTTGAATTAGGTCTTATTATATTATATGGTGGAGAGGTAACAACTAAATCAATAGACTTAGACTCCATTCTATCCATAGTATCTATATTCTTTTCGTTGTATATCTTATTCATAAGCACCTGTTATTTTATTTCTAACTTCATCACTACCCTTTACTTCTGTAAATTCTTTTGATTGATTTTCAAAACCTAATCTTGATATAATATTTATATCTACAATCTCAACTGGCTCTGAAATGTTTAGTTTAGATAACACCTTTTTATTATAAAACATATTACCATCATTTTTGTAAACCAATTTATTTAGTTCATAGGTTTTGTTTTTGTAACTTATTGTTAAATCACAGAACACTATTTCCTTTAAACTTACATCATTATTCATATTTTAATGATTTTTTATATTATTGTACATAGTTATCTTGCTTTGTATGTGCTTTTTAAATTCAGTTATAGATGTTAGTTTAGGGTGATTAATTGAAGCCATATCATCATATTCTGATATTATATAATCCATAACATTATAATCTACATTTTCTTTACTGTAAGCAATAGCAATCAACTCTCTAATTGAAAACGCCTGTATCTTAGATTTTGTGTATTTTAGTACTAAATTAGATAATTTTTCAAGTAAATAGTAAGCTAATTCTTCATTTTTAATATTAGCGCTACCCTTCTTAAATCTTGAAGCACTAAATTGACCAAAAAAACAATTAATGATATTACCTACAGATAACATTTTATTATGTCTTAAATAAGCCTCATAAACAATACTGTACTCTTCGTTTTCTTTAGCAAACGCTTTCAAGTAATCAACATTAGTCCAAGCCTTGTTTCCATTGTTTAAATTTATAATACAATCTAAATGTTCTTTTTCTTTATCAGTATCAATCCAATCAACTATGTAAGCTGGAATTGTTGATTGATTTAAAAATTTAGCAGACTGTATTCTGTGATGTCCTTCAATTACATCTCCTTTTGATGATATAACCACTGGCATCATCCATCCAAAATTCTTTAACTTTAATTTAAAGTTTTCAGCGTGTTTGATAACAGTATCTCTATTTATAGATGCCATCTTTAATTCACTTAAAGGGTAATAAGGGTTATACTTTCCTCTTTTAATTTCTTGATTAATCATTTTGTTTGTTTTTAATTATTAATATTATTTTGTTATGAAGCAAACCTACAATACTTTTTTAGATTAACAATACTTTTTAACAAATTTTAACATTTCTTTAACATTTACCTGTCTATACTATCTTTACTTCTTAATAGTTCTATCTCTCTATTCAAATAGTCTTGAGCCTTAATTAAATCAAGTAGTTCATCGTGTTTCTTACCTGCTCTTGCAATATACTTAATTATATTCCCTCTACAGAAGTTCAATTCGTAATCTCTTATAACATCTATGATGTCGTAATCTTTTCCGTTCTCGTAATGTGGCTGTGTACCTCTCATAATTAATTCTCTTTAATTGTAACTATTATTTTTATTACTATTATTATAAGTACTATAATTATTATTCCCATAATTTATTTATTTACGTTATATTAGAAATGCCCTCCTAAACCAGACTCGCCTTGTATTATCTGACATTTATCTTTACTCTTCCAACTCCAAGATTTAATCCTTAAACTAACAATCTCTCTTACCTCATCCCTTCTATCTTGTGGAACGCTATCTATAAGAATGTCTAAAGCATCTTTATTTTTATTTGATATACTTGTGTTTAGATTCTGTTTAATGTCTCTAATAGCCTTCTTTTGAGTTTGCTCTATTGACAAAAACTCTTCTGCTCTATCATTAAAGTAAACATTATACCTGTTTCTAAATACTGCATAAGACTTGTAGTAGATACCTATCTTATGTAAAGCGTGAGTGATAGATGATCGACCCTTGTTAACCCCTCTTAACTCAAACCATTCTGAGATCATCCTATCATTCATAAAGTTTAAATCCTTTAAAATCTTATAGAAAAGTGTTCTTGTGATCATTATATCTGTCTCTCTTGAATCGCTATTTAACTGTATTCCTGTTAACTCTTCAAAGTCTTTTGCTAATTCGTCTGCATTATCTTTATTGTATCCTAACATATTGTTTGTTTTAATCTAAATTATTGTTTTCTTTTATATTATCTATCTCTACCATAACCTTAGTGAAAGTATTCATATGATGCCAATCTAAGGCTTTCTTTATACCAGCACAAGCTAAGTAGTACTCTTGTTCTTCGTAATGCTCTAAAACCTCTTCTAAGACGTATTTAGGGCAACCTTCTTGTATTTCAATTATAGCATTTGTAAAGTACAATTCTATGATGTCTTTATCTTCATCGCTTAATGTTCTCATAACAATCGGTTTTAAGTGTTAGTAGTGATTTAGCTTCGTTAAACATAGACTTAGCCTCGTCTCCATATATCTCCTTGTACAATCTATAGGTTCTACTAACTAATGAATATTCGCTATTAGCCTCTTGAAATAACTTCTTAGTATAAGACTTTCCATAACCTTTACAGTAGTTGATATTATCAGCAGTATCACCGATTATCATTTGAGAATAAAAGTTATTCAATGCTTCCTCTTTACTGATCTTAACTAACTCCCTTCTCTTGTAATTGTAGTCATAGAACCAACAAGGGAACTGTTTGTAGTCTTTATCTAAAGACATTATAATAACTGAGTCTACACCATTCTTTTCAACCTCTTCTGCCCATAGTGTAGCTACAACATCATCTGTCTCAACACCATCACCATAAACAGAATCGTAATGAAACTTAACTCTTTCGTGTAGAGGTAGTAATATATCTGGTCTCTTCTGTGTTCTGTTAAGTTTATATGTAGGAGATATGTCTTTCCTAAAGTTATTCTTAGAACCATTACAGAAAACAATCTCGTCAACAGGAACTAAATCCTCTAAGAAAGCCAATAGTTTACCGAAGTTACTACTGAACTTATCAAAAGCAACATTAATATCTGTCTCAAATATGTCCTCTGCTGATTCTCTATCCTCCTTCTTCTTAAAGCAAGAAGCGTATATCAAACTGTCTGCATCAAATATTACTTTCATAATTAACCTTCTTTACATAAGTTTATAACCCTAACTTTAGATGTCTTAGCTTCGCATCTTCTATTCTCTTCTATCCATCCTGTTATTGGATTTATTTTGTAGTTCCAGAATTCTTTTAATTTGTAGTTTTTATTTTGCCTCATAATATGTTTGTTTTAATTTAAAGCAAATCTACAAAACTATTTATAAACTTGCAAGTACTTTTTAAGTTTATTTACTACTCCTGATATACAAGGAGAGCAACTTGTGTTAGTTTTCTGATTGGTATTGAAGATGTTATTATGTATAGTAATCAGTCTTACCTTCTGATCATTAGTTACTTTACTTGTTTTTCTATCTACAAAATCACTTAGGTAAGCATAATCATCTTCTGAGATACAGTTTATCTTTTTGTAGCTAAACAACTTATTTAACTGAACTTGTCTCTCATCACAACCACAGTCCTCACCAGCTATAAACTTAACTAACTTATCTACTCCTGTAGCCTTAGTGATCTTAGCTACTGTATCACCTACACCTTTTGATTGTGTTTCTACATTCTGCTTTAACTTATTATAGTCTTCACTTCTCTTAGATGTTTTCCATTCTTTGTACTCTCTGTAATCTTTAGACCTTTTGTCTATAGTTTCGTAGTACCCTTGTTTCTCTAATTCTAAATAATAATTATCTGGTCTCATATCTTGTCAAAATCTTGGTTAAAGTAATCTAATAAATCCTCTGATAAATGTTCTTTCAATATAGCTTTATGGTTTAGTATGGAATTGTGTATTGATGTCAACCCTATGTTAGCACCTTTAGATATCGCTCTTAATGATAAGCCTTGTATAAAGTAAAGTTCAAACAACCTTTTATCATAAACACTCCACTCTGATATTATCTCTCTTACTTGAGTCATTATATTACTGAAAGCATCATCCTCTTCCATATTATACTCTGACTGAACAACTTCATCGTTTTCTAATATCCTATAAAAGATACTACCCATTTCTTTCTTTAGATGAGAATAATATAAGTTTCTTAACGTCTTCCATATAAAATACCTATTTATATCTCCCTTGTACATTATTCTCTCAGGATTTTTAACAAGTCTATGAACTCTTAAATACATATCTTGAACTAAGTCTTTAGCGAGAGTTATATCGCATCCTAAGTTTACAAGCATCTTAATCCATAACTCTTGATGAACTGCTATTTTTTCTAACATTAAATCTCTTTTATATTTATTTCTACTCTTGGGTTCTCTCTATCTAATTCTGTTGGCAATATAGTCTCTGTCTTTACATAATCATCATTATCATCTTCCCAACAACCATACTCGGTTATAGAGTCTAATAAGAACTTACTTACTACACTAATCACATTCATCTTGTCTAAACGTCTTTTAGATGCTTTATAGACCTTATAAGTTACCTCGACAGGTGTTTGTATAGATAAGCCTTCTAACTGCTCTCTAAGAGCCTCTGAATAGGCTTTCTTAGCATCATTACTTATTCTGTGATGTAAGTTCCTATATGTATTCATATTTAAAGCAATCCTTTTATCTTTTACAGTCTTTCTCGGTAGCGTTACAAATAGAGGTGATATTATCTTATGCGTCATACTTTATATGTTTAGCCATTGATTCAGGTAACTCATAAGAATACTTATCTATTTTACCGTTATCATTAAAATCTGTAGTCTTAGGGCATTTAAAGGCTTTTACAGGTGTTTTAACGATAGATGATATGTTCTTTGATATGTTGAATACCCATATTCCTTTTTCGTCTGTTACAACGTATAAAAACGTCTTTCCCTTTATTTGTGCTTCCTGATAATTTCTATACATCTTCATAGCTTCAATAATTTTATCAGAATAATACTTTCTTCTATTCTTTATTTCAACTATGTAATTAACGTCAAAAGCATCGTAACAACTATAAGTGTCCGATGCTAATGAAAGATTCATACCTTTTATATTATTTAATAAATCTATAGTAGATTGCTCTGTCATTACAAGTCCATCTTTACATTAAAAGCAATCTTACCACCTAATACAATACCAAGACCAATCGCTTCTTTCTTACCTCCTTGCATATATCCCATAGCATAAGACTTACTATCTATACCACAACCTACTGCCATACCAAAGATAGCTCTTGTCTTTCCAAACATCCATTCACAATAAAAGTCTGTATGGTAATGACCAGATACAGTAGATACCATATCTCTCTTTGCAGCCATCTTAGGTTTACCACTTTTATCTCCGTGAACATACCTAACACCATCGTAATAAACTTCTGTTACAAAGTTCCAATTAGGTGTCTCTAATACCTCAGAGAATTCCTTAATCCATTTACTTGGAATATCAGATGATTGTGCTTTACGGATAATGATCCTGTCGTGATTACCTAAAGTAACATCTGCATCAGGAAATGCTTTATACCACTTAGCTAATTTCTTTACTGCTTGTTCTAACTCAAACTTACCACCTAAACCATCTGCTGATGATTCGTGATAACTTGAGTAATGATTGTCAATAACATCTCCAATAAAAATAACCTTGTTACAGTTGTGTATAGCATACTGTTCTTTACAGAAATCTAAATAACCGTCTAAACAAAATGGTTCGTGTAAATCACCTATAACAAGAACTCTGTTCTCTACTTTAGTTAGGTTCTGATAAGCCTTTAATATCTTACCTTTTAATCTTGGTCTGAAATCTTTCATAATTATAATTTGTACTATAAATATAATGCTTATTGCATAGTTTTTATTTGAAAGTTATTAACAAATTAGTTAAAAGCCAAGTAGCTCATCAGGGCTAATTATCTTAGGTACTCCGTTTTCATCTAAATTAAAGTCAAATGATTCAAATGGTGTGTTTCTGCTTCTCTTACAAGATACTGTTATGCAACCAAACTTATTCTCATCTCTATCTAATTGTATCTGAGTCTCTGCTTTCTTCTCTAAGAAACTACCTAAGTGCCCTGTGGGAGAGCCAATACCATTACCTTTGACGTTGCAGTGTATTACAGTTACTATGTGGCAGTTGTAAATAGAAGTCCAAGACATTATCTTTTGCACTATAGCAGAAGACTCTTCTAAATTATTGGCATCACTAACTAAGTCTGCAATTCCATCAATCACGACTAAACCTATCTCCTTATCTTCTTCTCTCATACAATCTAAGTAGTATTGTATAAAGTCTATCCTATCCTTATACCCTATTTTTCTTAAAGCAAATGTATGGTAGAAATCTAAATTCAATCCCTTATTCATCCATTCTATCCTCTTAAACACTCTCTGTGAGTGCCATTCGCCCTGCTCTGTATCAAAGTGAACAAAGTGTTTATTCTCCCTAAAAGAACTCATACCCTTAGTAAATCTACCATTAGGATTACAAAATGCTGAACCTAATAAACTAACAAAGAAAGTCTTCATTGATTTTGGAGGTGCTTGTACGAAGCTAAAGTTACCGTAGGTGCAAATTGCAGTTGGAAACTCCTTTACATTACCATCTTTAAATGCTACTTTATTAGTCTTAAAACCAATAGCTATAGGTGGATGTTCAATCTTTTTATTTATATCTATAGCACATTCCTCTTCTATAGATTGCATATACATTATGTGATCGTTCTGTTCTTGTAGTTCTTGTTCTGTCATTTGTTTTTGTTTTGTTTCTTAATATACTTTAGCGCCTTAATCATTTGAATAGTAATAAGTATATTACCTAATAAAGACAATAGTACTGTAGTTACTGATACTGCTATAATTAATTCTTGCATTATGTTATTTGTTTTATTAATAAAAAAAGGGAGGCTTTTAAACCTCCCCTTATCTAATTTAGAAAGGTAAATCGTTAGTTGCTAACTCTTCTGTTGGCACACCAATATCTGTTGCTGGTGCATTAGCTCCTGATTTAAACACTTTCCAAGCCGAAAGACTCACATAGTACTTACCATTGTATTCATTACCTCTAACGTTGAAATCTACATCTACTGATGCTCCTACTTTGTTGTACTTAATAAAGTCATCTACCTTATCTTGTACGATCTCAAACTTAACATCTTGAGGGTACTTCTCGTCATTTGTTGTGATAACAAATTCTACTTTCTGAAATCCAGAGTCAAATACTTGTTTCTCTCCGATTAATTTAATTGTTCCTGTTAATTGTAAACTCATAATTCTAATTTTAATTTAATTGTTAATATTTATAATCCTACTTCTATTCCGTTATCTATGGTCTCTATAATGTGTCTAAACACACTTCTCTCTTGTTCACCTGTTACATCTACTCCGTTTAATATAAGTCTGTAATGGTCTTCATTCTCTGTTGGCTTTAACTCTATACTATTCATATTATTTAATTCCGTTTAAGATAAGTTTGTATAAGATTTCTTTAACTTGTTTTGACATAGTGTATCTTGCTTCTACTGCATCCATAGAACCTCCATCCTTCAAGTATTTCTTCACTTTATCAAACTCACTACTTGTTTGCGTTAATGTAGCTTTGGAGTTCTTAGAGTGATTATTTGTAGCATCACTATCTTTAGTATCATCTATCAATAATAAGTTCCCTAAAGCGTATTTCTTAGCGTAAGAAGATGCAGCTCCTGTTCTCTGTGGCATTTGCATACCTTTAGCTTGAAAGTCTATAATAGCTTGTGCAGTAGAAGATACTGAACTCTCTCTATCTATCGACTCAATGTCTATGATCTTAGCTTCTGAATCTACATAAATGTACTCTCCTACTTGAACTAACTTATCATTAATTTTAAATAGTACTTTGTACTTGTTTTCAAGTGGCTTAACAGATTCTAAGATGTCTTCTGCTGAACGATACTTGTACTTTCCAAACGCATTTGTTTGTGCTTTAGAGACTTTTAACTCTAATTGAATCTTCTGTAATTTTTCTAAAATTGTCATAATTTACTCTGGTTTTAATAATTCGTTTTTAACTATTTGTTTGTACTCTTGTGGGCAATCTTTATCTGTTAGTTCAAAGATGTAGGTTTCATACTCACCTACCTTAGTCTCTAATTCAAATAATCTTTTCTGTAATGCAGTAATCTGTGCATTTTTAAAGTCTATTAAGTCTTTCATTATTTATTCGTTTATGTTTACGTTTAATCCTAAGTAGTTTCTTGTTCCTCTTGCTGGTATCTTAACTTGGTAGTTAATTCTTATATCAGTTAAATTACTATCTTGATCTAAGTGATATTCAATCTGTTTCTTTAACTTCTCCCAAGCAGAGTCGTTTATCGTTTTAGTACTATTACTTTGTTCCACCATTGCTTTATTTTAATTATTAATATTTTCATCTGTTTTAATTGCTCTATGCAAACATACAAATAATTATTTAATTAAAATGTTAAAGAAATGTTAAAGTTAAAAAAGAGAGGCTTTTACACCTCTCCATAATTAAAAAACAAAATGAAATAATTAAAACAAAACAAACTCTTGATCTTTTAAGTAGTTATCCGTATCGAAGTATATCCACTCATTAGAAACATTTATTCTTTCTATACCATATTGAATAAGACCTCTAATTAGTTTAAGCCTTTTAGTCTTATTAATACATTTAAACTTTATGGATTTACCAACTCTATGACCACTATTAGACGGTATAGCTATCTTATCACCATAAGTCTTACTTACATATCCTCTAAATATAAAACCTGAGAGTCTTTCTTTTCTAAACACCTCATCCAATATAAAAACTGGTTCACTCTCCATAAAATATTTACCACTACCTAACTTATCAGGACTATCAAACATACTCCATTTAAGTACTGCTAAACCTTCACAATCCATTTCCTCAGTATAGGTATCTGTATATTCTACCTTGTGTAAAGAGAAACTTTCCTTCTTGCGTTTATGTACCTTTCTCAAAGACATATGTAAAGATAATTTTATTATACTTAATAAACAAACTTTTGTTAATAAATGTGTGTTTTTTTTATTGAATAGGGATCAGATATCTTATATTTATT
>Ga0209119_1003638_pt1 | contig 13124 bp, 8 predicted proteins | sample COG_03_FD_184747 | JGI IMG/M metagenome (GOLD analysis project Ga0209119, IMG submission 184747) | Pelagic Microbial community sample from North Sea - COGITO 998_met_03 (SPAdes) (version 2) | ecosystem: Environmental > Aquatic > Marine > Neritic zone/Coastal water | place: Helgoland, sampling... | reverse complement strand
TACAAAAAATGGGACAGCAAATGCCGCATATGACGAAATGTATGGGAAAGGTACTTGGGAAGATGATTTTGCAAAATACAATGAATGCCTAGTAGAATGGACACGTCCAACGTATGACTATATGTTGCGACCAGATTTGTCTACAAAACTCTAAACCTGTAAGTTTCTAAACTAACGTATTTATAAAAAATTCAACCCTCCCATTGTGGAGGGTTTTTTAGTTTATAGCTTTTAAGATCTATTATAGTCTACATATTTTGAGGTGTAGGAGTGGAGTAGAGCTTTTTTTTGGAGTGCTAATGTGGTAGCTGAATTCCTATGGTTTAGACTTCTTTAAATTTAAGAACCAATTATGCAACCTCTTTGCATACATTTATTATATTTGATTTAAATAATGATAAATGTTTTCGATATTAAGATATAATCGAGTATTAATCTAAATTTTTTAAAAGTGGCAAACAGTAAACACGCACATGTTAGATATAATTTAATAGATTATTGTTTAAGGTATAAAGCATTTAGCTTTACTCAATTGTTAGAATATATCAATGATAAAATATCTGAGTTATATCCTGGAGAAACAATTGCTGTAAGAACTCTAAGAGATGATATTAAACTATTTAGAGATCCAGTTAATGGTTTTGGAGCACCACTTCCAGAAAAATCAAGAGTCCTTCAATATTCGGAACCGAATTTTACTATTGCAACTAAACCTTTGCTCCCATTTGAAAATTATTTAATAGAAGCTTCACAACAATTATTGGAGCGTTTTGAAAATCATCCAAAATATGATAAACTAGCAGAAGCATTAATTAAATTTCAAAACGAAGAAAATGATGATGATAATCATCAAGTACTTTTTTATGATCAAAACGAGGAATATAAAGGAATAAAATATTTAAAACCGCTGTATCTGGCTATTCAAAAGAAACAAGTGTTAGAAATAAAGTATAAAGGTTTTCAAGATACATCAGAAAAAATATATGAATTTCATCCTCATATTTTAAAGCAGTACAATAGAAGATGGTTTGTCTTTGGATTAAATAATACCAACGGAAATAATGAATGGAGTATTCCATTAGATGAAAGGTTAATAGATTTTAGAATTTTAGAAAATATAAACTATTTAGAGTCTGTTAATGATTGGTCTGCTTTTTTTAGAACTATGGTAGGTGTAGTAAGACCATTAAATTCAGAAATAAAAAAAATAGTTTTACGTTTTCATAATGGGAGAGAAAATTATTTTAAAACAAAGCCTTTCAATCCTGATTATGATGAATTCTTTGATAAAGATAAACAAGACCAAGTATGGATGGAAACCATAATTAATAAAGAATTAATTCAGCAAATCTTATCCTATGGGAAAGATATTGAAGTTTTAGAACCAGAAGAATTAAAATTAGCGTTAAGAAATCATGCAAATACAATGCAAGAATTCTATCTAAAATAAAACTATGCAATTACCATGCATTAATTAATATTTAATTTGCATAGTAATTTTAATTGAATTGTATGAATAAGTTGGTAAATAATATTTGGAGTTTCACTAATGAAGTTAGAGGTTATCTAGAGATAAGTGAGTTAAAAGAAATTATAGTTTCTTTAATTTTCTTAAAACATGCTTCAGATGAATATTTATCTAATCCATTTAGTAAAATTTCAGTTCCTGAAAAATCTCAGTATACCTTTTTAGCAGAAAACTTAAATAATTCAGATTTGATGAATTATTTATGGGATGCTTTTGATGCAATAGAGATTGAAAACGTTCAATTAAGAAACACGTTAACTAATTTTAATTTTAGAAATAGATTTAATAATAAAGATGATTTTTATTTAATTCAAAATTTGATTATTAAAATTTGTGAATTTGGTTTATTAGAAGAAGATATAAGTTTCTCAAATTTCATAGGTCAATTACTTTCAAAATTTGCACTTTCTGAAGGTAAAAAAGGAAGTGATTTTACCACTCCCGATTCTGTTTCAAAATTAATGGTTCAATTACTAGATCCGAAGGAGGGCTCAATCTTAGATTCGACTTGTGGAACTGGTGGTTTTTTCGAAAAAGTAAAGGAGAATCATCCAAGTAGTATTTTTCAATTTTATGGACAAGAATACAACCAAAATACGTTGGCATTAGCTAAGTTAAGGTTTCCTTTTAGTGCAAGTGACAGCATAAATTTTACTGAAGCAAAAGACACTCTTATTCAAGATGGATTTCCTAATTTGAAAGTTGATTATGTTTTAATGCACCCTCCTTTAAATGCAAAGAATTGGATAAATAATTCGAGCATCAATGACCCAAGATTTGAGTATGGTTTACCTCCCAAAAATAATGCAAACTTAGCTTGGGTGCAGCATGCAATTTATCATTTGAAAGAAAACGGAAAAGCAGCCATATTATTAAGTAATGGATCATTAAGCTCTACAGTTGAGTCTGAAATACGTAAAAATATGATTGCAGCAAATTTGGTGGAGGCTATTATTTCTTTACCGTCTCAATTATTTTCTAATACAAGTATCCCAGCTAGCATTTGGGTTTTAAACAAACATAAGGCAAAGAAAGATAAGGTGCTATTTATTGATTTCTCAAACTTGGGACAAATGGTAAATAGGTCTCAACGAATACTTAGTGATTCAAATATTTTAGATTTATCTAAATTATTTGAATCCTGGCAAAAGAATGATTTGAATTATAAGGATAAGATTGGATTTGTTAAATCTGTTGATTTATCGGAAATTAGTAATAATGATTTTTTGTTAGCACCTAGTCGATATGTTGGTATTGAAGGATTAAAGGATATAGATTTAGATAATTCTGTTATGTTAAACAATATCATAGAGTATGTGAGACCATCAAGACTAGAGCCTAATACTAGTTATAAGCGGTTAAGCATTAAAGACCTAGCAATAAATGCCGATTCTTTTTATTTAAACCCAGAAAGTTTATCAGAGGGAGAATTGAATTCAAATTATAGAGAACTGAAAAATAATGTTTTATTACTTTCTAGATTGGGTTCAAAAATCAAGCCTACATACTTTAAATCAAGTAAAGACCCATTAGCATATGCTTCTAGCGGTATTTATGCTTTTAAAGTCGATCAAAATAAAGTGATTTTAGAATATTTAATTGCAGAGCTACATAAGGATTATATTAAAAAGCAAATAGAAAATTTCAGAAAAGGAGCGGGTATCCCCTTTATCAGAAAAGAGGATTTATTAAGTATAAAAATCAAACTTCCACAACCAGATAAGCAAAAGGAAATATTTGAAAAAGAACGTGAGTTAAGATTTCAATCTGCAGCAAAAGAACTAGGTTTTGAAAAAGAAATAGAAAAGATTAAGAAAGCTCAAATGAAAGATTTGGGTTCTAAAAAGCATAATATTATGCAACATTTAAATAACGTAAAAGCTTCTGCAGATGTACTAACAAAGATGATGGAGTTAAATAATGGTATTTTAAAGTCTGATGAAATTATTGATCCTAAACGAGGTATTAATGTAGAAAAACGTTTTTTGAGATTACAGGAAAGTTTAAGTAAGGTGATTTATTATGTTGATAATATTACCAATGAACTAAAATATGATGAATCAGAAATAATAAATGCGGGTAAGTTTATAAAAGAATGTAAAGAAAGAGGTATTCAGAACGAATCCTTTTCAGTAGAAATTATAATCGAAAAGGCAACATTTGAAGGCAGAAAACCGTTAATTAGTATTTCGAAAAATGATTTTGAAGAAATATATAATAATATTTTAGAAAATGCTGTAACTCATGGATATGTTGATAAAAGTAAATCCTATATTTTTAGAATTTCAATAGCTTATATAGAGGATTATTTAGAAATTCATTTTATGAATAACGGAAAGGCTTTTCCAAAAGGTATCGCAGAAAAATTTGATATAAAAGGAGAAAAAGCAGGAGTAACTGCAGGCACAGGTATTGGTCTTTGGAAAGTAGCCGAAATCGCAAAACATTTTAATTGCAACCTAGAGGTTTTTGATGAACCAGAAAGCGAATTCCCTGTGGGTTTCAAATTTAAATTTAATCTTGAAACAGTGTAATTATGAACAGATATCAAGTATTATGGATAGATGATGATGCAGAAAAACAAGATGGTTTTTTAGATGATGCTTATTTAAATAGGTTAGATATTAATTATTATAAAACCTCTAAACTAGGTATGGAAGAATTAATGTCTAAAATAGAGCAATATGATGCTGTAATTTTAGATGCTATGGTATTTAATGAATCAGAAGATGAAAAGGCTTCATTAACAGGTTTGTTTAATTCTATTAAGAAAATTAATAGTTTATCTGAAAGAAAAAAAATACCGTATTTTATTTTCTCAGGATATATAGATCACGATGAGTACGCTAGCGCAAGACAAATGTTGGCAGAAGAAACTATTTTTATAAAGAGTAAAGATAATCAAGCTTTATTTAAAGCAATTAAGGATGCTGCGGACAAACAAATTGATACTCAAATAAGACACAAGTATCATCGCGTTTTTGATGTTTGCACAGAAAAATATATAGGTGAAAATGCAAGTAGAGACTTAATGAGTTTGTTTTTAAACCTTGATAATTTTAATACAGACAACCAATTTAATACATTAAGAAAAATAATTGAAGATATTTTTATTGCATGCAATAAGTTTCAGTTATTACCTAACGAGTTTATTACACCATCATTAGCTATAAATGAATCTAGTAAATTTTTATCTGGAAAAAACTATAAAGGGGAATTGTTCACAGAAAAAGGCTATAAACATTTAGAAGAAACCCATATTCCAGAACAGATTTCTACTATGTTTTGGAATATTTTGTCTGTAACACAAGATGGGTCACATAGATCAAAAATAGATTCACATGTTAAATCATTAAACACTTCTTATTTATTTCTAAGTATTCTGCACCAGTTATTAGATATCATAATTTGGTTTAAAATTCATATTGATAGCAATCCAAAAACTGAAAACTGGTCAAAAATTGATAACTCAATAAAAGAGTCAAATAGTAATATAAAAAAAGGGGAGGTAATTAATCTAAATGCTTACAAAGGGTTTGCTTTCTTAAAGCCAGATGACGGGTCAGATAATATTTTTATTCCTCCTCACATAATAACAGGTGATACTTTAAAAGAAACTGATGTTATTACTGGAGAAATAGAAGAATACATTGATAATAGGACGGGTGAGTTAAAAATAAGAGTAAAAAGAACAATATAAAACCTGCAATTACCTTGCACTAAACTATCCTAAATTTGTGTCATAATTAATAAATCATATGTTATGAAAGACAATACCGTAAAGTGCCCAAGTTGTAAAGAAGTTTTTAAAGTAGATGATGCTGTATACAACAACATCGTAAATCAAGTGCGTGACCAACAATTTGATGATGAATTGAAAACTAGAATTGATGCTGAAAAAAGAGATAAAGAATCGGCCTTAAAAACAGCTGAATTAGTATTAAAAAATAAATTTCAAGTAGAGTTAGCAGATAAACAACATGAAATAGAGGTTTTAAAAGCAATAAGTAAAGCTGATTTATTAGAAGAGGTGACAAAAAAAGATAAAGAAATTTCTGATTTACAATCAAAACTTGAAAATGCAGAAACTGTCAAAAAACTTGCTCTTTCTGAAGCTCTAAAGGAAGTTGAAAAGAAAAATGATCAACTTGAAAATGACCTTAAATCTAAGGATACTGAAAAAGAATTGTTAGAAAAATCCTTAAAAGAAAAATTTAACGATAAATTAAAATATAAAGACGAAACACTCAAATTAAAAGATGATGAAATAGTTCGTTTAAAAGATCATAAGCAGAAACTTTCTACTAAAATGATTGGTGAAACTTTAGAACAACATTGTGAAATCGAGTTTAATAAATTGCGTTCAACAGCATTTCAAAATGCTTATTTTGAAAAGGATAACGATGCGTCAGGAGGTACAAAAGGAGATTATATATTCAAAGAAACAGATACTAATGGAAATGAAATCGCGTCTATCATGTTTGAAATGAAAAATGAAGGAGATGAAACGGCTACCAAAAAGAAAAACGAGGATTTCTTTGCCAAACTGGATAAAGATAGAAGAGATAAAGGATGCGAATATGCCGTATTGGTTTCATTGTTAGAAGCAGATGATGCCTTTTACAATACCGGTATTGTGGATGTTTCCTACAAATACCCAAAAATGTATGTGATTAGACCACAGTTTTTTATTCCTATTATTTCTTTGTTGCGTAATGCGGGTATGAAATCTTTAGAGTACAAGACAGAATTAAGTATCATGAAAAATCAAAATGTAGACGTTACTAATTTTGAAGAAAAAATCAATGATTTTAAAACGGGGTTTGCTCGTAATTATGATTTGGCTAGTCGCCAATTTGGGGATGCCATAAAAGAAATTGATAAAACAATGACCCACCTTCAAAAAACTAAAGAAGCTTTATTATCTTCGGTAAATAATTTACGCTTGGCAAACAATAAAGCCGAAGATTTAACGATTAAAAAGTTAACCCATGGGAATCCTACTATGAAAGAAAAATTTAACAGCTTAGAAAACATAAATAAATGATCACAGGAGAATTAAAATCACAAGTAGATAAAATCTGGGAAGCCTTTTGGACAGGTGGTATTTCTAACCCATTATCTGTTATAGAACAATTTACCTATCTGCTTTTTATAAGAAGGTTGGATGAACGTCAGCTTTTGGAAGAGAAGAAAGCCAATACGGTTGGTATTCCTATCCAAAATATCATTTTCACACCATCCCAAAAAGAACTCAGATGGAGCTCTTTTAAAAATAAGGATCCTGAGTCTATGTTTGAAGTGTTTACAAAACCTGTAATTGAAGACATGACCGTCTTTGATCATATGAAACAAGTGGGAGATGCTGCTGGTGTTTTTGCTGAGTTTATGAGTAAGGCTACTTTTATTATTGCTACTCCAAGACTGCTGGATCAAGTGGTACAGCTTATTGATAAGATCAACATGAATGACAGGGATACCAAAGGAGATCTGTATGAATACATGTTGTCTAAAACGGCTACAGCTGGAACCAATGGACAGTTTAGAACACCAAGACATATTATTAAGATGATGGTAGATATGACACAACCTAAAAAGGATGATGTTATATGTGACCCTTCTACTGGAACCGCTGGTTTTTTAGTGGCTGCTGGTGAATATTTTAGAGACAACCACCAAGATTTATTTTTAGACAAATCATTTAGAGACCATTTTAACAATGAAATGTTTAATGGGGTTGAGATAGATGATACCATGATCCGTATTGGAGCTATGAACTTGCAACTACATGGTATTGAAAGCCCAAATTTGATTAAAAATGATGCCCTTAGTGAAAGTGCTGGAGACATTAGAAATAAGTATTCTTTAATCTTAGCCAATCCTCCTTTTAAAGGGAGTTTAGACTATGATGCTGTAGAAAATTCTATCTTAAAAATGGTAAAATCTAAGAAGACAGAACTACTCTTTTTGGGTCTTATGCTACGCATGATGAAAACAGGCGGTAGAGCTGCTGTGATTGTACCAGATGGCGTACTTTTTGGAAGTTCTAAGGCGCACAAGCAAATACGGCAAGAGTTGATTGAAAAACACAAGCTTGATGCTGTAATTTCTATGCCAAGTGGAGTGTTTAAACCTTATGCTGGGGTAAGTACTGCAGTACTCTTCTTTACCAAAACAGGAACAGGTGGAACGGATAAAGTTTGGTTCTATGATATGAAAGCAGATGGCTATAGTTTAGATGATAAGCGTAATGAGATTAAAGAAAATGACATCCCTGATTTATTAAACAGGTATCATAATCTAGCTAATGAATCTGAAAGAGCTAGAACAGAAAAAAGTTTCTTAGTGCCTTTTGATGAAATTAAAGACAATGATTGGGATCTTTCACTAAATAGATATAAGGAAATCATCTATGAAGAAATTGAATATGCTGCTCCCTCTGTGATTATAAAGGATATTGAATCCTTAGATCAAGAAAGAAATCAAGCGTTGGCTGCTTTAAAAGAGATGTTGGGATGAGAATGGTAGAATTGGGCTCAGTATGTGAAATAAAGAATGGTTATGCATTCAAAAGTTCTGAATTTAAGAAGTCTGGAACCCCTCTCATAAGAATTTCAAGCTTTGATAATGGCGCAGTTTATTTTGATGATAAAACTGTTTATGTTGATAGTTCATACTTAAAAACAAAAAGTGGATTTAAAGTTGAAAAAGGTGACGTATTAATAGCTCTTTCTGGAGCTACAACAGGTAAATATGGTATTTACACAGGTGATGAGCCAAGTTTGTTAAATCAACGTATTGGTCTTTTAAAAAGTGGTGCTTCAGAGCAAATGAATGATAAATTCTTTTATTATTATTTATCAGTTCTTAAATCTGAAATCTTAAGAAATGCTGGTGGAGCTGCACAGCCAAATATTAGTACAAAATCAATTAGTGAGCTTAAAATCCCACTCCCACCACTAGACCAGCAAAAAAAGATAGCATCCATTTTAGATGCTGCAGATAATTACAGACAAAAAACAAAAGCACTCATTAAAAAGTATGATGAGCTAACCCAGAGTTTGTTTTTAGACATGTTTGGAGATCCTGTGAGTAATCCTAAGGGATGGGAGAAGGTAAAGCTTGGGAAGATTTCTCACATGAAAGCTGGAAAATTTGTGAAAGCCTCAGGCATCAAATCTGAAAAAAACTTAAAACTATATTCATGTTATGGAGGCAACGGATTAAGAGGATATGTTGAGTCTTTTACTCATGAAGGAGAATTTCTATTGATAGGAAGGCAAGGAGCTTTGTGTGGTAATATAAAAAGAGTAAATGGGAAATTTCATGCTACTGAACACGCAATAGTCTGCTCTCCTACAATGAAGTATGAATCTTTGTGGCTATACCATATGTTAGTTATGATAAACCTGAACAAATATGCAACTGGTGCAGCACAGCCAGGTTTAAATGTAGGGACCTTAGTGGATTTGGAAGTGATGTTTGCTTCTTATAATTTGCAAAACCAATTTGCAGAAAGAGTACAAGCCATAGAAGCACAAAAAGCACAAGCACAGGATAGTTTAGCCCAAGCAGAAGATTTGTTTAACAGCCTTTTACAAAGGGCATTTAAAGGGGAGCTGGTATGAGTTTAATTTTCCCCATACTAACTAATATACAGTCTGGTAACCTACAGGAATTTATTTCTTTTTGGAGCAGGTTGTATGCGTATGATAATGCTGCGCTTTATGATAAAATCCATTACAAAGTCTTGTCAGAAAAAGACATAAAAGACCTTTATCAATGGAAAAATGGCATGAAGTTGAGTCAGGCAAAAGAGAAAAGTTTAAACATTAAAATCCTCAAAAAAATAAATATTATTAACAGCCTTAGAGCAACAATTGAATTTGACCTTGACTATTTTTTAAAAGAATTTAAAGAGGTGTCTGTGGTATGGAAGGTGTTTTTATTGCACATTATAAGCCCAAGTATGTATCCTATTTATGACCAACATATTCATAGGGCATATCGGTTTATGAATAATGAAGCATCAGATGGTATTAAAGCAAGCATGAATGAGTCTGTAAAATTAAAATTTTACTTCGAAGAATATTATCCTTTTGTAAAGGAATCAAAAATAAAAGACCTTAAAAAAATGGATGAAGCTTTCTTTGCCTTTGGTCAGTTTATAAATATTGGTAATCAAAAAATATTAGTAAATTAAGAACAATGAACATCAACCAACAATCAAGTAAAGCCCAAGATAGAACACTAAGTGTTTGGTTTCAAAAGTTACAAAATGGAGAAATTAAGCTACCGCGTTTTCAACGTTTTCAAGCCTGGGATAAAAAACGTATTACCAGTTTATTAGAAACTATTACCTATAACTTACCCTTAGGAGTTACCTTATTATTAGAAGTAGACGAAGAAAAATTCATTTCTCGTTACTTAGAAACAGCACCTAAAACGGGTGTAAAAGTAAACGAGCATTTATTAGATGGGCAGCAACGTTTAACTTCGTTATGGAGGAGTATGCATAATAATTATGATACAGAGACCTACTTTATTTATATTCCGGATTTTGATAAAGAAGATGACGGTATCAGTAATGAAAATATGATGGCGTATTGCCAAGGTAGATGGTTTAAGAAAGAAAAAAAATATCCCTTATGGGCAGATAGTCCCAGTGCATGCTTTAAAAAAGGGTTGATCCCTGTCAATTTATTAAAGCCGGCAGATATAAGAAAAGAAATTGATGAGTGGATTACTAAAGCGGTTTCAAGTTTGGAACCCACAGACAAACAAGATCCAGATTTTGTAGAAAAGTTTATTTCTTTTAATGAAACAAAAAATAAGTTAGATAAAAAAATCACAGAACTTAGAGAAATCATAAGTCACTACAATCTACCCTTTTTATCCTTGCCAACAAGTACCCCTAAAGATATTGCTTTACGCGTATTTATTAATATGAATACCAATACCAAGCCATTGTCTTTGTATGACGTTATTGTAGCAGAAATAGAAAGTGTGAAAGGGGTTTCGTTACATGATTTACAACATCAATTAAATGAAGAGTATCCAAAAATTGCAGGCTATTTTCAAATAGAACAGCTCATTTTGGCAACCTCTGCACTATTACAAGATAAAATACCTAACAATGCAGGGATGTTAGAAATGAGTAAAGAAAAAGTTGTTGATAATTGGAATCTATTACAAAATGGTCTTCACAAAATGACCTCTTTTCTAGCAAATGAGGGTATCTATAATAGACAAATATTACCCACTAATGCAGTTTTAGCTGTAGTAGCAGCTTTATACAGATATATTCCAGAAACTTTAGATGAAAGAGGTAAAGCAGAAATTTTATTAAAAAAATATGTATGGTCTGCATTTTTTACAGACAGATATGAAAACTCTGCAGCTTCAAGAGCTTTTAAAGACTTTACCAATTTAAAGAATATTATTCTTAAAAATCATAAAGAAAATGGCTTGCCTTATCATGAAGATGATGTGCCAGCATTAAATAGAGAACTACATGCTATTTCGGATATAGATTTTCTAACCAAAACAGGTTGGCCAAAAAGAGAAAATATTAGAGCAAGGGCCATTATGTGTGTAGCATCAAAATTAGGGAGTCATGATTTTTCTGATGGTCAGAAACTAACGTTAGATAATTTAGCAAACAGAGATTATCATCATATTTTCCCAAAAGCTATTTTACAAGAAATAAATGTAAATCCAAATTTGGCTTTAAACTGTGCCATCATAACATCTTCTACAAATAAAAGTTTAGGAGGAAAAGCTCCTTTGCAGTATATTAAAGAAAAGTACAATGTTTTTGATGAAAAAACTATAAAGTTTAGACTACAAAGCCATCTTATTCCTACAGATAGATTAACAGAAATAGAAGAGTATACAGATTCAGATGGTAACTATTTAAAACGTCAGTTTGAATTCTTCATCAAGGAAAGAGCTGCTCTTGTTAAGGAAGCGGCAACTCAATTATGTGAAGGCATGTCTATAACAACGGCCTCTATATTATCTAAAAATACAGAAGTTTCTCTCGAAAGAAGGGAGCTAGATGAAGAAGTGAGTAAGATAGAATTAGCAACAAGAAAATTAATAGCAGATAAGTTACCAGGTGTTCATCATAACGGAATAATTCATATTAATCCTAAAATTGTGGAATCAGCCTCTAGAAAATACGAGAGTTTTTTAAGAAAAAATCCTGGTGAAGAGAGAGAGAGCCCGCTGTCCTTAAGATTGATTTTAAATAATTTAACATTATCAGAATATAAAGATATATTAATATCTGGCTCAAATTGGGGTTTCTTTGAGGATGTTTATGGAACAAAAGGGAACGTTTTAAATAGATACACACAATTAGGCACGATGAGAAATAAATTAAGACATGATAATGTGCTAACTACTGTAGAAAGAAAAGATGGTGAAGCAGCTATAGAATGGTTTAACAAATGTATGATAGATTATATAAATTAAAATATGAGCAACTTCCAATTCCTACATAAAGAATGGCCTGCCATATTTAGAGAAGCAAAAGAAGCAGAGCAACTAACACTAACCTCTCCAAAGGCAAGTGTTATGATTGCAAGGTCAGCACTTGAAAAAACAGTGCAATGGCTCTACCAAAATGATGAGGAATTGCATTGGCCCTATGATACCAAGCTTGCTAGTTTGCTGCATGAGCAATGTTTTAGAGAAATCATTAAACCTTCTATGTTTAGAGAGGTAAATCTTATTAGGCTCAATGGAAATGCTGCGGCACATGGGAAAGCAATTAGACAGGATCAATCCATTGCCAGTATCAAAAATTTATTTCGTTTTTTAAGTTTTCTAGGACTCTATTACAGTGAAGAGGAATTTATTACTCCAACTTTTACCATGGGGTTAATACCTGATGGAAATGAGCAAAAAGAAACACTTAAAGCACTTCAGCAGTTAGAGGAGCAACTGGATCAAAGAAGAGAACAAGACAAAGCAGAACGTTTACAAATAGAGGCACAAGCGGCACAAATAGAGCTGCTTCAAAACCAGTTGTTAAATCAACAAAAAGCAAACACCAAAAGAAGGGTAGAGAGAGAAAAAGTAAAAGATCCTTCAACAAGCATTCCTATTTTAATTCCGGAATCTATTACTAGAAAACTCTATATCGATGTGTTGCTAAAAGAAGCAGGATGGGAAGACTTAACAGAAGGGAAAGAGTTAGAATATGAAGTAACAGGCATGCCGATAAGCACCAATCCTTCTGGAATTGGTTATGTAGATTATGTCCTTTGGGGAAAAGATGGAAAACCTTTAGCTGTGGTAGAAGCTAAAAGAACCATGGCAGATGCCAGAAAAGGAAGACACCAAGCAGAGCTCTATGCAGATTGTTTAGAAAAAATGAAGGGACAACGCCCTATTATCTTTTACACTAATGGTTTTGAAACCTTTATTTGGGATGATACCTTTTATACAGACAGAGAGATTCAAGGGTTTTACACCCAAGATGAAATCCAACTACTCATAGAAAGAAGAACCACCAGAAAAGACTTAAGAACCTTTAAGGTGAATACCGATATTGCAGGTAGAGATTATCAGTTAGAGGCTATTAAAA
>Ga0209119_1003636_pt1 | contig 13126 bp, 19 predicted proteins | sample COG_03_FD_184747 | JGI IMG/M metagenome (GOLD analysis project Ga0209119, IMG submission 184747) | Pelagic Microbial community sample from North Sea - COGITO 998_met_03 (SPAdes) (version 2) | ecosystem: Environmental > Aquatic > Marine > Neritic zone/Coastal water | place: Helgoland, sampling... | reverse complement strand
TCGTTTAGGACCCACTTTTTCTGCTACAATTATAGGCTCATAATGTCCTAGACACAAACCACACTTACTCCAGGATTTATTAGGATCACTGGATAGACAATCCGCGTGAATGTGATGCGCACATTGCGAAAATGTAATTTTGAGTTCTTCGGGGACATTTTCGCCACATTTTACACAAAAACTCATTTTTTTATTTTTAATTATTTAATTACCAAACCTCATAAAACAAACTAATTTCTTATTACTCCATTTTCTTCTGTGGGTGGAGTTTTTAAATCAGAATTTGCTACCGGGTAGTGAGCGGAAGGAAAGTTAACAGCAGCAGCATCTGCGTCGTCCTGTTGTTGCATCATGGCAGCTAATTGATCATCAACATCATCGTCCATAATAGCGTTTGAACCAAGGATGGGCTCTGAAAGGCGGTCATCGTGTTCTTGCACAATGGCAGCGTTATCCTGTAACTTATCAATAGCGTCATCTAAATCAATTTCCTCCATCGCATCTACAGCACCTTGTAGTTCATCAGCTCCATCTTTAACCAACAATGCTTGAGCCAAATTCTGATTAGCGTCAGCAATTTTAGAGCCCGTTTGTGAAAGGTTGTTATGCTTGGCTCGGAGAGTATTAAGCTCCTGCTTTAATTGATTTGATCGTGTCAAATGTCTTTTAGCCTGTGCTTGATTGCGTTCTTTCACTGCTTTTCTACAAAGAGCGTCTGATTCTGCAATTTCCATTTCCTTCATTTCAATTTTCATAGCTTGTGCCCGCACTACAGCTCCTGATCGTTCATCATAAGTTTTAACTGTAGATTCCTGTTTATGACGCTCTAAAACTGCATTAGGTTTTTTAGGAGGAGGAGCTGGATCTGAAATTCCAATCGTGGAACGCAACCACTCCATAACGAATAATAAATATTGCTTTTAAGGTACGTTCTTTTATTTATTCTTTTTTATTTTTAAAGCACATTTTCCTGCTTTATTTGTTCGGCCGCATGATAATCTGCTTTAGGATTCTGTGTAGCTCTCAACTGCTTCATAAACCCAGAATTGGGATGAGCAGTAGGTCTGCGCTTTCTAATATGAGATAGTGCTTTATCTACGCTCTTAAACCCACCCCATTTGATCATATAGTAGATTAAAAGTGTAGTAGATCTGCTATGCCCAGCAACACAATGAATTAATAAATGACGACCAGCAATCATCTGGTCTTTCATCCAATCAGCAACAAGATCAAAGTATTGGGCAATATCTTCTTTTTCGTCATCCCAAATGGTTACCCGCAAATGCCAGCGTTGATTATTTGGTGCTCTTCCTGCATTTACAGCTTCTCTGACAGTAATGTCATCATAATTTTCACCCAATACACTTACAATAGAATCAATATGCGATAATACTGAAGGATCATAAAGTGCGTCTACTGATCCCAAAAAAATACTACCTGCATTCTTTTTTCCGCTTCCTAATATCAAATCCATAATATGTTCTTTTTCTTCTTTGTCGTTATGATCATTAGCATGTTCACCGCCAATATACCAATCCGCATCAGCACATTCACTGTTACAATACGGCATAATACGACAAGAACCACATAGGAGCTGGGCTCCCTTTTCTCCGCAATATCCGCATTTTGCCATCTTTTTATTTTGTTTACATTTATTAAAAAGCGAAAAATCATTTATCGTTTCCTTCTTTTAATACTGTCGATTCATAAAACGCATCATTATACTAGCTTCTCTTTTTGAAAGTGGAATACAGCCTGTACCAGTAATGACAATATCATTATAAATAGGTTGCGGCACTTGAATATCTAGCGCTTCCAAAAAGTTTGCTGCTCTAGCGTTATAAAACATGTTATTGTTATCAACAGACCAGGCTTCTAGGCGTTCCAAAGTTGAGAATGGTTTCATTTGCAAGTCATGAACTGGTATAATATTATCCACTGGAATGAGCGCGGCTGTTTTCCGTGTATCTGACGGAATGACTAAAATAAAATGAGTACCACTCATAATAGTTTTTTTTATTACTTTTACATACTATTCATTCTAGAAAATTGAATTAATTTTTTAAATAATAAAGAATCCAAATAATTCTTGGCCAACAACTTGATACTATGAATGATTATATTTTTGCTACTAAGCATATATTCAATAAATACTGTCAGATACTTGTTAATTTCATAATCAAGCGTTCTTATTTGCACACTCTCCAGTCTCCGCTGGGATCGTTTCCGATCAGTTTCTGCACCTTTGGGAGCAAAATTGTTCCTTTTTAAATAAATTTCTACCGGTTGTCCGTTATTTTCTTCCATATTAAAGAAGCGTAAAATTATAGCTTGTTCTTCTTCAATGTATATGGGTTGACCTTTTAACAAATTGCTATAATCGTCATTATCTACAGAATATTGTTCTATTGGTTGCCCCTCAACAATACGTGCAGACAATGGTTGGTTATATATTTTTAAGCGCAACATGTCATCGTGTTGTTCTTTGTGAAAGGGCCAAAACTCTTTGCGTTTTATGCAAAACCCAGGAAAGGCTGGCTTTTCATATTCTAAATTTAAATCCCAGGTATAAACACGGTCACGGGGATTATATCCCGTTGTTGTTTCGATTTTCTGGGCTCTTCCTAAATAAATAATTTCCTGCGTTTTAGCTCCTTTATAAATTTCAATTAAACAAACAATACGATGATGGTCGCGATTTCTAGCAATTTTCATAGCATTGAGTTGTAAAACGTTATCAATGTATGTAGCTACTTGTGATATATTATAATCGGCATAAGCCATATCCAAATATTGGATTTTTGAGTCGTACTGGATTTCTATTCGCAATTTCATATCAAACTCCCACTCTTGGCATTTCCCTGTAGTTTTGATAGTTTTTCTTTTTAAAGAAGGAGTGCTGCATCCTGTTATCGAAAATCCAAAACTACCACAAATTAACGTGGAACACAGAATATCTTTAAAAAACCAAAATAAACGCGCCTCGTTCACATGCTGGAAGAACTTGAAACGAAAATGACGATTTTCAAGCTGCGAAGCGCCAAGTAATTGGAATACATCATTCCAAACACATTCACCATTAGACTGCAAAAGAACTTTGGAAGATTTAAATATTAATTCTTCAGAATAATCTTCCACCCAAAATGATAACCAAATTGCAGCTTCCATCTTATTCTTGAAATTTCAAGTTCAAAAATTAAAAGTAAATACAGGAGCTTTATTATATTAAACGATTCCTAAACATGAAAGGGCGCCGGTCAAAAAGCGTTGTGGTCGATACGTGTGGATACAACGTGGAGATTGATGCAGTTACGCGCAAAGCGTCTTTATCATCCGGAGATTCTTCTCCTCGTTTACCTGATGATATTTTCCCTATGAAAGTTGTTAAGCGTGTAATAATTGATGGAGAAGAAGTCAGAGAAGAAATATGCACAGTTATAGACTATTACCTTGATGAACTTGAAAACAATTTTGTCTTAATTTCAAAATAAAAAAACCCTTAAATGTTTCCGCGCATATCTTTTTGATCCATAACAATGTCTGTCCAAGGAGGGTGTGGTAACGGAGCTATATATACAACAGGCTTCTTCTTCTTCTTCTTTTGTATACGAGCTTTCATTCTTTTTAGCATATAAGCTTTCCGCTCTGTTTTGGACATGGGCCAAGGCTCTGCCAGTACAAATATTAAAAAAAGTGTTAATAATGTTATGGTATTCCAAAATACACGCTGCATTAATTGTTTTATGCACTTTAATTACGGGAATTTTTATAGATAAGAGTGTTCCTTATTTTCCAATTGAAATTTCTAGAACGGGTACCGGCCCTTATTCCTCTTTAATTTTTAAATGGGGAGCTGTATCTCTTGTTGTGTCCCTTTATCTGGACGGAGCGATGCAAATTCCGCAGAAATACTCGGAGATGCTCTCATCGCCTGTTCCCATATGGGGCTGTCTACTGGTGATTGCTTGGTTTCCCGACCACACTCACCTCCTAATCCACGGCGCCGGCGTTATGTTGCTCATGATGTGCGTTTGTCTCAACGCACTATTCACCGGAGACGTACAGCGCCGCCTACCCATTGTAGTGACTGCCCTGGGGATTGAAAGCGCCCGTATGGCTTTGAAAGGCTATGTAGTGCTCTTCACAGAACTAGATAGAAATATATGGTCGCCATGGACCTATTGGAACGCTGTATGGAATATAAATGGGTTGAGGGATGAAATTGTAGAGCAGATTATGAAGATAATGTATAAAGGAGTGGATTATTCAATACTTCCGCATTTAACGATACCAGTATTGCGTGTAACGGGAGTAATGCAGTGGTTAGCGCTCTATTTAATGATGTGCTTGTATTGAAATAAAAAATAAATTTCTTTTTATTTTTATAAGTACTTATAATAACCATCAATCATTTCTCGCTGCTCCGGAATTTCCACGGTCACATGAGCACCCTTTCGTTGCTGCTTCATAACGTAATCGGAATCTCTCTTTCGAGTCTCAATAAACCGATCCATATCTTTGTGCTCCTCAATTTCATCTTGAAGCTCCAACTTTGGCAGGTAATATTTTCTCATTATCTCGGCTTCTGCAGCTTTGAACATCCTATCCAATTCAACCAGCTCGCAAATCTCATCATCTTCAACACGGTTCAATTCTTCTTTCTTATCCTTCAAGATCTCAGCGCGTTCACTCTTGGTTTTTTTGTATCTCACTTGGATACTAACAGCAGAAGGAAAGGTCATAAACAGTCGCTTTTCCGCAGGACCTGACGTACTCATTCGTTTTGTTTCAATAGTTCTGCCCATTTTTTTTTGTTTCTAAAAAATTAAATTATTAATAAAGATAAATTATTTGGCAAGGGGAGGGGTGGGAAAGTGTTTTCTGACCCGCCCCGATGCCAATGAGCATACTTAAGGCATATAAATAAAATATTTTTTCTTTTTTTTTAGGAAAAAAAGCGAACGACCACATAAAAATATGTGAACCACTCGGGATATAGCACAACGTGCTGCTCTAGAGGTGAGAACACTCATAAGGTATAGACAAAAAGTTGGGATGTGACCCATCTTACCAATAAAAAAGTTGGAAAAAAATTGAAGAAAAACTTTTTGTTTGAAAAAAATAAATTGTCATAAAAAAATAATAAAAATATGAAAAATGAAGCGATTGAACACGGAACATACTTTTAATCACAAAATATATATGGGATTGTGTTAGTTTGGTTGTAAGGTACGCATTGTTGTGTATAAGCAATGTGTTTGCTTGCATTTCTGTATACAAAGAAAAATTATTTTTATTTATTTATTTTCTTCGCTGAATTTCCCAGGCAATGATAAAATCATCTTTTTCTTGATTGGATTCCATAGTCGAGACAATTGAATTCAAGTTCTCGTCCAAATCATCTTGTGTTAAATCAAAAAAGTTGATAACCTTTATATTTATTTATTCTTATCGATTATAAACTCTACCAGCCGATAAATTAGTATAGGCATCCAAATTAAACAAAAAATTGGTTGTAGCATTAAATCTTTTAAAAGCACCAAATCTTCATGAAACAAGTCACTTGTAAAGTAAGCTGGCGCTCTTGGATCTGCTGGTATGATATTATCTATTATGTTCCAAAGTACTTGCAGAAAACATTTTACAAATTCGTATAGGGGTTCTATAATGTATTCGCATATAAAGCACTCTGTCTTCATTTTATTTTTTCTTATTCAAATTTCTCTGGCTTTTATCCCAACGACTGAGGAGCGCATTCAAAATGCTCTTCAGTCTGGGTTCAGTCACGAACCCTGGCGGAACGACAGTGTGGTGATTCATTGGGACTTTTCGTTTCCTCGCCAAGAGCTAGAAACGCTGGTAAAAGCTCATCGCTGGAATATGCATATGGATTGGGGCAGAGATGTATATCAGAGAATGCAATCGCTTTACAGTGCTTATAAAGCTTATGAAGATAACATGCTTTGGTGCCAGGAAGCTTACAAAGCTTGCAAGAAAAAATGCAAAGAAACGCTAACTTCTTCTTCTTGGGATAAAGTTATTCTTACTACTGGTAGTTTGGCTTATGATTGTTTTCATAGCCAATGCAACTCTTGTTTTGGAAATGTTATGGGCGAAGAAGCCAAAGAATATCTGCGACTAAAAGATATGAATGTTCCGCCTTATGACAGACTGGTTATTGGGAATTGGCAAGAATAAAAGCTTTGATATATTAAAGCAAAATAAGAATGTGTTTTATTTTTATTTAAACTATGAGTTGTTCTTGGTGTTCTAAAAGCGCCAATTTGTATGAAAAAAATCGCTTGTATGTTGGATACTGTCAAAAACGTTGTAGAGATGCGCTTTATGATTTTGTAGAAGCAAAAAGAAAACATGACGGAGCTGGAGACGATAAATGGGATGCTGAATTTGAAGATCTTTTGTCGCAATATAGCGAGTCTAAAAAACTCAATGACGATTTGCGGCTAGTTTGGACATCATCACGCAAACAACACCCAAACTTACACGGCGAAGATTTGGTATCCATTTTTGATAACTATTTACAAGGGTTAGAGGAAGGATTTACAGATGAGGTATACGCAAGCAATGAAGAATTTGATCCAGTGTATGTTCAAATGGAAGATTCGGATACCAGTATTACACTTGAAATTGAAAATCCAAAGAATTTCGCTTCTCTTTTGATTAAAGTTAAAAAAATTCTTCCCATTCCCGACCAGGACGAATATGTGAAAGCGTATTATGATAATTACTTGCAGAAAATTGCTGAGCTTAAAAAGTTGGGCGAAGAAAAATTTGCTGAAATGTATCCTGATGACGACGGATACACTCAATATTATTTAGATTTAGAAGAAGATGGAGATTTGGAAAAAGATTTGCATGATACCGCTTATAATATATATACAGAAACGTATATGGATGAAGCTGGTGGTTATGCATATCCCAAAGAAAAGTTATCCGCCGATGAAGGGCTGCCGTCAATCATTCAGGCTCTTTCTCGTCAGTTCTCCTTAAAAAGAAAGGACGGAAACGTTTTATACCAAAGTATCATGTTACAATTGGAAGCGTCTGAAAGAAAGAGAGTTGAGATTGCCACTTATTTTTCCGTAGCAATTTTTTTGATTCAAAATAAATTTGATTTTTAAAACATTTTTTATCCAAGAATTTCAATCAAAATCAACATGGCTGTATGCGCATCATTCAATAAGCGTTTACAATCTTGTTTACTATTGTTTTCTTGCATTTTTAGCTTCATGGCGTATTGAAGCAAATCACCTAGCTCTTGTCTTGCATCTTCATAGCTATTTTTGCTCATAAGGTGCTTGGAAAATCCAAATTCGTCTCGCGCCTCAATTAGTGCGATAAGGTTTTCAATATAAATAGGAGTTGTTGACTGCTCTTTTAAATTATTCATAATATTTAAAAGTTTTGGGGTGACCGCATCGGGTTCCGGAATAGACTCCCCCTTATTATTATTCATAATGTTTTCTCATTCAGATGATATCAAACTTCCCATTAAAGTAACTGGCGAACGCGGTGAAGGCGTAATTTGTACCATTGCTTTGGAACCTCTAGAATCCGGAAAGCCGGTAGAAGAAGTCATTATGTATGCCTGTTCTTTAATTGGTGGTGATATCAATCCAGCAGTTTTGGGGCTTAAATACGATAATGGACAGATTCTTTTTAATAATGCGCTTATTGGCGCCGGCGAAAAAGTCCGGCTGTATAGCTTAAAGGGAGGAGATATAAATTCTTTTTGTAGAGTAAGATGCAAAGATCATTATTATCAAGCTCCTTTTGATAAGCATGAAATTGAACACATTCGCAAATGGTTAATTGGGTTTCCAGGAATATTGACTGAACCAGAATCAAAAGCCATTCATATTGTTCCGAGTAACGATGATGAATGTGATTTATATGTTGAATTTGAGACGCAATTTGCTGATGTAGAAGTTGATATAGAAGGACCACCAGATATAAGCACTACTATTACATTGCCCAATGTCTACGTTAATTTGCTTGAAGAGGCTCCCGATTCTTATACAGCACATTTATATTCTGACGAATATACAAACATTCCCAAGCGCACTTTTGTTTTTAATCCTGCTGGCGAAGAAAGCTCTAGGGTTTTGAAGCGCCATTGTACGCATTTAAATATAGATCCAGAGACGCATTTAATTGTGGATCAGCAAGGCCTGGAATGTGAAAAGATTATTCCGTTGGGAAAGTATTTTTTAATACATAAAATTTGATTTTTTTATCGGCGTTTTTTATATTTAACTTCTCCTAATAATGGCTCGTTTGATTTTTCTTCTTTATCCGCTTCTTTACTTTCGAACCACTGCAAGTTAAGAATCATGGCATAAAACAACCAAAGCGTGTAAAGGCCAAAAAATGCCATTAGCATATACTTGAAATTATCTGGAGTTGTTACATCTGCTCCAATATTATTTCCCACTGGAGTTACAATGGTAATGGTAATTGATAATACAAACATTACAAACACTATAAACAGCGCTGATCCAATGTAACGTAATTTAAAAAAGACAAAGGGCCAAGTTTTTTTCAGCAGTTCTTGAATTATAAAGAGTATTACTACAGTTAAAAACGACCAGTGATTTACATCAATTGACCATTCAACAAAGATAAAGATGAAAACTAAGCGCAACACATCTAGTACGATCCATACAGGTCCAAATAACCACTTAGGTGGGCGGCAGCATTTGATTTTGGAAGCGGAATTATATTTAAAATAATCATAACCTTTGCTTCCTACACGTAAAACATCTGTTAAAAAAACAAATATAATCCACACCACTAGGCGTCCTAACACATCTTTATCAAAAAGCATCTTTTTTTATAAAAAGAATAGGCCAATAAAAATTAATAAATATTTAACGACAGTTAAAATTCAAATTTGCTAAAAAGAAAAATGCAATTAGACCCAGAAGAAGAAGGAAACAATCTTCATTTTGCTGCAGAGCGTAAATATTTAGAAGAAAGACACGTTTACATTCATTTGCTGGTCGGTACCCAATTTGGCCAGCATTGGGATGATATTAAAGAAGAAAATCGCGTTTGTTGTATTTGTTCCAAAGCGCTAATACACAAAAAACAGAATATTTTCCAATTATGGATGCGGGTAATGGGTGGATTAAACGGCACTAAATGGGAATATGCCATCACGCTAGTTCCAGTCTGCCAGCAATGTAAGCCTTCGCGCATAAGGCGCTTTTCACTGCTAGTAATTGAAGACGAAAAACACTTTGAGATTGTTTATACTTTTATCCATAATCACGCTTTTAAAAACCGACAAATTGAAATGGAAAACTTTTTGGCAGGAGATCGAAATTCCCGAGATGCTGTATTTTCAGCGCTAGTAGACAATTATCTTTACCGGTTCACTTTAATTGATTCCAATGTAGCTGCTATGTGTGTAGCTTTATTTAACTCCCAGACGTGTTTTTATTGCAAAAAAGAAAGCAAAGAAGTGTGTGAGCATTGCAAAAGCCTCTATTTTTGTAAGAGTTGCAAAGCAAACAAACATCATTTTGAAGTTTGTCAAGCACTGCAAAGAAATAGACTACTTCACTGTGATACGCATATAGATCCAATTTATTTTATAGATCGAACAATAGAAGGAAGGTGTTTACGATTCAGTCCTGTTCAAGTAGAAACAATACTTCTATAAAAATATATAATTTAAAAATGGAAGCAGATTTATCACAAAAAACTGTGGCCGAATATGCCTCTTATGCGTTAAATGTTCGTAATAGACAAGATGTTTACAATGCTTGTGTTATTTTGATTCGTGATTGGCATCTATACTCTGGTAACGAAGAGCGTCGCGCTATTTTTGAAAAGATTAGCAGAGAAAGTGTTGGCAATCCCAGACTAAGAGTAAACGCACCCAACCAGCTGAATAGAGTTTATCAGGGCTGGAAGCAAGAAAATGCGCTGGGTAATAGCGATGCTGTATCAGATGCTTATGAAAGAGAATTAAATAAAAAATGAGGGGTTCTTTGCAACATGAAGTTGTGTATTCAATCATTGATAATTGCTCCTTTGATGAAGTGGTAGCGTTTTATGAACATCTTAATATAAGAAGGATAGATTTAAAACAGGAGCTGGAAACAAGTCTTTTTCAGTATGTAGCTGAATTAATCGAAGAAGAAGAAATTATGACAAAGACTAATATGCTCAAGAAAGTAACCGCAGATAAAGTTTCTATATATTTCGATACTGGTATTAAATTACAGGTAAAGTTTTATGAAGAAGGTCATATGATACACTTGGTTTTTGGAAGCGGTATAAACGTGTTTGTAGATCTTGATGCTGATATAAGCCAATATGATAAAAGCATCCAAGAGCTTTTGAAAATTTGGCTTCCCCTTGCTAGAAACATTTCCAACAAAAGAAAAGAATTGGGAGGGGTTGTAGAGGAAAATAAATGAGTGAGCTTTCAAAGTTACAACATGAGGCACGTATGATAAAATATTTATTACCACCACCGAGTATTTTTTATTATTGGCAGCGCCCTCATTTTACGTATCGCACTAGGCGGAATATTCGTTCTTTTCCAAAATCAAAACTTTAATAAAATACAAAAATACGCAAGCGCATAATATAGGCCCACATCCACATTGTTAGCGCCGTAAATATTATAACAACACCTGCCCACCCCAAATGAGCATTATACCAAGCCAATACTGGGGGTAGAAACGATATAAGGTAAAAGATGCCCCCAAACGCCCATCCCATTTCTACCAGAGAACGTCTTGTTTCCGGGTACAGATCTTTCATGCGGTATTCTTGCATATTGGGATCGTCGTATCCAAAGCATAGAGCCGGGCAATTATAACCAATTATGAGCGCCAAAATGGAAAAGAGCGACCAGAAATCATTGTAATGGAAACAAGCAAAAAATATTAATATAAATCCAATTAATATGAAGAATACAAACAAAAAAACACTAGCAAAATGAACCCCTCTTTGCATGATTTTGATTTATTTTTAATTTGGTGTTTCCGAAAAGATGTTTGCAGATTCCGAACTTTCATCTTCATACTCCTCTATAACAACAGGTTCTCTTTTTGGCCGCCTTCTAACTTTCTCCTGCTTTGTTTTTCTAAATTCACGTTTTTTAGCTACTTCTTGTTCCAAAATAATCTCTGGAGTTTCCAAGACATCAAATTTGGGAATGTTTTCTTGGATATCTTGGTCAGACAATTTAATTTTTGGATTACTGTTACCCAACCAAAAGGAAACGGGCAGCAACAAAAACACCAAATCAAAGGCTAAAAACACTACACTAGTTGCAAAAAGCCAAAGAAAATCAACATTATTTGATAATTGGGCTAGTGAAATTGCCGGCATCCAACTTGTCTGATAGGTACATCCACTATCTAAATTGTTATACACTTCAGGTACATGACAGTAACGCAAATCATTGCAAGGATTGTTTGCGTTTCCCGGTACATTACAACCACTAAAAAAAGATCCCAAAAGCGTCACCACAATAACGTCAAAAGTTAGACATATTCCTAGCATAAAAATCCAAAATACAGAGCAACCGCGATTGCCTCTTTTCCCACAACAACATTGCGTTTTCCGATAAGTAATGAGCGAACAAACAGTAATAAAAAGAAAGATGCGCAAACAAGAAAAACACAGTGCAAACCACCAAGAACTGTTTTCGCGCTCAGTATACAAGGTTCCGGGGTTATTTTGGTAGTTATATGTATGAGCAACTGTAGCGTTTTGAATAAGCACTAAATGTCCCAGAAACCCCACAATATAAATAACCAGCATAATTTGAAAGATAAAATATGGCGCTTGTGTCACGGAAAAGACATCATTTCCTTTGGAATCTACCCAAAGGCCAGAAGGTGATGGGGCTGCCGTATCCATTGTTTTTTCCTTTAAGAGTTAAGGATATATATTAAATTTGTAAATATAATAGAGTTTTTAATGCAGTATTTTTTTATTTTTTGAAGAAATTATATAAATTTTTAATTTCTTTCAAAGACAAATAATTTTTAAAATTTTATGATGTGGTGAAGGAATGCTCTGGTATCAATAAAAAAACGTTATAAAGATTGTTGTATTTTATTTTACCATGCTGTGCATCCAATCTTTAAGCATACGAACTTCTCCCAGCAATGCCTCGTGAGACGCCTTTAGGAGCTCGTGCTCTTTTTGCAATACTCGCTTTTCCAAGTGTAATTGCTTAACAGCTCCTACCAAATGGGGTACCATCCTATCCAAGTGCATAGTACGGAAATCCGTGTGGGTAATACCACCTACTGTTCTATTCATTAGGGAAACAGTTCGGGGTAAAATGTGTTCAATTTCTTGCGCAATGAATCCGTGGTGAACATAATTTTTAACGGTGCGGTCAATGTCTTGGTATTCTTTTTTAAACTGATAAGAAACTCGTCGCGGAATCTTTAAGATGGTATTCAAATCGCTCTGGGGCGAAATGTCAGTAATATTTTTCTTGACTCGCAAATCCGAAGTACAGCAAGAACCGGTGGCACTAATCATACCCGTGGCAAAAATGTCACCATTCACTGTAAGCGTTCCGCCGCCAGGCGTTATTACAGATGCACCGAGCACGCCAGTTACATCTAAATTGTTGGTTACAGAAATGGTGGTAGCGCTAAGAGTTATCGCAGTTCCTGATTCGGGGACAATTTGATTGACTTCTAACTGGGTACCGGAAACTCTCAATCCTTCAGCATCGTCCACAATGAGCGGCTCTCCGCCAGCATCATTTCTTAGCGGAGTACTTTGGAAATTGATTCCTTCCAAATCTAAAATGGTTATGGGTTGGGTAGCTTCTGCGTTGGTAACAGTTCCTTCCAAGCTGATAATCTTTGTAGCGGTATTATCTTGCAGCCGCAAGGTACTGGCAACAGATTTGATGCCAGGTCCACAAAGTTTAAATCCCGAAGCTTCAATCAACCCATCAGCAGCATTGGTCATCAGCTTCTTGGTATCGGCAATAATAACATCTTCCGAGTGAGTTACAGAAAATCCTGTTGTAGTTGCAAATGGAATAGCAACTGGTGAGCATACTAACGTATCAGTTGAAGACGATTCAATCCAGGGCATGCCTACGCCGCGC
>Ga0209119_1003622_pt1 | contig 13172 bp, 11 predicted proteins | sample COG_03_FD_184747 | JGI IMG/M metagenome (GOLD analysis project Ga0209119, IMG submission 184747) | Pelagic Microbial community sample from North Sea - COGITO 998_met_03 (SPAdes) (version 2) | ecosystem: Environmental > Aquatic > Marine > Neritic zone/Coastal water | place: Helgoland, sampling... | reverse complement strand
ATTTCACAGCAGACGTTTCTGGATTCTTTAGTAATCCAAACTAGGTTCTTAAGTAAAAACTTAGAATTTCACCTGCTCGGTAATCATTTGTTTTCTAATGCAAAAGCTCTGGTGTATGCTGGGCTTTTTTTTACTGGTCAAGAATCTGACACTTGGTACAAGCTTGGGGTTTCGATACTTAAAAAAGAGATTTCTGAACAGGTGCTTTCTGATGGTGGAAATTTTGAACTTTCACCAATGTATCATGCAATTTTTTTAGAAGATCTATTGGATTTGGTTAACATTCATCAAGCTTACGAAGTAAGTCTGCCCAGTAAGTTAGGAATAAAAATTGAGCCAATGTTAGAATGGCTTGAGTCTATGTGTCATCCCGATAGTGATATAGCTTTTTTTAATGACGCGACTCTAGGTGTGTCATCCTCCTTTGGAGCATTGCTGAGCTACGCTAAACGACTCGGTTATGTGATTAAAGAAAAAGTGCCTCAGAATTTGATTCATCTAAAAGCCTCTGGGTATATCCGAGCTGAGAATGATGATGCTGTCCTAATTTCTGATGTGGCCAATATTGGTCCAGACTATCTTCCTGGCCATGGACATGCTGATGCTTTGAGCTTTGAACTGTCGTTATTTAATCAAAGGTTAATTGTTAATTCTGGTATATCGACTTATGAAATAGGTTTAGATCGTTCCACGCAAAGAGGTACCCAATCACACTCAACTATCACTATTGATAACCAAAATTCTAGTGAGGTTTGGAGTGGTTTTCGCGTTGCAAATCGAGCTAAAATTTTTAATATACAAAAATTTAGATATAGCAACAGTGTCGAATTTTCGGCTTGTCACGATGGATATAAAAAACTCAAAGGTAAAATTGTACATTGTCGCAAATGGAGTATGGGTGCTAACTCAGTTTCAATTGTGGACAATATTTGGGGCAGTGGGGTACACCAGATTAGATCCATTCTTCCAGTACATCCAAATGTTGAATTGGGAGGTCCACAAGGTGATACAATCGACCTCCAGATTAGTGGGAAGCTAGTGAAAATTCATTTTGAAGGAGCAGGAGAATTAAAGGTTATTAAAGCAAAATATTATCCAAGTTTCGGTTGTGCTGTTGATAATAAACATATCATATACGACTATATTGGCAAGTTGCCTTCTAACATATCGATTAAAATATCATGGTAAAAATCTTAGCTGTATTTGGTACTCGTCCAGAAGCAATTAAAATGGCACCTGTAATACGCGCACTTGAAGGTCATTTTGATGTCAAAATATGTGTGACTGCACAGCATCGACAAATGCTTGACCAAGTTTTAAACTTATTTCAAATTATCCCAGATTATGACCTAGATATCATGCAACCAGGACAAGATTTGTTTGATATTACTAGTGACGTTTTGTTAAGGATGAAAACAGTTTTAAAAACTGAAAAGCCTGATTTTGTTCTGGTGCATGGTGATACAACCACTTCAATGGCAACAGCAATGGCTGCCTTTTATTTACAAATACCGGTGGGACATGTAGAAGCAGGATTACGTACTTATGATGTTAACTCTCCCTTCCCTGAGGAGTTTAATCGTCAAGTGTCTTCCAAAATTGCAATGTTGCACTTTGCTCCAACTGAGATCGCTCGTCAAAATCTACTGGAAGAAAAAGTACCAGACAGTCAGATTTATGTAACTGGCAATACTGTTATTGATGCCTTGTTTTCTTTAGTAAAAAGGGCAAGAGCCTCTGATTTTTCAAATATTATTTTAAAAAAAATGTCATTTTTAAAACAAGAAAAAAAAGAAAAGCCTCGTATTATTCTAGTAACAGGGCATCGACGAGAAAATTTTGGTTTGGGTTTTGAGGGAATTTGCTGTGCATTGCACGTCATTGCAAACGAGAATCCAAATGTTCAAATCATTTATCCTGTTCATCTAAACCCTAATGTAAAAGAGCCAGTGAATAGGATTTTGTCAAATTTATCAAATGTCCATCTTGTTGAACCTATGGAGTATTTAAGCTTTATTAAGTTGATGGATTTATCATATTTAATTTTGACGGATAGCGGTGGGATTCAAGAAGAGGCGCCTAGTTTAGGGAAGCCAGTTCTGGTAATGAGAGATACCACCGAACGTCCAGAAGCGTTAGAGGCTGGGACAGTGAAATTGGTTGGCACAAACAAGAACCAAATTGTTAAGATGGTTAATCGGCTACTAACAGATAGAGCCTTTTACATGCGAATGTCAAAAGCACACAATCCCTACGGTGATGGGAAGGCTAGCGGTATTATCTGTGATACCTTAGTAAAAAGAGGTGTAGTGTGATCGTGTCTATAATAGGTTTGGGTTATATTGGACTCCCAACTGCAGCAGTATTAGCATCAAAAGGCGTTAGAGTAGTTGGAGTTGATGTAGACCAATATACTGTAGATACCGTTAATCAAGGCAAAGTTCACATCGTTGAGCCAGGTCTAGACGGTTTAGTGTTTAAAGCTGTCTATAGTAATTATCTGAAAGCTGTTGCAAAGCCTGAAAAAGCAGATGTTTTTATGGTTGCAGTGCCGACACCTTTTACAGACAACAATAAACCAGATCTTTCCTTTGTAAAAGCAGCCGCTAAGGCAATTTCCAAAGTTCTCGAAAAAGGTAATTTGGTGATTTTAGAGTCTACGTCTCCCGTAGGCACTACTGAAAAAATGTTGGAATGGATGAGGGAAGAACGCTCAGACCTTTCGTTTCCAGAGTTTGGATGTGACAGGGTTAAAGCAGACATTGCAGTGACGTACTGCCCAGAGCGGGTGTTGCCTGGGCAAGTAGTGCGTGAACTAGTAGAAAATGACAGAATTATAGGCGGTGTTACTTTGCGGTGCGCAGAGCAAGCGGTTGAGCTATATAAAATTTTTGTCGAAGCCGACTGTTTGATCACAGATTGCCGAACTGCTGAGTTAAGTAAGCTTGTCGAGAACTCTTTTCGAGATGTTAATATAGCTTTTGCAAACGAATTATCTATAATTTGTGACAAATTAGATATCAATGTCTGGGATTTGATTAAATTGGCTAACAGACATCCTAGAGTCAATGTTCTGCAACCAGGCCCAGGAGTAGGTGGGCATTGCATTGCTGTAGACCCGTGGTTCATTATCGACTCTGCACCAGATGAGGCGCAACTAATTAGAACTGCCAGGTTGGTTAATGACAGTAAACCAACTTTTGTTCTGAATAAAGTTAGTCAAATAGTTGAATCTACAGGGAAAGAGATCTCTAAGCTTAGGATCGCTTGTTTGGGTTTAGCGTTTAAACCTAATATTGATGATCTGCGTGGGAGTCCAGCTTTAAGTATCGCTCAGAAAATTAGCAATATGGGTTTTCGATCAACATTTCTAGTTGAGCCTAATATTGATTGTATACCAACCGGCTTCGGTAGTGAAAATACAGAGTTAATTAAGTTAGAAATGGCAATAAAAAGTGCCGACATTATAATTCTACTGGTTGACCATGCTCCATTTAAATTAATGGATTTAAGCTTACTGTCTGGGAAGCAAGTGATCGATACTCGCGGCATTTGGTCCTATTTATGATTTTCTAAAGATATGCATAGTTTGAGATGCTATATACTACTAAAAGTCAAAATGAATTGATGCTTTTACTCAACAAGAATTGGTAGAAAATAAATCCTAAAGATTTGAATATGTTGTCAAATGGAAAAAGTATCAATTATAAATTTGAGGCATTACACACTGTTTAACTAAAGTGAGACTATAAATATCTATAATGATAGTGAATCAAAAACAGACAGCAATTATTTTGCAAAAAAATATGGGTGGTTTCTCCCGCCAAGTAGATTGTAATATTAAATTGGAGTGATTGTTTAAGTCTAGATATATGGTTATTTTGATTGCTTATCAACGGTGAGACTTTGCTAATTGTACCCTCGCATCAAACCATAAATTTAGATAAATTAAAATTAGTTTTAAGTAGATTGTTATGTTAAGAGTGCTGGTGTTATCGTTTTATTATCAACCTGATTTATGTGCTGGTTCATTTCGTTGTAGTGCTTTGGTAAAGTATTTGTCCAGCCATGATATTGAAATTCATGTAGTTACAACCGCACCTAATCGATATTCATCGTTCGATAAAGTTGCACCTAAATTTGAAAAAGGAGGCAATATTAAGGTTCACCGTATCCCAATGCCTGCTCATAAAAGTGGAATGTTTGATCAAATAAACGCCTTCAGGGCATATTACAATGGCGCTCAGAAAATAGTGAAAAATGAAAGTTACGACCTTGTCTTCGCCACTTCATCTCGTCTGTTCACCGCTTTTTTAGGCGCACGTATTGCAAAGAAAAAAAAGCTACCGCTATATTTAGATGTTAGAGATATATTTGTAGATACGATGGACAATATTTTGACTAAGAATGTAGCTAGGTTTGTCATGCCAGTTCTAAAACTAATTGAACGTTATACATTTAATTCTGCTAAACATATCAACCTGGTTTCACAAGGGTTCTTGGAATATTTTAAAGAACAGTACTCTAGGCCATCTTTTAGTTTTTATACTAATGGTATAGATGAAGAATTTATCGAGGCGTCTATGGTAGGTCAGGCAAAACATAACGCTAACGCCCCAATCACAGTTCTCTATGCGGGTAATATTGGAGCAGGTCAGGGGCTCGATAGTGTTGTTCCTGAATTAGCTCAACGATTAAAAAACCGAATTAGGTTTAAAATAATTGGCGATGGTGGGCAGCGTAATGTGCTTAAAAAGACCATTAAAAATATGGGTTTAGACAATGTTGAATTGCTACCGCCAGTAGACCGGGATACCCTAATTAATGAATATATTAAAGCAGATGTTCTTTTTTTACATCTGAATGACTACCCAGCTTTTAAAAAAGTTTTGCCCTCAAAATTATTTGAATATGCTGCGATAGGTAAGCCAATCTGGGCGGGTTTGAATGGTTATAGCGCAGCGTTCGTATGTACTGAAGTAACTGACTGTGGAGTATTTTTGTCTGGTGATATAGCTGAAGCAATTGAAAAATTTGATACTTTAAAGTTTAATATAGAGCCTCGATTTGAATTTATTCAAAAATTTAGCCGAGAAAAGATAATGAATAAAATGGCTTTGGATATCTTAAGGGTTGCGAAAGACCATGCCTAGGATACTTTTAACTGGAGGTAATGGCTTTCTTGGTTCTGCGTTGTTAGAAAAGCCAGCTTTCCATGATGCCTTGGTTGTTGGCAGAACTCCACCAATTCTAAACATAAATTTTTCTCCGATTTCTTTGGATAAAGTTAGTGACTATAAAAAAATCCTATCAGGAATTGATATCTTAGTTCATGCGGCTGCCCGAACACATATTATGGACGAAAGATCAAATAATCCACTAGCTGAGTATCTTAATATCAATACTCATGCGACATTGAACTTAGCCAAACAGGCAGCAAATGAAGGAGTCAAGCGCTTCATTTTTATTAGTTCAATAAAAGTGCTGGGTGAAAAATCAGATTTCGGTCACCCATTTAATAGTACTGATCAATTTAATCCCCAAGATCCATATAGTGTGTCCAAAGTCGAGGCTGAAATAGGTCTTCAAAAGCTAATGGAGGAAACTAATATGGAGGTGGTTATCATAAGACCACCTTTGGTCTATGGCAGAGGAGTAAAGGGAAACTTCGCAAAGCTGATGAAATTAATAGCGCTGCCATTCCCGTTGCCACTAGGCTCGGTCAATAATAAGAGAAGTTTGGTTAGTATTGAAAATCTCGTGGATTTAATCTGTATCTGTCTAGAACACCAAAAAGCTAAGAATCAAACCTTTTTAGTTAGTGATGATCATGACCTAAGCACTCCAGAACTACTTTCGTTGATATGCAGGGTGGGCAGGTATAAGAATAGATCGTTTAAGTTTCCAGTTTGGTTGCTTGCGCTTATGCTTCAATGTTTTGGAAAGTCTTCGATTTTTGAGAGACTTTGTGGGTCAATGCAGGTGGATATTACTCACACAAAAACACAGTTGAATTGGACCCCTCCATTCTCTCCAGAAAGTTGCATAGAAAATTGCTGGTCGGATAGATTTTAACAGCTTGAGTATTATGGAATATAAATGAACGTTTTAAACATAATTGGAAGAGATAAAGAGCTCTTTTTGTCAGATATAGATCGCTTTCAGGACAGATTGATTAGTGTGGTTTCAAACTCAAAATTCCTTATTATTGGTGGTGCTGGTTCTATTGGTCAGGCAGTCACCAAAGAAATTTTTAAGCGTGATCCGTTAGTGCTGCATGTGGTAGATATATCTGAAAATAATATGGTAGAGCTCGTAAGAGACATAAGGAGTAATATCGGCTACGGAAGTGGTGACTTCAAAACGTTTGCCATAGATTGTGGAAGTAGAGAATTTGAGGCTTTGATGGTTGGAGAAGGTCCATATGATTATATTTTTAATCTGTCGGCGTTAAAACATGTGCGTAGTGAAAAAGATCCATACACTCTTATGCGAATGATCATGGTTAATGTTTGCAACACAATTAAAACTGTGCGTATAGCTAAAAAGATGAAGGTCAAAAACTATTTTTGTGTCTCAACTGACAAAGCTGCCAACCCGGTTAACATGATGGGAGCGAGCAAACGTATCATGGAAATGTTCTTAATGCGGGAAAGCCTTGCTCAAAACATATCAATGGCGCGTTTTGCCAATGTGGCATTTTCTGATGGCTCTCTTCTACATGGATTTAACCAGCGTTTTGCTAAGCACCAACCTTTCTCAGCCCCAAGTGATGTGCGACGTTATTTCTTAACCCCTCAGGAGTCAGGTGAACTTTGCTTACTTTCTGGGTTGCTTGGAAATAATCGAGATATTTTCTTTCCTAAATTAAGCGAAAAATTACATCTAATCACTTTCTCTGAAATTGCTATTCGTTACCTCAAAGACCAAGGGTATGAGCCATACGAATGTGAATCTGAGGATGAAGCTCGTGATAGGGCTGAAGAGCTTATAGCTAAAAATTATTGGCCTTGTTATTTCTTTAAAAGTGACACTACAGGTGAGAAAGATTTTGAGGAATTCTTCACTGATAACGAAGATGTAGATTTGGATCGACTCGAAGCGGTTGGTGTCATCAAAAATCAGCCCGAATTCGATGAGATCAAGTTAGACGAATTTTTAGAAAGAATTGAAATTCTAAGGCAAAAAGATAGTTGGACTAAAAGTGCTATCATTAAGTTGTATTTTGGCCTCCTGCCAGAGTTTGCTCATAAAGAGACCGGTAAATATTTAGATCAGAGGATGTAAGCATGGAACGCTTTTTTGATATATTTTTTTCTGGTTTGGCATTATTACTTCTATCACCTTTGCTGTTGCCTATATTAATGACCCTAAGGCTTAGTGGTGAAGGTGAAGTATTCTTTTTGCAGGAGCGAGTCGGCAAGGGTGGAGAACGGTTTAAGTTGTTTAAGTTCGCTACGATGCTGAAAGATAGCCCTAATATTGGCACTGGCACAGTGACTATGAAGGGTGACCCTCGTGTACTTCCGGTAGGCATATTTTTACGTAAAACTAAAATCAATGAGTTACCCCAGTTGCTGAATATCTTTTTTGGCGACATGAGCGTTATAGGCCCAAGACCACTAACCATAAGAACCTTTAGTGCATATTCTGAGGATACACAACAAAATATAATCAAGGTTCGGCCTGGCCTCTCAGGAATTGGATCGATCATATTTAGAGGAGAAGAGGACATAATGCAGGGTGCAGCGGCGTCTGTTGATTTTTATGATACTGTTATTGCACCTTATAAAGGGATGCTTGAAGAATGGTTTGTGTCCAATAAAGGACTTTATATGTATTTTCTCGCGATCTTTATAACAGTCTGGGTCGTTTTTTTTCCCAATTCAACGGTTGCTTGGGTGGTTTTTAAGGGTCTCCCCGAGCCTCCTGAGGAGTTAAGGTTGGCGCTTAACTTCAAATCCCAATAAGGTTGTGTTGATCAGATTGTTATTTTTCAACCCTCGCCATGATTTAAAGTGCTACTCACACTCCGATGTGATTTTGTTCTATCAGTAATGTGTTTTGTAAGCGCCCTTCTCTATGAAGTTGTCGCATAGATTTGATATCATTACTTATCAGTATTTACTTTTCCACTTTATAAATGAAAACAGCTCTTATTACAGGTGTAACCGGCCAAGATGGCGCCTACCTTGCAGAATTCCTTTTGCAAAAAGGCTACATCGTTCATGGCGTTAAACGCCGTTCCTCTCTTTTTAATACAGCCCGTATCGATCGTTTGATCGAAGCGTCTTCTCGTGGTGAATGTGAGTTTCATTTTCATCATGGTGACATGACGGATTCTTCGAGTCTTTTCCAAATTGTTCAAAAAATCCAACCCGATGAAATATATAATTTAGCGGCCCAGTCTCACGTGGCGGTTTCGTTTGAGGAGCCTGAATACACAGCCAATGCTGATGGTACCGGTGTGTTGCGCATACTGGAGGCGATTCGAAGTTTGGGATTAGAAAAGAAAACCCGTTTTTATCAAGCTTCTACGTCTGAACTCTTCGGTAAGGTGCAGGAAGTGCCTCAAACTGAAAAAACACCATTCTACCCGCGCAGCCCCTATGCAGTGGCAAAAATGTATGCCTATTGGATTACAGTAAACTATCGTGAAGCTTATGGCATTTACGCCTGCAATGGCATTTTGTTTAACCATGAATCGCCATTGCGTGGTGAAACTTTTGTAACCCGCAAAATTACCCGTGCGTTAGCCCGTATTAGCCTTGGAACACAAGATTGTTTGTACCTAGGTAACATGGATGCCGAACGCGATTGGGGCCATGCAAAAGACTATGTGCGTATGCAGTGGCTCATGTTGCAGCAAGAAGAGGCTGATGACTTTGTGATTGCCACAGGCGAACAATACAGCGTGCGAGAGTTCGTAGAAATTGGCTGTAAAAAGTTAGGTATGAGTGTTACCTGGCATGGTACAGGAGTTGATGAAAAGGGCTATGATGCTAATGGCCAATGCATTATTGCCGTAGATCCACAGTATTTTCGCCCTACGGAAGTGGAAACGCTACTGGGTGATGCGAGCAAAGCCAAGCAATTGTTGGGCTGGGAGCCTGAGATTACGTTTGATGAACTGGTTACAGAAATGGTTGAGTACGATTTGGCAGAAGCCAAAAACGAACAGATTACTGGTGTTCTGCCACGTTTGGTTAGTCAGCTCATATGAGTTTTGGCTTTGAGTTATTAGAGTCGAAGCAAGTCTCAGGTGTTTATGCGGCCACGCCTTCAATAGCCACCGATGAGCGTGGTGATATTTGGACCTCGTTTTTGAAGGATGATCTAGAAGCATTGCTGCCTAATGGTTTAGCTTTTAAACACGACAAGTTTTCCCAATCCCATCACAATGTGCTGCGGGGCATTCATGGTGATTCCAAGTCTTGGAAATTAGTCACTTGTGTGTTTGGTGAAATTACTCAAGTAGTGGTGGATTTGCGCAAAGGCTCACCCACCTACTTAAATTGGCAAAGTTATAAAATCAACAAAGCCCAGCAAAAAATGGTGCTCATACCCCCAGGTTGCGGTAATGCCTACTATGTTAGTAGTGAGCAGGCAGTGTATCATTACAAATTAGCTTATGATGGGGACTACATTGACGCGGTAGAACAGTTTTCTGTGCGTTGGAACGACGCTTCTATTGGCATAGATTGGCCGGTGAAAGAGCCTGTGTTATCTGCGCGTGACTTAAAAGCACCCTTTGTTTAATTGATGTGGGTACTTGATTGCATGGGTGGGTATTTGAGTGCATAGGCGAGTAACGACGTTTTATATAAAGAGAATATGATGATGAAAGAATACAAAGATGGCGAGCAATTATTAGCGCGCCACATCCCTGCTGCAGAAGCGTGGAAAGACGGGCTTAACTTTTTTTCTCAAGATGAGGAATATGTCCAAGTGGGCAGTTGGGGTTATGACACAGGTACCGCCTTAAAGCCTCATGTGCATAATCATGTACCACGAGAAGTCACGGTAACCCAAGAAGTATTATACGTGCGCTGCGGGGCCATAAAGGCACGTATCTTTGGTCTACAAGACCAACCTCTAGCTGAATTTAACGCCCATGAAGGTGATGTGGTGATCCTACTTCGTGGTGGCCATGGTTATGACATTATTGAAGATGGCACTCAGGTGTTGGAAATTAAAAATGGCCCGTACTTAGGTGCCGAAGTTGACAGAAGACGGATCTAATTGTGGCCAAAGAATTTATTATGCAAATGCGTCCTTGGTTTGGCGCAGAAGAAAAACAGGCCCTTTTGGCCTATATGGATGAGGATGGCTTTTTAACTGAGTTTAAAAAGACAGAAGCTTTTGAGCAAAGTATTGCTCAGTTCACTGGCGCTAAGCATTGTGTGGTAGTGAATAATGGCACCATTAGCTTAACTTTAGCTGCTATGGCAGCAGGTGTGGAGGCTGGTGACGAGGTGATTGTGCCTAACTACACCATGATTGCCAGCCCTAACTCCCTGCGGATGTTTGGTGCAGAGCCGGTATTTGTGGATGTTGAACCCGACACCCTGTGTTTAGACATAGCTTTAGTGGAAAAGGCCATTACGGCCAAAACCAAAGCCATTATGTTGGTGGTTGCTAATGGACGCGCGCCAAGTGCTGGTATTGAGGCTTTTCAAAGGCTTTGTGATGAACATGGTCTTTTGCTAATTGAAGATGCTGCCCAAGGGTTGGGGAGTTATTACCCAGATGGCGCCCATACGGGCACTAAAGGCCTAGTAGGCAGCTTTTCTTTTTCTGCACCGAAGATTATATCCACAGGCCAAGGTGGCGCATTGGTGACGAATGATGATGGTGTCGCAGAACGATTAAGGCGCTTGAAAGATTTTGGCCGCGCTAGTGGCGGCAACGACATTCATGACAGCTTGGGTTTTAATTTTAAATTCACCGAATTACAGGCAGTGGTGGGTTTGTGCCAAATGGATAAGTTAGCAGACCGGGTTGTGCGCAAAAAACAAATCTGGCAGAAGTATGCAGATCAGTTGGCTAACTGCCCACAGGTAAGGCTATTTGCCCACGAAATAAGCATTACCACACCTTGGTTTATTGATGCTTTGGTTGAGCAGCGAGAGGCATTATCTGCCTTCTTAAAGACTGAAATGATAGGCACCCGCGTAATGTACCCGCCTATTCATCAGCAAAAGGTTTATGATCTTGCTGGCAATCACCCTGTGTCAGAAAATATTGGGGTCAATGGCTTGTGGCTGCCCTCGTCTAATCAATTAACAGACGCTGATATCACTCATATATGTGATGTGGTGAAGGCCTTCTACGCTTAAATGACTGCTTTAAAAACGCCTTTAGTTTTTGCTCCGGTGGTGATGTCTGGAGGTGTGGGTAGCCGTTTGTGGCCCTTGTCTCGCGCATCCTACCCAAAGCAATATCAGGTATTGGTGGACAACAACCACCAACACACCATGTTGCAGCAAACGTTTGCACGCTTGCAGGGCTTAGATCAGGTCAATAGTCAGCTTATTTGTAATCAGAATCACCGTTTTTTGGCTGCAGAACAGTTGCGTGGTCTAAGGCAAGATGCTGATATTATATTAGAGCCAATGGGCCGTAATACCGCCCCTGCAGTCATTATCGCTGCCTTGCGTTTACAGCAGATGCATAGAGACGAACCCATGTTGGTGTTGTCTGCCGATCATGATATTGCTGATGTGCCGGCTTTTCATGCCGCTTTAAGTTTAGCTCATGCATTAGCGGCCCAAGGTTTTATTGTAACCTTGGGCATTACGCCCAGCTTTGCTTGCACAGGTTATGGCTATATTCATTGCGGTGATGCTGTGCTAAAGGGCTTTGGGGTAGAGAAATTTGTTGAAAAGCCTAATGCAGCTGAGGCCCAAGCTTATTTAGCTGCAGGTGATTATTTGTGGAACAGCGGCATGTTCATCGTTAAGCCAAGTGTGTTGCTGGCAGAGGCTTTAACCCTTTGTCCTACGTTACTCAAACAATGTCAAAGTGCCCTCAATGGCTCCGCCAAAGATTTAGATTTTATCCGTTTACCCGTTGCTGAATTTGAGCAATGCGAAAGCATCTCCATAGACTATGCCATTATGGAGAAGACTCAAAAAGCTGTGGTTGTGCCAGTGGCTTGTGGTTGGAGTGATGTGGGTGATTTGCAGTCTCTTTGGCAAGCTAATGCGAAGGATGAATGTGGCAACGTTAAACAGGGTGATGTTTTGGCAATGGGTAGCCACAACTGCTTACTTAAAGCTGATAGCCGTTTACTGGCTGTGCTGGGTATGGAAGACATTGCCATTATTGAAACTAAAGACGCGGTGCTAGTAGCAAAGCTTACCCAAGCACAGCAGGTCAAAGAGCTAGTGGCCACGTTAGCTGGGCGCAACGAATTGAGTCATCAACGAGAGGTCTATCGCCCTTGGGGCAGTTATGACAGTGTTGATAGTGGCCCTAACTACCAAGTAAAGCGCATCAGTGTTAACCCTGGAGCACGATTAAGCCTGCAGCGGCATCAATTTCGTGCTGAACATTGGGTCGTCGTGCAAGGCCAGGCTAAAGTGCATGTGGATGGGCAAGATCATCTACTTAATGCCAACGACTCTATTTACATCCCTAAGGGTGCTGTGCACTGTTTAGCCAATGAAACCCATGAGCCTCTGCATCTGGTAGAAGTTCAATCGGGTAGTTATTTGGGTGAAGATGACATTGAGCGGTTAGAGGATGTTTATGGACGACATTAAACATACGGTTTACGTGCGTTTGTTAGGGGGTTTGGGTAATCAACTGTTTCAATATGCAATGGGCCGAGCGCTGGCAGATGCTAGGCAGGCTGAATTGGTTCTGGACCCGCGCTTTATATTACGCAAGGGCTGCATCTCTGGGCTAGCTATCGATGAGTTTGCCATTAGAGCCCGTTATTTAACCGAGGCAGAAGCCACTCATTTTAAAGAGCCTGTATGGAAGTTAAGTCGCGCGTTAAGACGCCAAATTAACCCTTGGCTGGGTTATTATCACGAAACCGAGCATAGTTTTGATGCTGCAGCACTTGCCCAGAGCAACGCGGTAATGTTGTCTGGCTTTTGGCAGTCTGAACGCTATTTTGCCAACCATGGGCACCAGTTGCGAACTGAATTGGTACTTAAAAA
>Ga0209119_1003614_pt1 | contig 13181 bp, 12 predicted proteins | sample COG_03_FD_184747 | JGI IMG/M metagenome (GOLD analysis project Ga0209119, IMG submission 184747) | Pelagic Microbial community sample from North Sea - COGITO 998_met_03 (SPAdes) (version 2) | ecosystem: Environmental > Aquatic > Marine > Neritic zone/Coastal water | place: Helgoland, sampling... | reverse complement strand
TAGATGGGGTTAGAATGAATAACGCTATTTACAGAAAAGGCCATTTACAAAATGCCATTACCGTTGCACCAAATCAATTAGATAAAACAGAAATTGTTTTTGGGCCATCATCCGTAATTTATGGATCGGATGCCTTAGGAGGGGTAATTCATTATTATACTAAAACTCCTAAATTATCAGAAAAAACCAAAGTAACTTCCAATTTTTTTAATCGATATTCTTCTATTAATAATGAAATTACTAATAACGCTTCAGTAGAAATAGGTAATAAAAAATGGGCCTCATTTACAAGTATTTCACATAGTGATTTTGGAGATTTAAAAATGGGAGAAAAACGTTCTCACGGTTTTAATAATTGGGGTAAAGTTTTTCAGTATTCAGAAAATTCAAATGATTTTTACTCTAGCACAGCAACTGAAAACTCTGATGTAAATCTTCAACGAAATACAGCGTATAACCAAACAGACTTGCTGCAAAAATTCTTTATTCCACTAACGGATAAAACAGAACTAAAACTAAACTTCCAATATTCTACATCTTCAGATATTCCAAGGTTTGATAGATTAGATGAAAAACATGAAGAAACTCTTAAATTCGCAGAATGGTATTACGGCCCTCAAGAAAGGTTGTTGATTTCTCCACAATTGGATATTAACCCAGGAAAGTCTTGGTTAGATAAAGGCACATTTACATTAGCCTATCAGAACATTAAAGAATCAAGAATACAAAGAAAATTATCAAGCTTAGAAAGATCTTATAGAAATGAGAATGTTGATATCTTTAGTGTTAATGGAGATTTTATGATTCCATTAAGTAAAAATGAAAATAGAGCTTTTACTTATGGTTTTGAATTCTTACATAATGATGTTATCTCAGATGCTTACGGAAAAACATTGGAGGTTTTAGGAAATGATATTATTGGATTTTCAGATAATTTTAATGTCCAAACTCGTTATCCAGACGAAGGAAGTAGTTATGTGAGTTCAGCTGTTTATCTAGGCTATAGAGAAGATGTAAATGCCAAATCAACATTAAATAGCGGAGTTCGTTATACCCGTACAAACCTGAAGGCATCATGGATAGATCAATCGATAATTGTATTACCTGAAACTAATATTAAATTAGACAATTCTGCTTTGACAGCAACATTAGGCTATGTTTACAAGCCCAATAAAAACATTCAGTTAAATACCGTTATTTCATCTGGCTTTAGATCTCCTAATATAGATGATGTTGGTAGAGTTAGAGAAAAATCTGGAAATATTACTGTACCAAACATTCATTTAAAACCTGAGTATGCGTATAGTGCTGAAATAGGAATACAAAAGTATTTCAATGATAAAAAATTTAGATTTGGGTTTAACACCTACTATACTTTATTAAAACATTATATCATAAGAGATGACTTCTCTATGTTTGGAAATTCATCTCTTGATGGCCAATTATTATATGATGATGAAATGGGTAATATTGTCGCCAATCAAAATAGAGGGAATGCTTATATTCACGGTTACACAGCAAGTTATCAAGGTAAATTATCTGAATACTTTACTTCTAATGGTTTTATCACCTTCACCAAGGGAAGAACTTATGATTCTAAAGAACCCCTTTCATCAATTCCACCTTTATTTGGCCAATTTGATATAAATTTCACAAATAAAAAGTTTCAATTAGGTACGAGTTTTCGATTTAATTCTAAAAAAGACATTGTTGATTTTAATTTTACTGAAGGAATAGATAATCATGATTTGACTCCTATTGTAAATGAAAATGCAATAGAAGATGTTGATAAATATTTTGGTTCACCAAGCTGGGTAACTTTAGGATTTAATAGTAGTTATAGTTTTAATAAAAATTGGAAGTTACAAGGAATGATTAGCAATATATTTGATCAACACTACAGAGAATTTGCCTCTGGAATATCTGCTCCAGGAAGGAACTTCTCTTTTTCTTTAATTACAGTTTTTTAACTTTTTTTATTCCCTTCATCATCAAAGTTTTTATTTAGCTCTTTTTCTGTACTAATTATAGCAACTAGTAATGTAAAGATCATAAAAGCCATAGAAAACCACGAATTCATCAAAGCTTCATTAATAAACGTTAATATCAATGCAGCAATAAAACTAATGCCTGAATATTTAAGTAATGTTATACCAAATAATCTATTTGCAAAATCCCAAACAGTACGGTTTTGAATAGTTCTATGTGTTCTATACCCATAAATACTATTTATTTTTTTTGAGGGAAAACAATAAAAGATAATACTTAGAAAGAAAATCAATCCGTTAACACTTAATACATAGGTAAAGGCGTTCATACTAATTATTTTTTAATGGTCTTAACAGACCTTCTTGTGCAACTGTAGCAATTAATACTCCATTTCTTGTGAAAATATTTCCGGTGGCTAACCCTCTAGCTCCTGAAGTACTTGGTGATACAACAGAAAATAACATCCAATCATTAAAATCAAAATCTCTAAAAAACCACATTGAATGATCTAAGCTCGCCATTTGTGTATTTCCAATACTAGCTTTACTTGCATTTGGCTTTAATGCAGCGTTTAAGATATTATAATCTGAAATATAGGTTAGTATTTGATGTTTTAATGTTAACTCTAAATCTGAAGTATTTCCTTTTAATTTAAACCACATGTCCTCAACTGGAGGAAGATCTTTTCTTTCCATAGGATTCAAAACCTGAACAGGTTTAAAGTCAATAGGTCTTTCAATACTCAAAAAGTCTCGAAGCTGAGAAGGAATGAAATTTCCATATTGAGAAAGCAATTCACTCCAACTTAAAAGTTCTTCTGGTTGTTTGATTGATGTTTTTATAGGTTCTTGATGTTCGTATCCTTCTTCTTTTTTGTGAAATGAAGCCGCTAGTATAAAAATGGTATTATTTTTTTGGATTGCAGTAACTCTTCTAGTTGAGAAACTTCCACCGTTCCTCATTTCAGTAACTTTAAAAGTTATTGGAATGGTTAAATCACCAGGAAGTAAAAAATAGGAATGAAGAGAGTGAACAAAACGGTCATTAGGAATGGTTTGATATGCTGCGTGTAATGCTTGAGCTAAAACTTGTCCACCAAAAACTCTTGAATTACCAATAGTTTTACTTGTTCCTGTATATGTTTTAGAGTCCTGTTTTTTTAATGTCAGAATATCAATTAAATCATCTATTGTTTTCATGAACTTTTTTTGTCAATTTTAAATGGAAATTTTTGATGGAATTCAGTTGGCTGAATCTTTAGCAAAAATAATTTTAAAAATTTGTTTGTGATAGTTTTTTTATGACGAATATAAACGGTTAAATGTTCCGGAATCGCTCCAACAGAACTTTTAATCTCACTGGCAGTTCTTCCAAAATTTATTGTGCTTAGTTTTTGTTTGATAGCAATATCTATATAATCGTACAGCATTCTTTGATAAATAGCATTCGATTTATTTAAGGTATAATCAATACCTACAAAATGAGCATCTAGTTCATGCCCATGAATCATTCCTGATAAAAATCCGACCATTTTATCTTGTAACCAATAAGTTTTTAAAATATAATTATTTCCTAAATTCTCTTTCAAATCTCTGTAGGTTGCTAATTTAAATTCCCCTAGATTAAAGTCAGCTTTCGAAGCAACTCTTTGATACAGTTCTGTCATTTTTTGAAGTTGATTATCAATATTTTTAGAATCAACATTTTCAACTAAAAGCGTGCTGCTAAGTTCCATTGCTTTTTTTGCTTTTACTCTAAATTTTGTTCTTAAAGCAGCTAAATATTGGTCAAAATTTTGCCAATTTTCATCAATTTTTAACTTCATATTTGGCTCTACATTAAAAGAATAATACCCTAAGCTAATTAACTCATTGCTAACTGACAAAGAGGATGCTACAAAATCTTTCATGATAAAAATATCAATAGGCTTTTTTTCATATTGATTTTCTGTATATTTTAAAATAGCTTTTGATAATTTCTTTAAGACCTTTCTTTTATCTTCATTTTTTTTAATAAAAACACCATGTTCTCCACTAACAAAAGAGTTTCCACAAGTTAAAATCTGTAAAGGTTTTTCATTCGGAATAATTTTAAATTTCCTCGCTAGTGAAGTCACTCTTTTTAAAATTGTACTTAAATCATTTTCTATTGAATTTAACTGAAAACTAATGATTTGAATACTTGCAAAGGCAATCGCTTTTTGTTGAGTGTCTTTTAAAACAATATAAAAAAAAGAGAGATGAGAGTTGTTTTTTTCAATTGCATCTAAATAAGAAGGTGAAAAATATAAATTTGGGCAATTTAATTCCTCCCAAATAGTTTTTGGAATAGATTTTATTTGTTCAAAATAGACAACATCTTTAAAATTACTGTAATTAATCAAGAAAACTTTTTTTGATAAAGATAAAAAAAGCAAGTTTGAAAACTCTATACTTTAATTTCTTCAAGGTAAATTTAGAACTTAAGGAAACTAATTCATTTAAAAAAAAGATAAAGTCCTTAACTTTAGAGCTAATTAAATATATGAATACTTTATGAATATTGAGAACACATTCGATAACAGTTTTGGATATTTATTTGAAGAGACACTTATAGACGAAATAAGAGAGCTAGGCATCAAGAAAGAATTTTTAGAAGATTCAATAATTATTGAAATTGGAGATTATATTAAATCGATGCCTTTATTAATTAATGGCGCAATAAAAATTTTAAGAGAAGATGATAATGGAGACGAATTAGTACTATACTATTTAGAATCTGGTGATACATGTGCCATGACACTATCTTGCTGTATGGGGCAAACTAAAAGCAAAATTAGAGCCATTGCAGAAACAGATGTAGAACTAATAATGTTACCAAAAGAGAAAATGACCGCTTGGTTAAGTAACTATAAAAGTTGGCAAACCTATATTTTACAGAGTTATCATTCAAGAATGGAAGAACTTTTAGAAGCCGTAGATACCATCGCTTTTTTAAGAATGGATGAAAGAATTTTTAAATTTTTAAAAGATAAAGCAATGGTTACGGGTGATGATGTTGTTCATGCAACGCATCAAGAGATTTCTCAAGATCTACATACTTCTCGGGTTGTGGTTTCTAGGTTGTTAAAAAAACTAGAAAACGAAGGAAAAATCAAACTATTTAGAAACAGTATTAAAGTTTTAGAACTGTAACATTTGTTACAGCATTTTACGCTTTTGTTGGGTATTTTTAATCAAAAAAAGATGAAGACCTATATCTTAATTCCGATTTTGTTGATTTTTTTGAGTTGTAAAGAATCAAAGAATGATCGTTATGTTGCCTTAAAAAAGCAAAACTCAATTATTCAAGAACATCCAGGTAAAAAATTATTGGAAACAAATTGTTATGTCTGTCACAGTCCAATAGCATCGCATAAAAACAGAATTGCACCACCAATGATAGCGATTAAAAAGCATTATATTAATGATAAAACCACAAAGGAAAAATTCATTCAATTATTGCAAAATTGGATTAAAAATCCAACTAAAGAAAATGCAAAAATGCGCGGAGCAGTAAATCGTTTTGGAGTGATGCCAAAACAACTTTTTCCAGAAGAAACCATTAAGCAAATTGCAGATTACATGTTTGATAACACCTTAGAAAAACCAAAATGGTTTCAGGAGCATTTTAAAAAAATGAGCAATCAAAATAACAATAAATAGTATGACTTTTCAAGAGATTCTTAATCAAGATAAACCTGTTTTAGTGGACTTTTTTGCAGAATGGTGCGGGCCATGTAAAATGATGAGCCCTGTTTTAAAAGAAGTAAAAGGTGCATTACTAGAAGGTATTTCAATTATTAAAATAGACGTAGATAAAAATAAAAGTTTAGCGGCAAAATATCAAGTGAAAGGTGTCCCTACATTTATGTTGTTTAAAAACGGAAAGCAAGTTTGGCGACAATCTGGAATGCTTCAAAAAAACGATATCATAGCTATTATTAAAAGTCATTCTTAATGCAAGTACATCTTTCTGAAGAATTTTGGGATCAAAAGTATCAACAAAATAAAATAGGGTGGGATCTAGGAGAAGTTTCTCCGCCTTTAAAAGCCTATTTTGATCAACTAGAAAATAATGCACAAACAATTTTAATCCCTGGAGGAGGTAATTCTTATGAAGCTGAATATCTTCACAACAAAGGGTTTAAAAATGTTTTTGTAGTTGATTTATCTAAAAAGGCCCTTAAAAATATAGAACAAAGAGTCCCCACATTCCCAAAAAATCACCTTATTCATAAGAATTTTTTTGATCTTCAAATGAGTTTTGACTTGATGATAGAGCAAACTTTTTTTTGTGCGATTGCTCCAAATTTAAGACAACAATACGCCGCAAAAACCAGTCAATTATTAAAAGAAGATGGAAAGCTTGTAGGATTACTTTTTGATGCTCCACTAAATACAGAACACCCGCCTTTTGGTGGTTCTAAAACAGAATATATCAACTATTTTATGCCCTATTTTAAAATTGAATTGATAGACAATTGCTATAATTCTGTTGAAAATAGATTAGGGAGAGAACTTTTCTGTAAGTTCTTAAAAAAGTAATTAACTTGTATAAAACTTATTCCTTGTCTTAAGTAACGAATGTTACTGAACACCTCAAAACCTCACTGTACTTTTGTATTGTTAAAATATAAGACACATGGAGAAAAGTTTTCATTTTACAATAATCACATTACTCATATTTATCAATTTTGTTAAAGCACAACAAGTAGTTTCAATTACGAAGGCTGATGCTTTATCAAAAATCTCAGAAAGAAATTTGGCATTAAAAATTTCTGAGAAAGAGTTCAATCAAGCAAAAGCAGATTTTAATCAAACCAATTCAATTTTTTTGCCCAATATAACAGCTAGCCATACAGGTATTTCTACTACGAACCCTTTAATGGCATTTGGTTCTAAATTAAATCAGGCAATTTTAACTCAAAATGATTTTAACCCTACCTTATTAAACAATCCAAAGCAAACACAAAACTTTGCAACTATTTTAGAAGTTCAGCAGCCATTAATCAATTTAGATGGACTTTACCAACGAAAAGCAGCAAGGTCAAGAATGGATGCAATTTTGTTAAAAACTGAAAGGACTGCAGATTATTTGACCTTAGAAGTAGAGAAAGCTTACATGCAATTGCAATTGGCTTATAAAGGAGTTCAAGTTTTAGATAAAGCTTTACAAGCTGCCAAAGCAAACAAAGAAATAGCAGAAAATAGTTTTAAACAAGGCTATTTACAAAGAGCAGATATTTTAAATATAGAAATGAGAGTAGCGGATGTAAGAAGTCAATTGCAAACCGCAAAAAGTAATGTGCAAAATGCATCTAATTATTTGTCTTTTTTAATGGATGATAAAACCGACGTTGTTTTCATTCCGGTTGACAGCTTAGCAATTACCAGTTCAATTGTAGAAGTTCAAAAAATTTCGGAAAACAGAGCGGATATTAAAGCAATGGAATTGGCTTCTAAAGCACATGAGCAAATGAATAAAGCTGATAAAATGGCTTTTTTGCCGAGATTAAATCTTTTTGGTTCTTATCAAATGTATGATAACAAAATATTCCAAGGCGGAGCAGATGGATATCTAATTGGAGCAGAATTGAGTTGGGATATTTTTCAAGGGTCTAAACGATTTGCAAAAACACAGAAAAGTAAGTCAGAATTTGAGCAATCTAAATTAGAATACCATCAATATGTTTCTAAAAGCAACTTAGAATTAAACAAAGTTAAACGTCAACTAGAGGATGCTAAAAACAGATTAGAATATACAAGTTTGGCAGTACAACAATCTGAAGAATCACTTAGAATTAGAAAAAATAGATTTAAAGAAGGTTTAGAAAAAACTTCAGATTTATTAATAGCAGAATCGAAATACGCACTGAAGCAATTAGAATATTACCAAACAATTTTTGAATACAATTTTGCAGAAAAGTATTTAGAATTTTTAACCAAAAACTAAAAGTAAACACTCATATAAAATGAAAAAATATAGTTACAAATTCGCAGTCATAACAGCAGTCTTATTTTTGGTTAGCTGTGGTGATTCGGTCCAAAAAATTGAAGAAGACAACGCTCCTGCCATTGAAGTAAATGTAAATAAAGTTCAAACAAACGGCAACGGTCAGTTTTTATCTGTAAGTGGAAAAATTGTTGCTGCAAAGAGTGCAGATATTAGCACACGGATGATGGGCTATGTAGATAAGATACATGTAAATGTAGGCGATAAAGTAAGTAAAGGGCAATTATTAGTTTCTATTAATAGCTCCGATTTACAAGCTAAAAAAGCACAAGTAGATGCAGGAATAGATCAAGCCACTACGGCGTTTAAAAATGCAGAAAAAAACTACAATAGATTTAAAAGTTTATATGCTAGCAATAGTGTTACTCAAAAAGAAATGGATGATATGACGGCAAATTATCAAATGGCAAAAGCTGGATTAGAATCTGCAAAACAACTAAAGAACGAGGTGTTAGCTCAATTAAACTACAGCAATATTACGGCACCTTTTACTGGTATAATTACAAGTAAAAACATTGAAACTGGAGATATGGCAAATCCTGGGGTTCCTTTTATGACCTTAGAAACACCAAAAAATTTCGAAGTCATTGCAATGGTTCCAGAAACAGAAATTTATACTATTAAAAAAGGAACTAATGTTGAGGTTATAGTAAAATCAGCAAATAAAACTTTACAAGGAAAAGTAACTGAGATAAACACTTCTTCAAAACATTCAGGAGGACAATACCTTGTAAAAATTGCTTTGCAAAAAACAGATGCGAACATATTATCTGGAATGTTTGCAACAGTTCAATTTCCTCAAGAAACAAAAGAAGCATCAGTAATGGTTTTAATTCCTTTACAGGCAATTGTAAAAAAGGGTCAATTATCGGGGGTTTATACTGTAAGTCAAAGTAATACATCTATTTTACGGTGGTTACGATTAGGAAGAATCTTTAATGATCGAGTAGAAGTATTGTCTGGTTTGTCTGAGGGTGAATCTTACATCATTGCGTCAAAAGGAAAACTGTTTAACGGTGCAAAAATTTTAATTCAATAATTCAAAGTTGCGTTAAGGATAGAAGTGTAAATCCTTTTTATGTCAGTTCGAGTGATCCCGATTTTTCTTCGGGATTGTATCGAGAACAAATAAAAAGATTGCAACGGATAGCCTGTCAAAACGCCCAAAAAAACAAATAAAATGAAAGAAGGTTTAGCAGGGAAAGTAGCAAAGGTCTTTATAGGATCGAAGCTTACAGTGCTTTTAATGGTCGTATTTATGGTCATTGGCGTGTACGCTTCGTTTTTAATACCGCGTGAAGAAGAACCACAAATAAATGTGCCAATGGCAGATATTTTTGTAGGATATCCTGGAGCGAGTCCAACAGAGGTTGAATCTAGAGTTATCAAGCCTTTAGAACAATTAATTTCAAATATTAAAGGTGTAGAATATGTGTATTCTACCTCAATGAAAGAGCAGGGAATGGTGATTGTTCAGTTTTATGTTGGCGAAGACATAGAGCGGTCGTTTGTGAAATTATATAATGAAATTAACAAACACATGGATCAAATGCCAGAGGGAGTTACATTTCCATTGGTAAAAACAAGAGCAATTGATGATGTTCCAATGTTAGGTTTAACTTTATGGAGTGAAAATTATGACGATTATCAGTTAGGACAACTAGCACAAGAATTAGAAGCCGAAATTAAGAAAGTAAATGATGTAGCAATTACCCGTAAAATTGGAGGAAGAGATCGTCAGTTGCGTGTGGTATTAGATAAAGAGAAGCTATCTGCTAGTGGATTAGATTTCTTATCGGTTTCTCAAATGATTAAAGCCAACAACACTCAATTAAATTCAGGAACATTTGATAAAAACGATACAGAGTTTGTAATCAATACTGGAAAATTTTTACAAAGCGTTACCGATGTAGAAAATCTGGTAGTAGGTGTACAACAAAATCAGCCAATTTATTTAAAGCAAATTGCTTCCATTATTGATGGGCCAGAAATTCCACAAAACTATGTGAGTTTAGGGTTTGGTAAAGGAAGTGTTAAGTCTGATGACTACAAATCAGAATATCCAGCAGTAACAATTTCTGTTGCTAAAAGAAAAGGTTCAGATGCGATGAAAATTGCAGCTATAATTATAGATAGAGTAGATCATTTACGTAAAACGTTAATTCCAGATGATGTTCATGTAGAAATTACAAGAAACTATGGAGAAACAGCATCTCATAAAGTATCAGAATTATTATTACACCTAATAGGGTCAATTATAGCCGTTACCTTAGTAGTAATGCTTGCAATGGGTTGGCGTGGTGGATTGGTGGTGTTTTTATCAGTTCCAATCACGTTTGCATTAACCTTGTTAAGTTACTACATGTTAGATTATACTTTAAACAGAATTACCTTGTTTGCGTTGGTATTTGTCACAGGAATTGTTGTTGATGATTCTATCATTATAGCAGAAAACATGCACAGGCATTTTAAGATGAAAAGATTGCCTTTTAAACAAGCAGCATTGTATGCTATTAATGAAGTTGGGAATCCAACTATTTTAGCAACATTTACTGTAATTGCATCTGTTTTACCAATGGCTTTTGTTTCTGGGTTAATGGGGCCTTATATGGCTCCAATGCCAATTGGAGCTTCTATTGCGATGATTTTATCTTTATTTGTAGCACTAACAATAACACCTTATTTAGGATATGTTTTCTTACGTGAAAAAGATAAAAAAGGAGTTGAAGAAAAACCTAAAAAAGCACTAGAAGAGACGTTTATCTATATAGTTTATAACAAGTTTGAAAGTCCTTTGTTAGAAAGTAGAAAGAAACGATGGCTGTTTTTAGGAGGAACTTTTGTTTTGTTAATAGGAACCATGCTACTCTTTTTAACAAAATCAGTCGCTGTTAAAATGTTGCCTTTTGATAACAAAAATGAATTTCAAATTGTGATTGATATGCCAGAAGGAACAACACTAGAAAGAACAGCTGTTGTTACACAAGAAATTGCACAATATTTAAGTACAAGACCAGAAGTGGTTAATTATCAAAATTACGTTGGAACGTCAGCTCCAATTACTTTCAATGGATTGGTTCGTCATTATGATTTGCGTGGCGGAAGCAATATGGCAGATATTCAAGTCAATTTGTTAGATAAAGGAGAACGCTCAATCCAAAGTCATGGAATAGCAAAATTATTACGTCCAGAAATACAGAAAATTGCTACGAAGTATGCTGCAAACGTAAAAATTGTGGAAGTTCCGCCAGGGCCTCCAGTACTATCTACAATTGTTGCGGAGATTTACGGTCCAGATTATGAGAAACAAATAGAGGTTGCAAATAGCGTTCAGAATATCTTAAAAAACACAGCTGATGTGGTAGATATTGATTGGATGGTAGAAGCAGATCAAAAAGAATATCAATTTGTTATCAATAAAGAAAAAGCAATGTTGTACGGAGTTACCCCACAACAAATAGCCTATACAATGAATATGGCTTTATCCAATAAAGCAATTACAACCTTGTATGATGAAAGCTCTGTAAATCAAATTGGATTGTTGTTGAGTTTAGAAGAAAAAGAAAAATCTACCATACAAGATATTACCCAATTAAAAGTAAAATCAACACATGGGAATTTGGTTTCTATAGCAGATTTGATAAATATAGAAGAAACTACAAGTGCAAAAAGTATTTATCGTAAAAACCAAAAAAGAGTAGTGTATGTAATGGCAGATATGGCAGGGGAATTAGAAAGTCCAGCATACGCCATTTTAGGAATGGAAGAAAAGCTAAAAGAAATTCCACTTCCAGCAGGGTATACAATTAATGAAATGTATTTAGGTCAGCCAGATTATGAAGATAATTATACTGTTAAGTGGGATGGTGAGTGGCAAATTACCTTAGAAGTATTCAGAGATTTAGGAATTGCCTTTTTAGGTGCAATTATCTTGATTTACATCTTGATTGTTGGATGGTTTCAAAACTTTAAAGCACCAATTGTGATGATGGTAGCCATACCATTATCACTCATAGGAATTATTTTAGGACACTGGATCATGGGTGCATTTTTTACAGCAACTTCATTTATAGGAATGATTGCTTTAGCAGGAATTATGGTGCGAAACTCAGTATTATTAATTGATTTTATCAACTTAAGAACTGCAGAAGGAGTTCCGTTAAAGCAAGCTGCAATAGAAGCGGGAGCCGTAAGAACAACTCCTATTTTATTAACTGCAGGAACCGTTGTAATTGGAGCATTCGTCATCTTATTTGATCCAATTTTTCAAGGATTGGCGATTTCTTTAATGGGTGGAACAATTGTTTCTACCGTATTAACATTGTTGGTTGTGCCTTTGGTTTATTATATGATAGAAAAGAAAAACTTTACATAATGAAATTAGTAATTGCAACCTTAGTGGAAGAGTTTCAAAACGATGTTCTGAACCTTTTTAAAGAAGCAAATATTGAGAGTTTTAGTAGCTCAGATATAGATGGTCATAAAAATGCATCAACAATTTTAAAAGCATCTAATTGGTTATCTACAGAAAAAGGAGGAACAGATTCTAGAATGTTATTCTCTTTTACAGATGATGAACGTATTGACTTTCTTTTTAAACTAATTAAAGATTACAATAGTAGTTTAGAAATCAATAGTATGGTGAGATCAATTGTGTTACCAATTGAAAGATTTATATAAATAAAAAAAACAAGAATTATGTTGAATAAATATTTTAGAGTGATAGTAGGTACAATGGTTTTGTTAAGTCTTATTCTTACACAGTTTGCACATCAAAACTGGATGTGGTTTACCGTTTTTATAGGGGTTAATTTAATTCAGTCAGCATTTACAAAGTGGTGTTTATTAGAAACTATTTTGCTAAAGTTAGGAGTTAAAAAATAGGGCATTTTATTTTTATTTATTCTAAATAAGATTTATATTTGTATCATATTTAGAATATATGATTATTTTTTATACTTCTGAGAAACCAACAATAACACTTTCAAATTCATCCGTTTGTGATAGTATTTGCTCTTCTAATTGTATAAAGCCTAAAAACAAATGCTGTTTTAAATATAAAAAAAAGGGCATCAACTGCAAGCGATGCCCGAATATTTTTTTGAGAGAAGCTTCTTAATTTCTCAAAATTTTAATGTGGAAGAGTTTTAGTCTTCTAT
>Ga0209119_1003605_pt1 | contig 13203 bp, 13 predicted proteins | sample COG_03_FD_184747 | JGI IMG/M metagenome (GOLD analysis project Ga0209119, IMG submission 184747) | Pelagic Microbial community sample from North Sea - COGITO 998_met_03 (SPAdes) (version 2) | ecosystem: Environmental > Aquatic > Marine > Neritic zone/Coastal water | place: Helgoland, sampling... | reverse complement strand
ATCTTCTTTATTTCTTTTCTACGATCAACGTTTTCTACTTTAAAGTTTTCTAAAGCAAAATCGTTAGTATTTTTAATATCTTTTATTACATCATCTACTAACTCTCTAACCATAAGTTTTATACCTGAAGTATCTGATCCTAGTTTAAGTTCAATAATAGTTTTCTTAATAGATTGGATATCCTTATTTACTTTATTTACTGATTTATTAACTTTACCTGTTATAGATTTATCAACAGTATCTAGTGATTCGGAAGATGATATTTTATTTTTATTTACTAGTGTATTTAGTTGTTTTTGTTTTTCTAGTAACGATTTAAACTCGTTTCCTGAAACTACATCAGTTGGTATTGCTTTATTAGTATCCTTTATTAGTTGTACTAGTTCCTTACTATTATTTAATATTTTAGAATCAACGGTTTTGTTAAAATCACTATCTAAATAGTCTTTTTGGATGTTATTGATTATTTCCTTCATCAACCCTAAATCTCGTTGGTGTTTAGTAACGGATTTTGATATTAGGTTATTTGATTCAATATTATCTGATGATAGTTTTTTAGTTATATTGGATAATGCGTTTAGTGCTTCAGTTGTAGCATGGGTTTGCATCTGACTTATTAACTCTTGTCTTACACCTGTTAACGTATCCCCACTAACTGTATTTTTAGGTATAGCATTTGCTATTTTTGATATTTTAACATCTAGTTCTGCTTTTATTTTAGATATAGATGTTGTACTTGCTGTATCTCTAGGTATTGATTTTTCAATACGTTTAGTTTCATCACTAATACCATCCATCTCTGTTTTAACACTACGTATAGTACCAGCAATATCATCTGAGATATCTCTATGTTCTTTAGTTGTTATATAACTTTTAGATATTCTTTTTTCAAACTGTTCCATCCTATCAAGTTGATGGTGGAGTTGTTTTTTAGCAGTGTTTTCAACATCTATTAGTTGACCTTCAACTTTACGTTCTAGGTCATAAGTTCGTTTTAGTAAGATATTTACTTGTTCATCAAACTTAGATAGTCGATTACTTAACCCATCAAATAGGTTATCGATTTTCTTCTCTAACGCAGAGTATCGTTTTGATATTGATAGTTCAACATCAGCGAATCTCTTTTCGTTGATTTTTTCTGTTGGCGGTGGTGTTGGTTTTGAAAATATACTCATAACTTTTTTGGTCGTCCACGACGTTTTCTTAATAATGGTGATATTTGATTTATGATTTTATAATTGTCATCGAGGTGAAAATACAACTCTAAGGTTGTGCCTCCAAATCCCTCTATAACTTCCTCTAATTGTTGTTTAGTTATTTTAAATGATTGATGTAAACATTTTCTAAGTTCTCTTAGTTTTTCTTTCTCATCACGCTCATAGTCTTCGTATAAACGTTTACGACGTGCTCTCATTACGGAACCTCTTTCTACAAATACACCATCATCACCCTTACACTCTATTTGTAAATCGTTGAGGTCGTGCTCAACCCATAATGCTTGTAGATAATAGTGTGAAAACTCAAAATCACCGTTCATAATACGTTCACGCAGTGGTTTACGATTATCAAGTGGTTTGTTCTTGGATTCATACATGCGCCACCAGCGGAACGCGTTGTAGTTCAGCTTCTGGAGTTTGTCAAAGTGTGTTTGTAGTTGTTCTCTACTTAGTGATGGATGAAATATTTGTCTCATATGACATCAATATACGACCTTTATTTGGGGATTCCAACCTAGTATATAATCGTCGTTTCATCTTCATCACCATCTATTTGAGATTTTAGAATAGATATTTCTTTTTTTAGATTACGTTCTAGTGTTTGGTTAATACCACCTATACGTTCTCTATTTAGATAACTTTCTAGATTAGAGAGTTGATCTGTTAGTTCGTCTTTTTTAGTTTTAACTATATTTGTAGTCTCATCTTCAAAACTTGATGATGTTTCAGATTCTATTTCCCAATCTTCTTCTTCTTCGTATACATCTAACGAACCACTTTCACCATATATTGCGAATAGTTGTAAACGTTCTTCTTCAGTTAAGTCTGATGGGGTAACTATCTCATGTTCAACTTCTATATCTTCTGTTTTTTCCTCTTCGTCTTCAACTTCTTCTATTTCTTCTTCCTCTTTTTTAGGATATGCTTGATCGAAAGCAAAGTTTGCTGATATTACTAAGGATATTGCTAAGGGGTCAAATACAAATATAATAACTAAAAGTAAATAGTTGATTATTTTATCCATAGATGTATTTGTAAGTTTAGATAGATATTCTAAAGGTCCTAACTCACCTGCTACGTCTGAATCGTTTTCTAACTCTAATATTGCTAGTTGGTATTTTTGTAAACTATCTGCTACTTGTTCTCTTTTTGCTTGAACATCTTTACGATTTTGTTCTTCAACATCAATACGTTTTTGGGATAACCTAAGTTCGGTAGTAGAGATTGTTGATCTAAAGCCTGAAGATACCGTGGTGTCTCGTACTTGGATGTTTGAAACTTTCGCATTAGATAAAGTAGAAATATTATTAGATATTCTTTCAAGTTCCTGATCATATCGTATTACGTCTTTATTATAGAAATCTTTCTTTTGGGTTAAAAAAGCTGTTTTATTATTTTTAATAGTGAGTTGTCTGTATGTATCCTGATAGGCAGAACTAAGGAAACCATATATTCCCATACTAGTAATCAATACTAGAATAAACGTTGCTACAGTGAGATATACGCGTAGACCCTTGTTGATTACACTCCAATATTGGTATAATAGCGATGCTATTACTAACTTAGCTACCTCTAACGAACCTGCCATTATAATAACTTCAAATGCAGCACCTGCAAATAGTTTACTTAAACCACTTACTGAATAAAATGCAGCAGACGCACTAACAGACAAAGCTGTAAATGCTATTATGAAGGGGAAAAGTCCCTTTTTTAGATTAGATAATATTTCCATTGTATTGTTGTATTAAGTACGTCTCAATATAATAAAACTAAATCAAAAAAACAACCTACTTATGATAAAGCTGATTTGAACGCATCCCAGTCTAGTGCTGATCCAGGATCTGTTTTACCTTTATTTTTACCTCTTACGTGGTCTCCAGAACAATCTGAGTGTCTTACTACGTTATTAACAGGTATGTTATATTTATTCATCCAAAACTTAAATACCTTTACTGTCTGGTCAAACTGTGCTTGTGAGTAAGTACCTGGTGTGTTTATTTTTTTACTAAAACTAGCATAATCGTTTACTCCTGGTACTAATAACTCAACACCTAAAAAGTGGGAGTTTAGACTTGATAAACCTTCATGTAGTGATTTACCTGCATGAAATGCTTTACCTGGTGTTTCAACCATCTTATCGTAAGTACCATCTGGTTTAATAAAACCGTGTACTGATAGTTTTAGTTTTTTTAGGAAATCCTTAGCGTATAGAGTTTTCCCCTCCCATACTAAAAACTCACTCATAGAGTGAACTATTATTCCTTTTGGTTGTATTGGCATATCTTAAAAGTTATCGTAATCTATTTGATCACCACAGTTATCACAAAATCCAGGTCCTTCTGAAGGGGGTGCTACAACATCAGGTGTACCATCCATATTAGTATCGTTTCCGTTAAACCAGAAATCTACTACTCTAGAATAAGAACCTAAAAAGGCACCTAATACTAATAATAATACTTCTTTCCACTCTTGGTTTATAGAGGGTGTTTCACCAGGAGAAAGAATAGCACCTCCAATACCCACCATGATAAGGAAAAAGGTTGCTAATATTACTGCGGTAATAAAAAATCTATTACGGTGTGAGTTGTTTTTTTGAGCCATTTCTATTTTATTATAAATATGTTAAAAACTTATTCTCCCACCTATTGTGAAAGCAACCATAGTAGGAAAGTTTTTTGCTGTTGATTCTATTACGTTTGCTCCTAGATTAAGGCCAAATCGTTGTGTTAGTTTATAACTAAAACTAGATCCACCTATAATCATAAGATCACTATTCCACATAGTAGTATGTTCGAGCATATCAAACATCATAAAAGGAGATGACACAGCCAACATAGGGCTGATAGATAGTTTATCTGTTACTTGTATAGATTTAGTATAAAAACCAGTTAGTGATAATCCTAGTAGTTGATTATCAAAACTTATAAAACCATTTATTATATCTACTTCGTTAGTAGTTAAACTAGTTCCAAATGCTATACCTGCTACCGATCCTTTTTCACCTAAGAAAGTTACACTGTGGTTCATCATACCCATATAGGTTGAATACATCTTCATACCACCTAGTGATGCTGAGTATACTCTGTTTACTCTTCCTTCTTTATTAATATGTACCTTAGAAAAACTAGCACTTAACATATACTGCTGTAAGTTATCATAGACCATAGCGTTTAAACCATAAGTCTCAGTACCCATCAAAGAAGATCTACTTACGCCGAGAGTAACTGCTTGTTGAAACTCTCCAGTAGGTAGTTGTTGGGACATAGCGTTGGCAGTGACGATAGGAGGTGCAAGACTTCGTTTTTTCTTTTTTTTCTTTTTTTTCTCCTTTTTATCTTTGTCGTTGCTTTCCTCTTCTGTGTCTTCTTCCTCAGTTTCTTCATCTTCGTCGGATTTAGACTCTTCTTCATCGCTCTCTTCTTCTGTGTCTTCTTCTTCTGACTCCTTGTCTTCTGTTTCTTCATCTGATTCTTCTTTAGATTCCTCTTCTTTAGATTCTTCTTCAGTACTTTCCTCTGTAGATTCTTCGGTTGATTCTTCTGTTGACTCTTCGGTACTTTCTTCTGTAGTTGTCTCTTCGGTACTTTCTTCTGTAGTTGATTCTACTTCTGTAGATTCTTCTGTTCCTCCTTCATCTCCTGAAGTTCCTGATTCAGTGTCTTGTGATTCTGAGGTAGTAGATTCGTTATTTGTTTCTGTAGATGTTGTTTCTGCTGAAGACGTTGATTCAGTGTTGCTAGTATTACTTTGACTGCTTCCCGTGCTATCCGAAGATCCTGAGGTTCCTGTCGAACTATTTCCCTGGCTACTTGTATTCGCTCCAGTACTAGTTGTATCTGGAGTAGTTGTATTTGTACTAGAAGTATCAGGAGTTGTAGTCGTAGGTGCAGTTGTCGTTGTAGGTGGAGGAGTTGTCGGTACATTTGTGGTTGGATTTGCCGCTGCTTGAGAAGCTGCCGATGCTGCTGCATTTGCTGCTTGCTGCGTAGTTTGTTGAGTTGATTGTTGAGTTGCCTGTGCTCCAGTTGTTGTTGTTGAGCAAGGACTCAAACTCGTCCACCATAAATATGTTTCCTCTAACCAAGATTGAAGAGTTCCGTTTTGGAAGTCTTGAGATGTAAATGATCTAGATTTATTATAAAAAGCTACTATAGTATTACCGCCCATAGACACACTAAAGACACTTACTTGTCCTGTACATCTATCGATATAGGTTTGGACAAGGGCCTGTGATTGACCCTTGAACATCCCCATCGCAGTAAAAAATAAAACTAATAGTAACTTCTTCATAACCCTTAATGGTCGAATATACCCTTACGTATCATTCTCTTAACTATCTTAGCTACAGCTGTTTCTAACGCCTTTCTGGTTGTTACACCAATAGAAGAGGAGTTAAACTTAACTTCGTCTAAGTTGTCTGAGTTTGATAGGGTAAGTTCCCTTGTAGTAACAGCTTTACCTAATCCAGAACCCGTCATATAAAGTCCTGTTTCAGCATCTACTGCTCTAATCTGTAAACCTAATCGGGTGACGAGTGTATTTTTAACACCGTCCTTTAAGTTTACCGTTTCGTCTTCAGATACAGAATAATCGTATACTTCAACATAAATAAAGTATTTGGCAAGAGTAATCTTACCCATTATATCTGTCTGATTAGCTGTAAAGCCTTTTTGTGATGCTTCGTATTGTTTTACCATACGATCTTTAATAGCATCTCTAGTCTCTACAAACTCAAATCTCCATGTTTCGTCTAAGAACGCTACAGTAATATTAGTTAGACCTAAGCCTACTCTATTATCTCTGAGTTCTGGATATTGTTGTAATACGTCTTCTGTAACACCTATATTAAGTAAAGCAACTGGTATTGGATCACCGTTGTATTCGGGGATAGAGAATATTGAGGTTTGTTTCTCAAATCCCGCCTGGTAATCTTCAGTTGTTGTTTTACCAATAACTTGGGCAAATGTATAGCTACTTATTAATAATAAGCCAGCTAATAGGTTTTTAACCAAGGGTATCGAATACTCCCCAAGTTGCGTTGTTAAACGTTGATAGATTGGTAATTAGTTCGTATATTATACGCCCAACACCAGTAATAGCTAAAGCTCCTAATAAATGAGCCCAGATTATAAAGAAATAATCTAAAATAGTTTGGCTTTCTGAAATGAATTTCATATATTGAATACGAAATAAGTTTAATGGTTTCATAATGTTTGTTGTTTTGAGTTACTGTTGAATTTTGTTTTGATTTTCCTTGAGACCGATGGTTGCCGCCGTCGGTTTCATTTTTTGTACTGCGAAGTACTTTACCAATCTAACTTCTTTTTTCTTTTTTCTGTTTCTGTTAGTTTGGGTTTTGGTTTAACATATACCTTCTTTACGATAGTATCTTTTTTTACTTCTTGTTGTGGTATATTAATAATGACTTGTGGAGCTGTTTCTGTAGTTTCCTCAACTACCGTTTCTTTTTCTCCTTCAAATAGACTTTTTATTAATAACCCACCACCAGTTGTAATGGCTAATGTCATTATACCGATTAATGCTTTTTTTATATCATCCATAGTTTTATTATTTGATTACGAGTTTTACGTTATGTAACTCTGATCCATCCTTACTGATGATTATGGTGTAGTCACCATCTTGGAGTGCTTGTGTATAAAACTTAAACACATTATCTCCAGATTCCGCATCTATTATACTTTTAGAAGTTAGGTTGTTGAAGTAATCTCTTACTTCTATCATATATTTACCTGCTTCTAATACTTTTAGATTGAACTTACTTTTATCTGTTATATTTGATCCCTCAAACTTTAATCCAGTTATATCAGTAATAACCAAGTTACCTAATGGGTTTAGGTTAATAGTTGAAAAATCGGAGTAATCCTCTCTAACACAACCTATAACAGTTATTAATAATATAAGTAATATTTTTTTCATTATTGTAAGTTTAATATTAATCTATTTCCATATGTGTTAGCAGCATCAGTATTGAATATTGATACTAAACCAACTGGTGAAGTTACGTCTCCAGAGAAGTATATTTTAAATACTTCACCTGTTTCTATATCACCACCATTTTGTTCTATGCTACCTAAGTTTACTCTCCCGTTTGAGGTTGAAGCAAAGTTAGTAACTGTATTACCTGTATTGAATACTACTTCTTCAAAGGTTAATACTGTAGTATCGTAATCGATTTTAAGTTGTAGGGCAGATACATTAGTTGAGTTAAGTTTTAGTGTTGCTACTACTTGACCATTTTCTATAGTTGTTGACCACTCACCATTTATAAACCCATCTGTTTTTTTAGACTCACCATATGAATATGATTTTTCTGTTTGGGAACTTGCAGCATCACCTTCTACTGCTGAAGAGTGAGAACCGTTAGCATCTCCTATGAATCCAAACTTAAACCATTCAGTATAAGAGGATTGTGAGAAATCTACTGTTATAGGATGTACTACTGAGTGGTTAGGTTCAGTTATATTATTTTTAAACTTATATATTGACCAAGAATCGTAATCCGCTTTTTTAACTGGAGAGAATGAGTTATTAAATACTCCAGTACCATCATCAGGAATAATATCTACTACTCCCATTACGTGCCCTAATAGGTTATAGGCATCTTGTGGGTTTAAATCTCTGTTTTGGTCTGTATCTACTGCTGTATATTGCCATCCATAGGTAAATGCGTTACCTATATTACCATGTGAGTATTTACCTAACTCGTTTAACGTTAAAGTAACATCTGATAGTGTAATAACGTTATCCATAAGAGATTCCCACTCAGTAGTTGAGTATGATGTTACAAAATCAAGTGTATAGTTAGCTGTACTTGATAAAATATAAGGTGTTATATTTATTTGCCCTCCAGAATCAAAATATAGGTTATTACTGACTGGTGATCCATCCTTTTGAACTACTACTCCTATTTTAGTTACATCTAGGTTTGAGTTAGAATCTGCTTTAACATATATGTTTGAATCTAAATCTTCTAAAGGTGTATGTGATACAGACATAGTATCATATCCTCTTACTTTACCAACTGGGAAGACATACTCTGATGAACCTGTATTATCAGTTACTCTAGCCATAGTTAATACTATGCTATTAGTATAGTCATGATTAGCACCAGCATCTTTTGCTAAAAACTTTAATGTTGCATATACACCACTTATACCTGCAGTTGATACTGCTTCAACATGATCAACTTCCCATCCTGCTACTTGTTGGTATGAACCACCTTGTGTAGACCATTGAGCCCATAAGTCGTTTGCATCGTAGTTTGGATTAACAGACCATTTCATCCCATTACCACTCCAGTTATTAAGGGTTGTTTGTGCTCCTGTTGGTACTGAAAACTCATATCCTACTCTAGCATATGCATTAGTATTATATTGAAGGTCAACGTGTATGTATGTTATTGTGTTTTGACTTAAGTTAGATATATTAAGTTCCATAATAATAGTATCGTTGACTTGAACACTATATAGTGGTTTATTTGCATCATCAGTAGTACCAGCATATACTAGGTCTATATCAATACCATCACTGGATGATGTTAGCTGACCTAATACTAATAGAGGTAGTAATAAAAATAATAATATTAGTTTTTTCATTTAATTTTTAGTTTTGTGATTAACTGTTCACAGAGTTTTTTTATTGCTGTAGAAACGTTTGTTTGGGAAAACTTACCACCTTCATCTATTACTAAGGTAGATGTTGATATAGATTTAGCAGTTCCCTTAGCGGTTACCGATTTTTTCTTTTTACCATTTTTATATAAAGTTGCTCTAGCAGCTATTATATAAATGTCTATTTGCTTACCATAAACAGCAAGTTGGATGTTATTCTTCTGTACATCGAAGAATAATATCTCTATTGTAATTTCAGAAATTGAGTTGGGATTAAGGTCGTATCCAGCATCTTGGACTACTTCTTCAAGTACATTACGTACTCCGAAAGCTAAGTCTCTATTACCTGCCAGATCGCCTAATACGATCTTATTTTCTACCTTGCCTATATTGATTTCTTGGGATTGAGCCAAGAAGCCTATAAGGCAACTTAAGATTATCACTGTCCATTTCATAATTACTGCGCGTTTGCAACAATTAAAAAACCATTAAAATAACGGATTGGAAAACTATTGGGGAAAAACTGTTTGTTGTTGTCGGTAATACATACACAAAAAAGGGAGACAAATATGTCTCCCTCTTATTTTCTTTTGTAATATATCGTTAACCATCACAACTAACACAATCACTTAATCTAGATCCTAAATCGCCTTTAATAACACTATCAGTTCTTAAATAGTATAGAGTTTTAATACCTAGCTTCCAACTTTCTAAGTGGACTTGATTAATCCATTTTGGAGAATCGTCTGGTGTAAACGATAAGTTAAGTGATTGGGTTTGGTCAATATATTTTTGACGTATTGCTGCTTGACGTACTAGTTCAAGTTGGTTTATTTCAGGGAATGTAAAATATATTTCTTTTTCTTCTGGTGTTAATACATCGTCTGGTAATCCCATAACACTACCATCTTGTGCTAGCATTTGATCCCACCATTTATCTTGATTTTTACCTTTAGATTCCAATAATACTTCTAGTGATTTATTTTTACGAATAAACGTTCCCTTAGCGCCGTTAAACGTGTAAATATTCGCTGGTAACGGTTCGATACCTGCGGAGATACCACCTGTTATAACGCTATTCGATACGGTAGGAGCTACGGCAAGTAAATGCGTGTTTCTCATACCTGTTCCTTTACACCAAAGTGGTTCACCATATTCGGCTGCTAAATCTCTTGATGCTTTTTCTGCTTTATACTTAATATCTGAAAATATATTATGAGTATGTGCTGTTGAAGCTATTGAGTTAAATGGTAAGTTTTTCTGTTGTAAAAAAGTATGCCAACCCATAACGCCTAATCCTAAAGCACGTCCTTTACGGGCATGACTATAAGTACGTTTTAGTGATTCACGTCCTGATGATTTGTCAATAAACTCTTGCATTACACCATCTAAGAACCAAGTTGATAACTCTACAGCATCTGTGTCCTTCCACTCATCATATTTAGCTAAGTTTAAAGATGATAAACAACAAATAAACGAATGTTCTTCATCTGTAAATAAAGTGATTTCAGTACAAATATTAGTCATACTTACTTCTAAGTTATTCATAGCGTAAGAAATAGGATTGTTTTTATTAACATTATCCTTAAACATAATATAAGGTTCACCTGTTTCCATTCTTGACTTTAAAATCTCAGCCCATAAACCCATTGCTTCTTGATCCCTTGCTTCTAACTTTCTCATAAAAGCATCATCAGCAACTACACATTGATGTAAGTTTAGACATTGTCTATTAGGATCACCTTTAGGTCTTCTGATTTGCATAAACTCTGATATGTCTGTATGATTAATATCTAAGTTTACTGATGCAGCACCTCGTCTTACGTTACCTTGGTTTGTTGCTACTATAGTTGAATCATATATTTTAGCCCAAGGCACAACACCCTCAGATTTACCATTACCTGAAATCTCTGTTCCTCTACCTCTGATTCTAGATAGTGAAATACCAACACCACCACCTTGTGATGTTAGTTTCATTAGTTCTGCGTTTGTTAAACCTATACCTCTAACTGAATCTGGGGTGTCTACACCAAAACATGAAATAGGTAAACCACGATCAGTACCCATATTAGATAAAACAGGTGATGCTAAACCTAACCATCCGTTCCATATTAACTTAAAGAACTTATTTTCAAGTTCTGGTTTTTTAAGTCTCATAGATGCTGCTCTAGCTACTCGTCTATAAGCTGTTTTTGGTGTTTCACCAGGTAGTAAATAACCCTTTGAGATTGTTGAGAGTGAAATCTCGTCAAAAAACTCAGGATAGTCTTTACCTGCTACCCAGTTATCAGTGTTTGAAATCAAGTTGTTGTCCATGTTTTTAAAATATATCGTTTGCGTCCCAGTTTTGTGCTCCTTTACTATAGTTTGTAACTCTATTTGCGAAGAAATCAGTATGTTGTTTTCCTGCTGATAGTGAATCAAACCACTTCATTCTTTTAACAGCTGATTCATCTATTCCATTTACAATAGCACCATAACCTAAATCACCCATTTTAGTATTAACTCTATGTTTGATAAAAGATACTAAATCGTATTTTGGACATCCATCTAAATCACCCATTTCATAAACTTTATCAATAAAATCTAGTTCAAGTTTTAAAGATAACCTTGCTGCTTCTTCGATTTCTGCCCTTAGTTCAGGTGTGTTGATTTCTGGGTTTTCTTCTAATAAAGTTCTAAATAACCAACAACCAGCATTTGAATGTAGTGATTCATCTCTAATACTCCACTCTACTATCTGACCTACACCTTTAAGTTTATTTTGTAGTTTAAAAGATAATAAAACAGCAAATGAAGAAAATAGATTTACACCTTCAGTAAACGCTGAGAATATAGCTAATGATTTTGCTCTAGCACTCCAATCTGGTTCACCATTGTGACCATCTCTAACACTCATAAGGTTTTCGATTTTAGCCATCGTTGTTTCATCTTCTAAAAACTCACTAAAATCATCTAATCCTAACTCTTCGTTTAATAACGAATATGCTTCAGCATGTACAGTTTCCATATTAGCAAAACATACACCCATAGCAATGATTTCAGGTTTTCTAAACCACTTGGTAACTAAGTTTGACCAATAATCGTTTACTACTGTTTCGGTTTGTGCGAATCCCTTGAGGATAGATCCTATAATATTTTTTTCAGTTTCTGATAGGTTTTGTTTCCAATCTGTAACGTCAGCCATCATAGGAACTTCGGTCCATATCCAATGTGCTTGTTGTTGTTTTAAGTAAAAATCAAATGCTTCTGGATATTCGAATGGTTTGTAAACGATTCTCTCCTCAGTAATGTTCCTCATGTTTATTATTTGTTTTCTGTTTTAAAAAATGCCTCGTAGGCTGTTGTACTCTTTAATGCTTTTTTATCCCAGTTATCAACTGGTCCCTTTACTGCTGGTATTTGGTTAAACTTAGGCATATCATCATCTTCATCATCCTCGTTATAAGCAGATAAAACAAAGTGACCTGTTGATGTATCAGCGTTAACATTAAAGGTTAAGCCATCCGTTCCATATCTGTTTTTCATAATATGGAAACGTCCTGTTCCTCTTTCTTTATCTTCTTTTTTACGAGATAACGACATCGCAAAATCAGTAATCATCATCTTATCATACGAACCTGCTGCTTTATCTCCTTCGATAATCTTATCTTGAGCACCAGTTCTATTAACTTGAGATACTGACCAAACAGGTAAATCTAGTTGTCTAGCTAACCCCTTTGTACTAGTATAAATATCATCAATCTCTTGTTTCCGTTCAGAGTTTTTACGAGTTGATGCTAAAAGATCAACATAATCTATTATAATAAGGTCTGGTTTATTTCCTATGTCCCCTACCTTTTGTAGATGTGATTCAATAGTGGATACTGTGGCTCTACCTGTTGGAAACTCTTTAATAATAACACTTCCTGGTAGGTCCGTTATAACAGATTCAACTGTTTCTCTATGGTTGATGATTTTGTCTACAGGTATTTTTGTAAAAAAAGCATCATACCTTCTAGCAACATATTCTTCACCTAACTCTAAAGTATAGTGAACAACGTTATATCCTAACTTTGCGGCGTGCCCTCCTAAAGCAACTAAAGCCCAAGATTTACCACCACCTGGGTTACCAAATACTAAACCAAAATCTCCGTTACCTAAACCACCCTGTAATAAGTTATTAACACCATCCCAAGGTGTAGGAATAGTATCACGTGATTCTTTACGATAACGAGATTCAATATCTTTTAAGTAATCGTGACCTATATTTTTATCTTGACCTGCTTTTAAAGCGTTATCAACCATAAACCTAATACCATCAAAATCACCTGCTTTTAATAAATCAACAGATGACATAAGTGCTTTTTTTAACT
>Ga0209119_1003604_pt1 | contig 13203 bp, 4 predicted proteins | sample COG_03_FD_184747 | JGI IMG/M metagenome (GOLD analysis project Ga0209119, IMG submission 184747) | Pelagic Microbial community sample from North Sea - COGITO 998_met_03 (SPAdes) (version 2) | ecosystem: Environmental > Aquatic > Marine > Neritic zone/Coastal water | place: Helgoland, sampling... | reverse complement strand
GTATCGTCACAGCTTTCCGTATTTGCTGTACAGGGGTTTGCATCGCATTCCGTAGTGTCCGTACAGGGCCCGTTATTAGCAGGACAGTCGAATCCCGCGTTAGGCGTGCATCGGAAATCCGTAAGGGCAATTGTATTGTCTTGAGAACTCTCACTGCACGTTCCCATCGGAACCAGCACCCCGTTGTCGCTAAACTCGCCACAGGTCGTTGCTATTCCCGCATCGCACTCGTTAAAGTCGTCACAGTCGGTCGAAAAGGTATTGTTAGAGAACGTGCCGGGCAAGCACGCCGCGCAATTAGACACGTGGTCGAATGGCAGGAAATTCGTAAAGCTCCCGTCGTCCGGCTCAATGTACTGGTCTGTCGAGCACTGCGCAGGCACGCACTCCGAATTTTGCACATCGTTCGTTGTAGGGTATTCGCAATCTATACATGTGCCGTCGGACACATTATAGTGCTTGCCGACGTCACAGGTGCACGCGGGTGGGTCCCCGGGAGTGCTGAGAAACCCATTTTTGCACTCGCAGAAGTAATCGCCAACAGTATTGTTACAGTTGTGGAACGCGAGACAGTCGTCAGTCTCGGCAACGCACTCGTCAACGTCTTGGTCACAATTTGCACCCTCCCAGCCTTCTTCGCAGTCGCAGCCGCACGATCCAGTAACACCAGTCGCATTCCCATGCAAACAGTACATCTCCCCCGGCGTCGAAGTCACTACATTAGACGTTATACAATCTGACTCAGTGCAGTCGCTAGAGGAAAGAATGTTTTCACACGTAAATGAGATGTCATTCAACACATCATATGTACGATAATTCGTATCTGATTTGCAAATAAGAAAACTTAATCTATTACCGGAAAAATCAGTCTGAGGTGTTGTGCTGAACACTACTTTGTTTTGAACCGGAATGTCCGATTTCACATAGTATATGCATCCAGCAGCCACAAAATCCCAATTTCCTGCATTGGGAATGTTTGAACCCGCTTGGTAATTTGGTTCAGAAAATCTTAATGGTACCAATTCATAAACATCATCAATAAGAAGTTGGCTCAAACATTCCGTTTGATCCGTCACCTGATAATAATCCGAAAGCGCAAATTCATACCCAGTGTTGCACGTACAGAAAAAGTCACCTGCAGTATCAGTGCATTGTCCATTGGCATCGCAGTTGTTCGAGTTTGAGCATTCGTCAACGTTTATCTCACAATCTTTCCCAGTCCAGGCTTGCTCGCCAATGCTGTTAAGGTCACAAGTGCAGCTATAATCGTTAATCAAAGCCGTACAATTCCCGTTCTGGCAAGGGTTTGGGTCACACTCGTTTGTCTCTATCTCACACAAAGGACCTTCGTAGCCTGGGTTACACACGCAGGTCATTGTATTTGTACCATTAAGTGTGTTACAATCGGCTGTATTCGTCGCATCACACGCTAATGGAAAAGTTGATGTCCGTTCCGCGCACTCATCAATGTCAACGCAAGTCGGATCAACCCCTGCAGTCGATTTAAACCCTGCAGCACAAGGTCCACAATTTGCGTTTGAACTTGTAGGGTCAAGCGAAGAATCAAAGCCAACACTCACAACCTCTTCGTTATCTCCGCATACTTGAGTAATGCATACGCCATTCCCAGCCGGAGAAGCTTGCTTTCCGGTACAGCTTTCACAATTGGCAGTGTTTACATCCGTAGGGTCTAAACTAAAATCAAAAGAATCTGTATTCACTCCAAATCCCGCTGCACACTGTTGATCAGCACAAGGGGCAGCGTGTGTAGTAAGGTTATTTGCCTGCGTATTTGCGCACGGAACGCACGCGCTTCCATCATATCCGCTACCCGCAACGCACTCATCACAATTAAGACCAGAAAATCCAGAATTACAAGTACATATGCACGCAGTGGTGGTACCTGATACAGCTCCATATTTGCAGTAAAAAAACCCGTCCGTTCCGTCTTTTGAATCATCAGTGCTCGTGACACAATCTGAAGCATCACAAACTGTTGCAACGGGATCATTTGAAAAATATCCAGCAGCACAAACTTCGCAATTCGTCACATTGTTGTACTCCAATGTAGAGTCAAACCCACTTGTTTTTACAACACTATCCGTAGGACACTCCGAGGCTTCACAAAGTCCGTCAGGAATAGGGTTTGTCAAGCCTGCGCCACAAATTAAGCATGAGGACGCAATCAATTCCAGGCCTGCTGGGCATTCACAAATGTCGTTGCCGTTTGAATCTGTTCCAGATGCTTGGAAACCAACCTTGCAATTGCAAGAATAGCTCCCCGGTAAATCTACACATACATGATAATTTAAACAATTATCACTTCCAACCACACACTCGTCAATGTTGGTTTCGCAATTATCTCCCTGCCACCCGGATTCGCAGATACAACCGCAGCTCTCGGCAAGTCCCGTTGCGTTGCCGTGTCCATTACAGTCAATTGTCCATTCATCAGCGGTTTCTCCTAACACGCACGACTTTAATGCACAAATCACTCCATCCCCTTCGTAATTTGTGTTGCAAGCACAACTAAATCCTCCTTGTAAGTTCGTACACGTGGCATTTCCACCACAATTGTCAGTTTCTAACAAGCACTCGTTTAGATCATCGAAGCAGATTTCTCCCCCCCAAGCCGGATTTCCTAAACTATTCGTGGTGGATGTAGAGCAGTTACATGCACAACCTTCTGACCGGCTACCCATTGCCTGTGCACCGCTTTCACAATAAACCATTTGACCGAACATACCATCTAGTTCTTCGAATCCTGTAGCTACACAAGAGCAATCGTATCCACCATCAAGGTTTATACAGGTGCCCGAAGACGTACAATTACTCGTAGCCCTTGCAGGGTTGGTATTTGTGCACTCGTTGACATCAGTTCCACAAATTCCACCAAAATACTCTGACTTTCCGTTGTCGTCCATTGGACACACACATGAACAAGTTCCACCAATATCTTCAGCAGTCGCATCATTTAGACACCCACGTGTTGATGGAAGACACTCGTCGCAGTTTATTCCAGTAAAATCATTTACGCAGCTGCACCCACAATTGAAGTAATCGCCCGTCACTGAGCCGTATTTGCAATACATTATACCGTTAGACCCGTCTTGCAGCGCATCAACAGAATCCAATACGCACGGCAAAATCGTATCACATAGCAATCCAGAATATCCTGGGTTGCAATTGCAATTTCTTGTATTTGTACCATTTAGTGTGTCACAATCGGCTGTGCCTGTTGCATTGCATAACACAGGAAAACTCGGAGTCGTTACTAAACATTCGTCTACGTCCACACACGTCGGATCAGAGCCCGCAGAAGAGTACAATCCGGTAGCACAAGGCTCACAGTTTGCGTTAGAACTCGTAGGGTCGAGCGTAGAATCAAAACCACTCACAACCTCTTCGTTATCTCCGCATACTTGAGTGATGCATACCCCATTCCCAGCCGGAGAAGCTTGCTTTCCGGTACAGCTTTCACAATTGGCAGTGTTTACATCCGTAGGGTCTAAACTAAAATCAAAAGAATCTGTATTCACTCCAAACCCCGCTGCACACTGTTGGTCAGCACAAGGGGCAGCGTGCGTAGTAAGGTTATTTGCCTGCGTATTTGCGCAGGGGACGCACGCGCTTCCATTATATCCGCTACCCGCAACGCACTCATCGCAATTAAGACCAGAAAATCCAGAATTACAAGTACATATGCACACCCCAGTTGTACCAGTGACGTTTCCATATTCGCAGTAAAAAAACCCGTCCGTTCCGTCTTTTGAATCATCAGTGCTCGTGACACAATCCGAAGCTTCACAAACTGTTGCCACGGGATCGTTTGAAAAATATCCGGCAGCACAAACTTCGCAATTCGACAAACTATCAAACGCTTCATCGTCATTAAACCCGATTGTCTTTACAACACTATCCGTAGGACAAACTGCTGGTTGACAAGTTCCGTCCTCAGCCGGGTTTGTTTCGCCTACGTCACAGTCAACACAGCTTAAAGTGTCTTGTAACGGGCTAATTAATTCGTTTCCGGGTGGGCAAATGCAAATGACATTTCCGTTTGAATCCTGTCCAGACGCTTGGAAACCAATTTTGCACAGACACAAAAAACTCCCTCCTAAATCAAAACAAGTGTGATAATCCTCGCAGTGATCTGTACCAAGAGTGCATTCGTCTATATTTGATTGGCAATTTGCCCCATCCCAACCAGGATCATTAAAGTTTGGTAAAGGCACGGCGTCACATACGCAAGTGCAAGATCCAGCATCGCCCGAAGCTGTTCCTCTGCCATTGCAATTGATTGTCCAGTCATCAGCAGTCGAACCCAATATGCAAGGCTTAATCGCGCAATTGACGCCGTCTCCGTCATAATTAACGTTGCAAGCGCATGTAAAACCACCAACCGTGTTGGTGCATGTGGCGTTTGCGTTGCAGTCGTCCGTCCCTATGGCACATTCGTCAATATCATCACAAGTCAAGCCATCCGCGTTGAGTTCATATCCAGAGTTGCAGGAACACGTAAAACCACCGTCTGTGTTGCTGCACGCACCATTCACCATGTCACAGTTGTGGACTGCGTATAGGGGCGGATCTTTTACGTATGTATCGTAATTAGGTTCAGCACCTAAGACACCTAAGACTTGCGGGTTTCTGTAGCATGTATAGCATCTGCAGTCGCCATTAAGATCACCATTAATACACCTACCAGTCTCTTGGGCAAATGAAAATGCTAGACACTCGTTGCCATTAACTGTTTCAGTATCGCAGAAAGCCTCACATTCTGCAAGTGATACTTGATCATGATATACATAATCAGTACCTACAGTAGCACCAAGCCAATCACAATGAGTATCTTGGTTATATTCGTAAGTGGCGTTTCTCTCTGTACACTCGTTAACATCGATTTCACATAGTGTACCTTCCCAAACAAATTTTCCACTCGCATCAACTGGGCAATCACAACCACATCTGCCACTAACTCCAGAGACATTGGCATTATTGGCGCACGCAATCTCGTAGTTCTCTGTGGGCGAGGCCTCGACCACGCACTCTTCTGGAGTACAGGTGATTTCCTCGCAAGTTTTTGTAAGATCTAGCAAAACAATATAAGGTTCCTCGCAAGATGTACATTTGCAGATTGGATACGAAAATTGGTCAGCGTTTGATACCGACTGCGCGCCCGTATTGAAAAGAACTCGGTTTGTGTTTGAAATGGTTGATCGCACAAAATAAACACAGTCTTCGCCAACAAAATTCCAAGAACTCACGCTCTCGGGTAAACCAGTTCCGTATTGATGATCAACTCCGAACTCATCGGGAACGAAAAATTTCACAGTATCAATCAACGCTGCGCTCATGCACTCCGTTGAATCGGTCACCTGAGTATAGGAACCTGCAGAAACGCCTGTCCACTCGTTCTCACATGCCTCACAAGTGAATCCACCGACTGTATTTGTGCAGCTGTCCTTTTCATTTGCGTCACAGTCGTCGGTGTTCAGCGTACATTCGTTGACGTCAACGTCACACAATACTCCGGTAAATAAAGCGTCACCATTGGCGTCTACCGGGCAAATGCAAGAACACGATTCGAACACACCTGCGGCAACACCATTTGCACATGCAATTTCTGCTATTGACGGGTCATTACCAATTATACAGTCTTTCCTCACACAAGCATGCCCTTGTGCGGGAGTATATGCGCTGCATGCTTCGTAGGGAGTAGTCACCAAATGGTACGTTTGATCACAATCAGCACATTTGCAGATGGAGTATGAAGCCCGATTGTCTTGTTGGTTGCTGAACGTTCCGCTATTGAAGACAATTCGGTCGTTGACACCTCCACTACTCGGATCAAGCGTATAAAAAACACAACCCTCACCTTTCCAATTCCACGAACCCGACACTTCATTCCCAGGACCCGACGATCCGTATGGACGCGATGGTGGCAAAATTGCAATGACATCGTCAATGGTACTCTGAGTCAAACATTCTGTTTCTCCAATCGAAACAAAAGTGTCCGCGTCTTCCCAACCTGCAAGGCAATCACATTCATAACCGTCGTCAATGCCCAAGTTTGTGCAACCAGCGTTGGGACTACACCTCTCGGTAGCCCTGTGTGGAAAAGATGTTCCATCATTCGTACACTCGTCAACGTCGGTAATACACCTCCCTCCTTTGGATTTGTCACCACCCCAAGCGTCCTCCACGCAACTGCATTTGCAATTTCCTGCGGTCCCGGTTGCAGTGGAGTCAGAGCGGCAATTCTTATGCCAAGCTTCCGTCATCGGGCTCTGTATGATACAAGCTTTAGGGGTACATGTGCAGCCTGAAGACACGAAACCACTAACGTCACCGTCTACACAGTAGAAATCGCCTGTAACTGGATCTGGCGGATCATCAGCTGGATCTGTTGAAGCTTGACATAACAGACTAGAAGCTGGAGTACCGTCCGAACATATTCTAAATCCTTTTTTCTGAAGACTGCCGTCACTTACAGCAATAATTGTGTCACCTTCATCCATTGAAATGGCGGGCGGGCCAACTGTACCACAAAATAAGGTGCACCTTGTACTTGAACCACCTACAGTAAGAGCAGCGTTTTGTTTGCAGCCTGATTGATGGTTTGAAAAACCAGGATGTATCGTACTGCCCATAGACACACTATCCCATTGGCAAGTAGAGGCGGATTCCATCTCAAAACTCACCAAAGCGGCGGTCATTGTCATAGGTCTAAGTAGTCTAATGACAGAACTCATACTGCTTGAGTAGTCTAATGGATAATTTACTGTCTCCACACAAGTCAAAGGCGGTTGTGTACCACCGTTTGTATTTACTAGATCTACATAAATAGAACCACTTGTAATTTCTAGAAAATCAGCTGTCACTGATATATCAAATGTAGGTTGGTTATATTCATATGACTGGTAGCAGTCGCTGAAACTATATGATTCCTTGTCGTCAGATGGACAGTTTGCCCAAATTTTACTTCGACAGTAACATTGATCTACGTCAGTACATTGAGATTCTGCAGTTCCAATTGTAAAGCCACCTCCTAAATGTGAACAAAAACCGTTAAGGCAAGATGAACCTGCGTCTGCACAGTCGCTATTTTGCGTGCATGCAACTCTAGGGGCGTAGGCGTATGAGGACTGGCAAGCTGCTGCACATTTCGCTTCTATTTCAGCAGTTGTTAAAGTATTATCCTGACTAGCGTAGTCTAAAGTTTCGTAAATGTCAACTTGAGTTGAATTACAGTACCTTCCGATAGTGTTTTCTGTATAAGTTGCTGAATATACTAAATCCAGACTCAGCAAGAGAATAAAACACAAAAAGTGGATTGTCATTTCATAGTTTGTGTCTATACTTTATACTTTAATATTTTCATAGAGGACTTGTTTTGCAATATCCAGCACCAAACACACCATATGTTGCAGAGCGTCAGCGACGAATTTTCGAGTGATGGATGGGAGGAAGATGTCTGGGAAGACTATGTTACCCTACCAACTGGGTATCAGCTTGTTGAGAATGTTCAAGATAGAGCAGACGATAGGAAAAAGTACCTGTTTGATCACTTTGGTAGGCAAAAGTACCCAGATGGGCTTTCGAAGTTCAAGATAAGCTTAAGCAAAGAGAGATGGATCATTACGCGCATGCTCAGGTGGAAAGATATATGCGTATTTCCTAAGGGTCACGAGTTACGTGGCGTTGTTCAAGAGGGTCAAGAGATGAAAATTCTACACGAACGCTACAAAGAAAAATATGAGGTAGAGTGTTTGTCTCCGAGGAAGTTTTACGTCAAACAAGTGTGCGCCTGCGGAAAAAAAAAAGAGTGTGACATTCACATTTTTCCTTCGCAAGTCAAACTTGAATTTTCCAGGAGTCTCGCAATTGTAACGCCGCCGGAAAGAGTCAGTGGCAAGAACGTCGAAAAAAAACTCACTCCTATCGAACCAATCTTTCGCAGAAACCACGCGATGACACACGCCGAGGCAAAGACCTTCTTCGACAAATTTGAGATTAATTGGAAGTTTTTTATCACTGCGGTTAAGATAACATTTTGGATGATTTGTAAGTGTGGTGAGGCTTTTGAGGCTACGCCGTGTGATAAATGCTACAAGAAACGCCACAGCAACTGTCACATCTGTGGCAAAATACGCCGCAAGCGCATGCTCAAAAAGTGTCACACCCTTAAGAAATGCCTCAAGTGTGAGGGTATATGTTCAGATTGCAAAGCTGCTGAGATTTCTTTCTGTGAGCACTGCAAGAAAGACGTTCGTCTCGACCATGAGTGTGTTTCACTCATCGATCAGCACTGGGGTCTTCGGAAAAACACCACATATCCTCGGTTTGTGCGACAAAATCATTCGAAACTGGGGTACTGTATTGATTGCAAGGCGGTTATGCACGAAAATGCCTACCCGAGACACCAGTATCGTCGTCACAATGACCGGAGTTCCTGCGATCTGTATGACCGTGACTACCGCACTTTTTTCTGTGATTATTGTTTTTACTACGATTACGACACAACAAAGATAACAAATCATATGAAAATGCACAGTCTCAAAAAAACCCACGTCTGCAAATCTGGGTGTGGAGCTGCTTTTACGCACGCGGCGCAAGAAATCATGCACAGACGCAAAAATCACAAATATACTCCCCAAAAAATCAAACACCATCGTCGTGTTGGAAAAAAAATAGTGCTAATGAATAACTCCAACCCTAAACGTCAAAAAATCTCAGACCCTGCACCTTAATTCGGTCAAACTCCGGATGGCAGTGCTCGTACGGCACTAGCCCCTGTTTTACAAGCATCGCATTAGCTTTGTTGAGCGTTTTAGCATCTGTACCAACGCCGCGCTTACATTCATTCATAAAATTCTTCCAAAAGATTTTTTGTTTCTTACGCACATACATGTACGGATATTTGTACCTAAAAAACGGCACTTGGAGTGGAGTAATCGTTGGCGCGTCGTGGTAATCCTCGTTAAACGCTTGCTCATATTCTTCGGATGTATAATCGTGTTTGGGAACTACTTTATAGTCAATTAAACTCCACACGGCATTGTCAAACGGGATCTTCACTTTTTGGTTGACAATGCTTTTTAGACGCTCTGGATTTTCTTTTCCAAGCTTATGTTTGACGTAAAATTTTTCGATTACGCCATTGATTATTTCCAAGTGGTTTTTGTATCGCAGGTTTACGCCAGTTATTTCTAACGCACGCCGGAGGATAGGCGCAGATATTTTCTGACGCGCGACATTCAGTGACGGCGTAATCTGCGCATAAATTTTATCTAAAGTGATTGGTGTGGCGCAAATATCAAAAAGTTCTAAAATAAGACAAGCGAGAGATTCTTCTCGGAGTTTCGGTTTTAACATCAACGTTTTGCCTTTTGTAAGTGGTTTTATGGCAACCTTCCAGTTGCGGTCACGCTCGACGACTGAACCTCTGTCAAGATAAAGGAACTCCTCGTTAATCTTGTCAAGAACATCTCTCTTCGTTTGCTTCCCATCCTTACACAAGTCGTAAAAGTTGAAAATCATTTCCGAAATATCCAGCTGGAATATTTTGCGGGTTGCTAACGCCTCATATTTGACCGCTGTCTCTACATCCTCGTTCTTTAACAAGATCGTACCGAGTTGGAGAGAACCGAGGGAGCGCTCTCGAAATCGTTTTAACTCGTAACGCACCTCCTCGTAGGAGAGCCAAGGACGCGCCGTTCGCCAAGTGGCACGGTCAAACGGCAGACGCACATTGAAAGCATTTGCACGCAACCACATAGCAAACTTAGCTGATTTGGCCTCGCGTGGAGTCCCCTCCTTGACATTTGGTTTAAAAGAAGAAAATGATCTCATTTAATTTGGGAGCTAGGCTAACCCTTTATACTGGAAAAACGACTGACGGGTGCGCGTAAAAAATCTTGTTTTTGAAAGAAATCTTACAAAGAGGCCCTATCTCCATGCAGAGCATCTCAATTCCAGCAATGGTGACTATCCCAGGTTCCTCAGGGCGCCCAATGCGCATCCTGAAGCCAAACTTATTCCTGATCTCGTCCCGGCTCGTACGAGCAGGGTGCGGCAAGACCTCCGTTGGGCGGAGCATCCACTTCGGAATTTGTTTGTATTGGCGTGTTTCCAGCCGAATATTAGTCCCGAAGAGAAAACAGTGTGGGTGACATGGTACGCTAGTGAGCACGATGCGGTACTTCCCACTTCCACAGCGCACGCGTAACATCTTCTTGCGAGACCGCTCCAGCGTCTTGTCGTTCACATTAAAAATCTTCTCTTCAATAGTAGAATGCGTGCGCAAGTTGCATCCAATTAGTTGATGTTTGTAGACCCATGCGCCGTGCGGCGTGCTCATACGCTCACCAGTACGAAATCCGTAATCGTAAACAGGAGTGTTCTCTGGTAGGACGTCACTGCCTAAAAGCCAACCTTTGTCAACTTTGACAACTTTGTGTGAAAAACTGCCATAAGCGTACTTTGCTTTTGGTGGCTTTGTTTTAGATACCATAAGTTGTGTGTGGTACCACATGTCGCGTTGCGAACGGTTACGTATGACACCCCGGAGGCTGAATAGGCTCGGGATTGTTGCCATTTTTTTTCTAAAATAATGAGGTCTTAATTAATACACCAGAAAACTGGAAAACAAAATGAAATTTTTAATATAAATGAATTTATTCTTTCTTGTAAATGGAAGGAGATGATATATCGGACAGGTTTCTCCAAGTCAATAGTCTCGAGGAAATGGAGAATCTTAAAGATAATCTTAGAGCAGAAGGTCTAAGTGAAGAACAAATTGAATATTATGCTGCTAAACATTTGCAATATTTAGGCGAGTACGGAGCAGGTGAAGCAAAAAGTAATGACGGAGCAGGTGAAGCAAAAAGTAATGATACAAAAAAGCCAAAAACAGACTCCAAGGGCTCTAAAATTCCATTATATATAGTAGGCAGAAAGATTATTGGTCTTATGGACAGTGATAGAATTAGGGAATTAAGGGGAAAGTTAGAAAATAGAGAAATTTTGAACGCCACCAAAAACATGCAAACCATGTATGTTGAAGTCAGTGACGATTACAGCTTGAAAAAAGCACTTAAAACATTTCTTAGATTTCGAAAAAAATATCCACGCAGAAGATTTGAAATCCGCATGCTAGACGATGGGACGCACCCGACGGGTTGGGAGGTTGGGTCGCGTTTTAGTCGTGTCCCGGGAAACATTGGTGGCGGAGACTATCGCGGGCTGCAACTGGACGGTGCGGATCGGTGGGAGGGCCTCCGCATCGTGACGCCCGAGGTGGACGTGTTTTATGGTAAGGGGAGCCAATACTCGGTCGTTGTGAGGGACGGCGTGACCAGCATCGGAAACAAAGCATTCAATTTATGCACTGGGCTCACCTCGGTGACCTTTCCGGAAGGGTTGACCAGCATCGGAGTAAATGCATTCGGTGGGTGCATTGGGCTCACCTCGGTGGAGTTGTCACAGACAAAGCTGGCCAGCATCGGAGGCGATGCTTTTTATTACTGCACGGGGCTCACCTCAGTGACCTTTCCGAAAGGGTTGACCAGCATTGGATCTGGGGCATTCCAGGGGTGCATTGGGCTCACCTCGGTGGAGTTGTCACAGACAAAGCTGACCAGCATTGGGCTGAGTGTATTACGAGGGTGCAACAGGCTCGCGTCAGTGACCTTTCCGGAAGGGTTGACCAGCATCGGAGATTTCGCATTCTACGAATGCAAAGCCCTTCGGGCGCTGGAGTTGTCACAGACAACGCTGAACAGCATTGGATCTGCGGCATTCTATAGGTGCAGTGGGCTCACGTCAGTGACGTTTCCGGAAGGGTTGGCCAGCATCGGAGAGGAAGCATTCCACGAGTGCGAAGCCCTTCGGGCGCTGACGTTCCCTGAAGGGTTGACCAGCATTGGAGCACATGCATTCCATAGGTGCATGTTGCTCACCTCGGTGGACTTGTCACAGACAACGCTGACCAGCATCGCGTCAAGTGTATTCTCTTGGTGCAGTGGGCTCACCTCGGTGACCTTTCCAGAAGGGTTGACCAGCATTGGAACCCGTGCATTTCAATATTGCCGCAGGCTCACCTCGCTGACTTTTCCGGAAGGGTTGAACAGCATTGGAGACTATGCATTCTATAAATGCAACTCCCTTCGGGCGCTGACTTTTCCTGAAGGGTTGAACAGCATTGGAGACAATGCATTCCAAGGATGCGCCCAGCTTACCGCGCTGACCTTTCCAGAAGGGTTGACCATTATCGGAGTTGAAGCATTTGTAGAGTGCTTTGGTCTCACGACAATACTCATGAGTAGACGAACTAGTGTACTGACAATTCGCTACACATTTCCGCTAGGGGTTAAAATTACATATTACGAAGATCAAGGCGGTGGCGCAGATCAGTTTTCTATAAAACTTAGATTTTAAATTTTTTCTGCAATCGAAACCAGAAAACTAAACAGGCAAACCTACAACGGCATCGCAGTAGTTAGGAACAGGAGGCACTGTGGGCAGCTCCGGCACGAAGACGCTTATGATTGGGATGCGCATATATACAGGTGTTGTGGCAAACCGCCTAATTGAGTCAAATTGATTTATCCGTTCATGCCATACCGCCGCATGTTTGCACCTCTTGCATGTTAAGCCGTTCCTAGCGAAACAGTAGCACTGGCAGCCGCGGAAGAGGCAGCGACCACGCATTCTACCAAGCAATCCACCATGGAAATACCAAACATATAATATATTTATTTGCGTATAAATGATAAAGTTCCTTTACATAATGCCCAAGCGCTCAATACCAAAGCCGAAGAAGAAAACCAACAAAACGAAAAAGATGGGTGGGAAGAAGGGCGGAGGTAAAAAGGGTCGCTGTTGGAGTGGGTATAAACCGACTCCAGGGAAAAAAGCATTCTCTAAGGGCTCCTGCATGAAGAAAGGCTAGGATCATTTTTTTACATATAAATATCATATTGTTTTTACTAAATGGTAAAGAAAGCTAATTTAAGCGTTGGACGGGGCGAAAAGTTAAGTGTCAAACAGGGAGGTGGATTAACGGCTAAAGGTAGGGCTAAGTACAACCGCGCGACTGGCTCGAAATTGAAGGCGCCCGCACCTAATCCGAAAACTAAAAAGGCGAGAGGGCGTAAGAAATCATTCTGTGCACGCTCACGCAAGTGGACGGGCCCGCGT
>Ga0209119_1003602_pt1 | contig 13207 bp, 9 predicted proteins | sample COG_03_FD_184747 | JGI IMG/M metagenome (GOLD analysis project Ga0209119, IMG submission 184747) | Pelagic Microbial community sample from North Sea - COGITO 998_met_03 (SPAdes) (version 2) | ecosystem: Environmental > Aquatic > Marine > Neritic zone/Coastal water | place: Helgoland, sampling... | reverse complement strand
ACATCAGAAAAAACCAAAATCGTACCGTGGGCCTCTTGGATCGCACACCACTGAGCATACTCCTTGCCAAACCTTTTATCAGCGCGCACTAAACGTACTCCGTGGGGTTCATAGGACGCCACAATTCCATCGGTATCGTCTGTAGAGTGGTCGGAAGCAACAATAATCTCCAACTCGCCGGAATAGTCAAGTTTGAGGCAATCATCTAATTTTTCGTGAATGCGGTGCGCCTCGTTATGCACTGTCACAATAAGGGTCATGGCAGGCATATCGCTGGTAGCTGTTGAAAAAACAGCCTTGTGGCGCCTGTAACTCAGTAGATAGAGAACTGATGGATAGCCAAAATAGCTATAAGTGGCAAGCAGAGCCAATAGCCAAAACAGTAATTGATCCGTCATATGGTGCGTTCTTCCAAAAGAATAAAAAAATAAGGCGTAGCGCTTTATGGTCATCGTAGTGTGTTTAGTTTAGCTTGGAACGCACGATTTTATGATTAAAAGAGGCAAATAACCGCTATAAAAATCAATAGAGCAACCACCTACTTTATGCAGCATTTATGACCAAGGTCACGGTTGCGGCTTGCTTTCAACGACCACGAGTCCTATTGTAATGGCGGGCCATTTAATTAGCTCTCTAGATAGAATCCGCTACTGTGGTTAGCTCCTCTACCGGCTGTATCCCATGAACTTTCATGTACGACTTCTCATTTTATGCCATTTGATGCTACTAAACCCAAGTTCAGCATTTGCAACCGAATGTGATCAATGGCAACAAAAGCACCCAGAATGGATATGGTGCGATAGCTTCGAAACCGTTGATCCGCTTCGCAGTCGATACGAAGACGTCAGCACCAATGGATTGAGCCGAAGTACGATGGACGCCTTCGAAGGCAGCGCAGCCCTCCAGCAAGCGTATAATATTGGTCAGGTAGAGGCAGGATGGCTAATAAAAGTTAAACCTGAAGGGTACCCCCAGCATATTTTTTACCGCTGGTATCATAAATTCGGCCCGGGCTATACCAGCTTGCCACCCAAAATGGCCAGAGCTGGCTTTCGCGATAGAAATAGCTGGCAAGATATATTCAAAGTTCATACATGGATTGCGAATAATGCACCAGCTTTAGATGTTCTAGCAATCCAAAGCTCTCATGGACCTTGGCTACCCATCGCTCACACTTCTTTCAATTTGTTAAAAAATCTTGACCAATGGGTTTATTTTGAAGTTGAAATAAAGCTGAATACTGCAGGCAAAAGCGATGGCCTCTATAGAATGTGGGTCAACGACAAGCTGGAGGTTGAGCGAACCAATGTAGACCTGCGCGGTAATACAAACCTACCAATCAACGAGGTTACCCTAGACACCTACTGGAATGGTGGTGCTCCAACCAATCTAGTCCGTTACTACGATAATTTCGTTATCGCTACGCAAAGAATAGGCCCGCTACAAAATCAATTAAGCCCACCATTACCACCTAGCGCCTTGGGCGCAACTCAACTTCAATAGGCTATACTAACTGCGTAATCTGGCGTTAGCCTAATCTCTACTAAATATGTTCAATCAGACCAGTCGGTACCGTTAGGAATGCCCAACGTTTTGCATATACGTGCGTCAGGTGAATTGCTTGGTGCCGAAAGAGTTGTACTGGAACTCATTGAGAACCTACCCGATTTCGGCTACCAAACATTTGTCGGCATACCGATCGAGGCTGACCATCCAAATCTCGAATTTGCAAGCGAAGCACAAGAGCAAAGCCAGCGAGTAAAAACTTTCCCTATTACCGGCCCATTCGATTTCAGCCTAGTTAAATCTATTAGGAAATTCATTCAGAACAACAATATAGATATTGTCCATACTCATGGGTATCGAGAGGACCTCTACGCCGTATTGGCTCGTTTAGATGTTGCACTCATTGCAACCAACCACCTTTGGAAACGAACCGACCTCAAGTTAAAACTCTATTCCATTATGGACGCATGGCTGCTGCGCTCATTTGATGCAATTATTGCCGTCTCAGAGCAAGTCAAGAAAGATATGCTCAGCATGTACCTGAGTGAAAAAAAAATCTCTGTCGTTGCGAATGGCATCAATACCCACCTCTACAGTAATCCCGTACCGCGTGACCAGGCGCTCAACTCATTTCAAATACCCTCAGAAAAAACTGTGGTAGGAACAATTAGCAGCTTAACGAGTGAAAAAGGCATTGATGATTTAATTACGGCCTTATATACCTTGCGATCACAAGCCCCCTACCTACATTTACTTATTGTAGGTAGCGGAGACCAGCAAGAAAACTTAAAACAGCAAGCCGATACACTAGGTATCTCTCAAAGCATTACCTTTGCGGGGCGTCAAAGTGATATTAACCGTATGCTATCGGCAATGGATATTTTTGCACTGCCATCACTTAATGAAGGCTTACCTATGGCGCTGCTTGAAGCCATGGCCGCTGGCAAGCCAGCAGTCGCATCCGATGTGGGCGATGTGAGTGTTGCCATTACCTCAGACACTGGCTTGTTAGTTCACCCGGGCAGCCCCAGTGAATTAGCCAACGCTATTCTGTCGTTGCTCAATGCTCCGCAGCAGAGAATAATACTGGGAGAAAATGCACGCCGATGTGTTAATGGCCAATTTTCTGCTCACGCAATGGCAAGCGAGTACGCCAAAATCTATGATGAAGTATTAACTTGCAGGCGCTCCAAATTTTGAGAGTCGGCCTGCTTATAGATACCTTTAATATTGGCGGCGCTGAATCAATGGTGTTCGAAACGGCTAAACTATTGCAGGCTAATGGTGTTGAGCCTGTACTGCTACATTTTAACAGTCCTTATGCTGATGCTTTTGCCAAACAAAACGGTATAGAGCAACATGTCATCCCTAATAGAGAGCTCTATAAAAAAACTATTTACCTACCGCTATTTGCCATCAGAACACGCAAGTTTATTCGCTCACTGCAGTTGGACTGTCTACATACTCATCTGTTTGGACCTATAATTGCTTTCGCACCACTTGCGTGGATGATCAAACTACGGCACGTTGGCACTCTTCACGATGTATACATGATAGAGGAAGCGCCTTACAGAATTTGGCTGATCAAGCTTGCACATTTTTTTAATACGCGCTTAATTGCAGTTTCGCGACACATGGCCGATTTTTATTCTCAAAGGGCCCATTTTGGCAACGATAGTATTCAATACATTCCCAACTATTCAGCAGTAAACCAAAATTTGACACATAGACAATCCATACGAAAAACACTGGGGTTATCACCTGAGCAGGTTGCGGTGGTAAGCGTTGGCCGGCTGGTTACGCTAAAACGTTTTGAGTTGTTAATAGCCGCAGCAGCCAGCATACCCGCAGAGCGTAATATAAAAACTTTTATAGCGGGTGATGGCCCTCAACGCCTACTTTTACAAGACCTAATTGAACATCATGACGCTACCGATAGAGTCAGGCTTTTAGGAGAAAGAGATGATATTGAAAGCATACTCGCGGCAGCCGACATTTTTACTTTAACCTCTGAGTCAGAGGGCATGTCAAAAAGCATTCTTGAAGCATTAGCTGCGCAATTACCCGTGGTGGCAACCGATGTTGGTGGCAATAGTGACTTGGTAATTCAAGGCACCAACGGATATTTACTGGAGTATTCTGAACCACAAGAAATCTTCATAAAGCTTGCTGAGCATTTAGAACACCTTGCCGGCAACGCAACACTCCGCGAAACGATGGGTAAAGCGAGCAAAGCTATTTTGGAGCAAGACCATACTGCCGCTTTATTTTTAGAGCGGCATTTGCAAGCTTACCGTGGCAAACCGAGAGACCATTGAATTGAAGATTTTATGGCTATCTCACCTTGTGCCCTATCCGCCTAAAGCCGGCGTATTACTGCGCGCATACAATTTAGTCAAAGAACTTTCTAAGCATCATGAAGTTCACCTGCTTGCCTTTAATCAGCGCAACCTTATCGAACCTTACTTTGATTCATATGACCAGGGTACTGAGGTAGCATTTCAGGCTATGAGCGAAATATGCAGTAAGGTTCAGTTTATTAACTGCCCAACAGATAGCTCTCGCTTTAAAAAAATGCAATGTGCGGCTCTGAGTTTAGTTTCCAAAAAGCCCTATACAATTAACTGGCTCGAAGATGAAGGCTATAGACAAGCAGTAGGCCAATGGCATCATCAAGAAAGTTACGACTTGGTTCACTGCGATACCATTAGCCTTGCACCCTATGTCAATCAGCTTGAAAAAACATTATTTAGCCTTGATCATCATAACGTCGAATCACACATGCTGGCTCGTCGCTCTGAACTGGAGTCGAACGGGTTAAAGAAATTCTACTACTGGCAAGAAGGCATTAAACTTGAGCATTACGAGAAAAAAATCTGCCCCCAATTTAATACGAATTTAACCTGCTCTGCACTCGATAGTGCGCGCTTTGCTGCAATTGCTCCCCAAGCCTCTTTCACTGAAATACCCAATGGCGTTGACACAGACTTTTTCATACCCAGCTCTCGTGAACCAGAGCCCGCCAACTTTATTTTTATTGGTACGCTCGATTGGTATCCAAATACACGAGCAGTGCGATTTTTAGCCAAAGAAATCTGGCCAAAATTAAAAGCGGCGATTCCAGCGGCCGTCATTAATATCATCGGCTCAGGGGCGCCGAACGATCTTATCGCATTTGGTGAAACCAACGCTGACTTTAATATGCTTGGTTTTGTTGATGATTTACAACCGTACCTAGAAAAAGCAACGGCCTACCTGTGCCCTATTGACGATGGTGGTGGCACCAAGCTTAAGTTGCTCGATGCCTTTGCCTCCGGCAAAGCCGTTATCGCACATACCGTTGCAGCCGAAGGATTAAAAGCAATTAATGGCAAACACTTACTACTCGCTGATTCTGCACAAGCATACGTGCAACATATTTTGCGTCTTCAAAGAGAACCCGCTTTGCGAAAGCACCTTGAAAAAAATGCCCGACAACATGCCATTAATGAGTTTTCTTTTGATGCTATAGGCCTTAAATTAGGAAACCATTTTTCCAATTTGAAATCGCGAAAATTAGGTGGCGTAAACTAATGTGTGGTCTAGCAGGAATTGTGCAAGCCAATAGTTCGCAAAACGAGCTTACACATATGGCAACGGCCATGGCGGATGCAGTGGCGCACCGCGGCCCCGATTCAAGCGGCGTATGGGCATCACCCACATTGCCCATAGCCTTGTCTCACCGGCGCCTTTCCATCATTGACTTAAGCCCCTCTGGCCACCAGCCCATGTGTTCTTCAAGAACCAAGAGCACTATGGTGTACAACGGTGAGGTCTACAATTTTAAATTGTTACGCCAAGAACTAGAAAAAAAAGGCTTTGTATTTAATGGCCACTCTGACACAGAAATCGTTTTAGCCACTATTGATGCCTATGGCTTTGACGCCATGCTAGAAAAAATAAAGGGCATGTATGCCATAGCTCACTGGAATGAAGACGAACAAATACTTCGCTTAGCACGTGATCGGATAGGCGAGAAGCCGCTTTACTATGGCCACACGGGCAACTCCTTAATTTTTGCATCCGAGCTAAAATCAATTTATCAAGTGCTGCCCGCTAAAACTCTCACTCTAGATCAGCAAGCGTTGAATAGTTTTTTACGCTATGGCTATATCAGCGCGCCATTGACTATATTCAAAGAAATAAAAAAATTACCACCAGGGCACAAGGCCGAAGTTGCTGTTGGCCAATGGATCAACAATGAACGCCCTATCGAAGACATTATTACTGTCGAGCCTTACTGGAGCGTTGAGGATTATGCCAGTAAAACCCCACACTATGCAGATACCAATACGCAGGAAGCGCTGGGTGATCTCGACACGCTGGTTAACCGAGTAATTCAAGAACAAGCACAAGCTGATGTTCCCTTGGGTGCTTTTTTATCCGGAGGTATTGACTCATCTTTAGTATCGGCAGTGCTGCAGGCACAATCAGCAAAGCCCATCGAAACCTTTACTATCGGCTTTCATGAAAAAACGTTCAATGAAGCCGAACACGCCAAAAAAATTGCCGAGCATATCGGTAGCCATCACAACGAGCTTTATTTAAGCAGCAAAGACGCACTAGATCTCATCCCGTCAATTCCGGACATCTACGATGAGCCTTTTGCTGACGCATCACAGTTACCCACTTTTCTAGTGAGCCAATTTGCCAAATCCAAGGTGAGCGTTTGCCTTTCTGGTGACGGCGGCGATGAATTATTTGCAGGCTATAACCGCTACATTCAAGGGCAAACTTTTCATCGACTTGCCCAAAAAATACCCGCGCCTTTGAAAAGCCTAACCGCAATCACAAGCAAACAGTTTTCGTCAGCATCCATTGACCGAATTTATCAAAAATTTAACAGCTTACTGAGGCGTAATACCGCGGCGAATTTTGGTGTTAAAGTCCAGAAGGCAGTAGAAGCACTTAGCTTTACGGATGCGTATGCCCTTTATCAATATCTCTGCAGCTATCACCAGCTACCTTCGCAGTTGCAAAAATCATATACACAAAATACCACATTGTCTGCGCCCGCTCCCTTTGGCAATGATTTTATTGCCGCAGGCATGGCATGGGATCAACAATGGTATTTACCTGGCGACAACCTGGTAAAATCTGATCGAGCCAGCATGGCCGTAAGCTTGGAAATGCGCGTTCCGCTTCTAGACAAAGAGTTAATTGAATTTGCCTGGAGCCTACCCACATCCATGAAGTACAAAGATGGTAAGTCCAAGTGGTTGTTACGCGAGATGCTCTATCGGTATGTACCCAAAAAACTTATCGAAAGGCCTAAAATGGGCTTTTCAATCCCTATTTCTGATTGGATAAATTCAGATTTAAAGCAGTGGTCAAACGATTTACTGTCAAAAAGCACGATCAACAATCAAGCAATATTTGAGTACGGTCCGATCAGTGAATTGCTTTTAGAACATAGCAGCGGAAAAGTTGACAATGGCAACCGCTTATGGACTTTGTTGATGTTCCAAAGCTGGTATAATAAATACGTTGTTAATTAAAAAGCCAATCCATCGACTATTTTTGTAAACGAACTCAAGTAGAAATGACAATCACCAAAAGCAGAGCAATCGTATATGTCACCGACCAGGGCTTTTTAATGCCCTCGCTCTTCTCGGCCTGTCAAATAGCCGGGCAAGCTTCTGTAATTGAAATTGCCGATATTTTTATTATTTTAGTGGGGGTGAAGGCAAGCGATGAATTACAAGCTGCGTTTATCGATAAAAGTATCCATTTTTTAGAGCTTAATCAACAAGACTTTTGGAGTGATGAAAACGTTTTTTTCAATGAAACCCACGTACCCATTACATCTCTAGGCCGCCTCGCCATGCAGAACGTTGTGCCTGATAAATACCAGCATATTCTTTACATAGATGGAGATACCTACATAAAAGGCAATATCATGCCATTAGTTTCTCACACCGTCGCACCTGGGAAAATCGCAGCTACTAACAACGCCTCGTGGCTTTCCAGAGGACAGATGGGCGCCTCATGGAACAATTACGAAAGATACTGCAAAAATTTAGGCATGCCGGACGCCACCAAGTATTTCAATGCGGGCTTATTGGCATTTCAACTTGATACTTGGAAAGACATGGCGCCGAAGGCACTCAAATTCTTTGAGAAAAACTCAACGCTTTGTAAATACCATGATCAGAGCGCTTTAAATGTGGTTTTCGAGACCCAGAGGGAGGTGCTTTCCCCAATCTGGAACTACCAAACAGGCTACACCGAAGTAGCTAATCATGACGAGGTATCCGCGGTGATATTGCATTTTACCGGAGCTCATAAACCATGGCTTAGCGAAAAAACTTTCTGGGGCCCATCATTTATTAAGGAATACAGCTCCTTCATAGAACAGTACTCTTTACTTAGTAAAATGGCCCCAATAATCAACCAAGACGATGATCTCGCCAAAAAGCCTGCCTTTAACCGCTTTGAACTGAAAGATATCGTTCGGAAGTGTCGCAACGTGAGAAAGGCAGTAAAATTGAAACGTAGTCTGCAGCATGATAATTTTGCTATCTAAAAATTAAAAACTATTTCAAATCAAAGAGGCATCGACACAACCATCGTAAACAAGTTTATTCGAGAAGAAGAGCTTCCTGAAACGTTTGCTAATTTTGATGCAATACTTATCCCTCATATAGATAGCTCGGCCATTGTTTCTGGCGTTTTTTTTCAGACGAAGACCTATGGCAGCCTGATATTACTTCGCGGACAAAGACATGCAGCGCAATTTGGGGATGCAGACGGGCTCTATAACTTTGACAATGCTCAAGAGTTAGCAGCTGCAATTAACAGTCTCACTGAAGAATCCAAAACTAGATCTAGATCCGAAATTCGTGAGAGATCAGAAAAAACTAACGGCCAAATAAAACACCAAACCATGTGGCAAGAAGCCATCAATCTTGTCTCGAAAGAATCGTCAGATGACAACATGGATACTCATGCCTAAAAATAAGGAAGCGCTGTGCATCTTCACCAGAATACTTGGGGGTAAAACTTTTAGTACTTTGCTAGAGTCCGCAATCCGCGAGATACCGAATATCAACGTATCGACTCTTAACTTTGAAGAAAGCGATTATGAAGTTGCGCCAACGCCAAAATATTTAACCCTCAGCAGCATAACTAACTCTTCCTTCGCAATAAAATATAAAGTTAGAACAGCGAAGTTAAATCTTGACGATTATGATTTTTTACTTTTTCAATCGTATCATTTAGCTGCTCCTTTCAAATCTGAAATATCAAAAAAGCCTACACTAATTGCCTTGGATTCCACACCCCAGCTAGCCAATGCGGGCCGATTGAAAGCATCGCCTTTACGAAAAATAATGAAATCTGCTTTGATTAAAATATTCGATGTTACCCTGTTCAATCCAATATTTAAAAATACAGATGTATTTTTAGCCAGAACCCAACAAGTGAAAGACTCTCTTGTAAATACATATAATGTTCCGCCAGATAGAATTTTGGTTACCTACATACCTACGATAACCTCACGGCCAGTTAGAAAGTCCCCTCATGAAAAACACAAACTGCTATTTGTAGGCAATGATTTTAAACGAAAAGGCGGCCCCTTCATTGTAACTGTTTTTAACCAATTTTTAGCTGGAAAAGCCGAACTTATAATCGTGTCGACAGACTCCTGCGCGCCTAGCTATGCATGTAAAGACATAAAAGTAATCAATGGCATGCCCAGAGATGAATTATTGGAACTTTATAAAGAATGCAGCATATTTTTATTCCCCTCTTGGCATGATGAGTTGGGGCTTGCACTCTGCGAAGCCATATCGGCGGGCATGGCGATAATATCAAGAGATATAACGGCTCAACATGAAATAGTTCAAACAGGGTTCAACGGCGCGCTATTGCCGTATAACTCAAACGAAAAAGATTGGGGACTTGCCGTGCTGAAGCTTTTGGATTCACCCGAGGCAATTGAGAAATATAGAATGCATAGCTATCAAAAGGCCGAGTTGTTGCTATCCAATAATAAGTTTCAGGACAATGTTAACCAGGCCATAAATAAGCTAGCAGGTCGACCAGAAAAATCAAAAAGAAATTAGTCCTTTTTCAAAGCGTGCCTTAAAAAAATAAATTATGGCTAAGCGCTCAGACGGAGCCGCCTTAACACCGTGAACTAATCCACAAAATGGTGATCGCTTTAGGCAAGTGCGGGCATGTAGCCCAAAAGGTTCTTGCTTTAAACTTAAACAGTTGTAATATTATATGAAACGTACCTCATGTAGCGGGAAAGTCATGCAAAGAAGAAATTTTATGAAGGGTGTTTTGGGATCGATTGGCGCCGCTCAACTGCTCACTTTCGCATCACCTATTGCGTTCGCTCAAGCAGCCGCAGCAACCGGCACAGCAGCCCCGCTTAAAATAAGTCTTTCTAGCGCGGGCAGGCTTGGGTTCTATGTCGACTATTCAGAATTGAATTCTGCTGGCACGCACACTTTTTACGTTTGTCGTACACACGGCACAGAAGGTCAAGTATCTGTGCAATATAGCACCGGAGGCGACCCCCATAATGCTGTAAGTGGCTCCTTGATATGGGCAGACGGAGAAGCGGATGTGAAGGCTTTCGACGTAACAGTAGCTAGCAAAACGATTGCTGGAGATCACCGGATTTGGGCAAAATTATCCAATCCGAACGGGGGGGCAGCTCTTCATTTCGGTGATAACCATACCGTCGCTTATGGGGTCATTGATGATGCCACTGTTGCTAGTGACGATGCAGCAATATTTTATGATGCAAATTCCAGCGTTAACGGCAACGGTACACAATCCGCCCCTTATAACGACCTGCACATTGCTATCGCAAATACTAGCGCCAAACGATATCTGTACGGTAAGGGAGTAACAATTGTAGATGATTCTTACACAACAGAGCTGGCTGGATGGAGCGGCCTATACATGCTTCCGGCGCCAAGCAGCCGCTCTGGGGAGAACTCAAGACTTTATGTGAGAAATTGGCCGGGGTATGAATGGACAGTAAGTGGCTTGGGCTCCTCAATGAGAGCTGGCTTTTATGCTAAATCCGGCGAGAGTTTCCACACATATAGAGGGATAAAATTTTCCGACTTGGACGCTAGTGCAATAGCAAATGGTTTCGGTGTCTTTTATCACTATGGGGGCTCAACCAGTATAAATGTTGAACTTTGCTCTGCAGAAAACATCAACGGACGTTCAGGCATGAACAATGGCGCCTATATGCTCTGGGGCGTAGATGGCGGCAAAGTGTGGCGCTCCTCTGCAACGAATATTCAAACGGCTGGCTCCAATACGAACCAAAATACCTCAGGTGTTTTTACTTATGAAGGTAAAAATCTATCGGTTCAGCGCTGCGATGTTTCGCGGGCCGCCTCGCTTGTTTACCATAAAAAAACTGCTACCGGAGATACATCGACTTCCGTAAGATTTAGCATCGACGATACCTATTATGGTGTGATGTATGGAGCCTCAGGGAGCGGCGGTGTCAGTCACTCATATACAATAGTCCAAGGCAATTTGTTTAAAAATAATGGGCGCACGGCTATCTATCATTGGCCAGGATCAGCCGGGAAAAATGGCGATAACTCCGGTGAGAAGCATTGGTGGTGTAACAACGTTTTTCTTGGTCGAGGAGCGGGCGAAACAGCCGCGATAACATTTCGGCAAGGTTACAAGGCTGCGATTTTCAACAACATCATGCTCAACTGCAGAAAGATGTGGGCAGACTTCACTGACTCCACCGCTTTTGGCACCGGCGTAGAATACGCCGACTACAACTTGGATCAGGGAACCACGCTCACTAGCCAGCGATATGAGTGGAAGGGTCTAAACTTCAATTCGGCAGACAGCCTCTTCTCCTCTTCTGGCCTAGCTAGACATGATAATTACGGCGACCCTCTCTTTGGGTCTGACTACCGACTTGAAACCGGCTCTCCCGCGTTAAGCGGAGGGATTGGCGGTGCGCAGCAAGGAGTATATCTAGTGGGCGTGGAGGTTATTGGCCCAATTGGGATCATGGAAAAACCAGCTAATGCTAACTTGAAATCCGCTCCTAACAGCCCAACCCTCACGGTCACAATAATACCCGAATGATTAAGCAACAATTGGTGGCTGCCCCTCAAAATTTTCCACCACAAACTACTTTCCTGCTAACGACTTGTCTTTATATGTATTGCTGTCAATAATCAACGCTTAATGAGAGAGACCGTGACGCGCCCTCTCTCATTAAACACTCTCAAAAAAAGAATCTACGTTAAATTTATGAAAAATAGCAAACCATCTATACTCCATATCCTGCCTGGGCCCATTTACTCTTTATCCGAAACTATCACGAAGAAATACGATCGATTATCCGACTTCAGTGAAGGTACCGTTGTTTCAATAAGTGACTCACATCAAGAAATAACGGCAGGTGCTTATAAAATAATATGTAAAAAAATGGGCAATCGATATGGCTTTCTAACTAAAATAAAACTCCTAGCGTCCGCATTACAGCAAGCACATAAACTGAAAGCAAAAAAGAAGCTCGACATAGTGGTCACCTATGACCCACTTAAAACAGGTTTAATCGGCCTTATCATAAAAAAAATATACCGCTGTAAACTAATCATCGAAGTTAACGGAGTTTATCACTCAGCAGTACTACAGAAAAACACCAATAAACAAGGCACTTCTCTAAAACGAAGGTTTTTTCCGATAATAAGCCACATAACACTAAAAAACGCAGATGGTATTAAACTACTATTTGAAAATCAGATTGACAAGGGCTCATTGAACTCAAAAACTGCAATAATGTCTTTCTTCGACTATACGCAGATACCATCCTCGCCATATAAGAATAATACCGAAAATATCATTTTGAGCATTGGTTTCCCTGCTCATATAAAAGGAATGGACATATTAATTGAAGCCTTTAGTATGCTTACCGATGAATTTCCGAAATGGAAACTTCACTTAATTGGGTTTTTTTCAACCCAAGAGATCCAATACTTAAAACTACTCTCAGCCGGTAGCAAAAACATAGTGATAAAAAAGCCGGTTGATTTCTCAGCGGTACCTAAGACCATTGACGCATGCAACATTTTTGCGCTCCCATCACGCACAGAAGCCATGGGACGAGTTCTTCTCGAAGCAATGGCACGAAGTAAAGCACGGATCGCGACAAACGTTGATGGTATACCTACTGTCATCGAGGATGGCGCAGACGGGCTGTTAGTAGAACCAGAAAGCGTAAAATCCCTAGCTTATGCTTTGAAAAAGCTCATGGAGAATGAGCCAGAGCGGCAAAGGCTCGCAGAAAAAGCCAATTGTCGCTTCAAAAAAGAATTTACCCTAGATTGCTACGCAGAAAAAACAAAAAGCCTTTATGATAAAGTTCTACAACATATTTTACCGGCCTAGTATAAGTCCCTTTACAAAACTCGCGCCCTATTCAGAGGCAGAAAATCATTATAAAAATTTATTGGGTTGTTAAAAAGCTGACTTGGAATAATTGAAAGTATGTCTTCGCTCCCTCAAAATTCTCTTTGCTCGTGGAGCTTCACAACCTAATCAAGACATTTTCAGAGCATTTGGGTTCACAACGATATCACGCCCAAGATGCATCACGATTGCATACATAAAAAGCCAAATCGTTATATGAGGGTAATAAGCTACCGAAATAAAC
>Ga0209119_1003595_pt1 | contig 13227 bp, 7 predicted proteins | sample COG_03_FD_184747 | JGI IMG/M metagenome (GOLD analysis project Ga0209119, IMG submission 184747) | Pelagic Microbial community sample from North Sea - COGITO 998_met_03 (SPAdes) (version 2) | ecosystem: Environmental > Aquatic > Marine > Neritic zone/Coastal water | place: Helgoland, sampling... | reverse complement strand
ATCTGGTTCGGCGGGGTGGATCCGCCCCCGGCGTTGTGACGGCTGCCAACCAGGTAAGCCTCGGTGCGGCTTGGTCGTGGACATTTTACCTCAGTCGTATCTGCTGCACATCGAAAAGACGTGCGGGACGTCGGTGGACGAAGTTTTGGAACGTGTTCGCAAAGACTTTGATGGTTGGCTTCTTGTGTAACTCGACAACACTATTCCTCGTTGTTTATTATAGATATGCGCGTCACGTATTATGCAAGTACCATAAACAATGCGAGTACGGCTTTCGTGGGGCTAGGAAACCCCATGCTCTTACATCCAAAAAGTGGATAGAAAGTTTAAATGTGTATAGACATCACCACCTGTTTGGGATCACCCAGCACACCCCCACGAGCTGTGGCCTATGAAATGATACCCGTCTCCCTGGCCAGTCGGAACTATATACCTATTCAGATTAACCACAGGTTACTGCTGAAACACCAGAGCACGAGATTGCATACAACGTGGCAGACAAGTTGCAGGCATTGGTATTGGAAGCAGTACACAGATCTTCAGGGTGTCGTTCAAACCATCGTACAATGCACCCGAGAGGTTGCTAGACACGATTATGTACCATTCACACCCGACCACGTCTCCGATTTACTGAAATGCTTGTCCCTGTCGTGCACTGTACTACGCCAACGCCCGAAACGCCACCACACGGGAGCCAGTGAAAAGTGCTCCTCGCCCATAGAACGTATAGCCGAAGAATTGGGGAAAGCCGGGAAATTCCTTGCGCGGTACAAGAAATATTATCGGTCAGACTACCAATACTTCCGTTTGAAGCGCCCCTTTAGGTGTACAGACAGTTGTTCATATGTGCCGAACGCCTCAACTCGACGCACACGAAGAAGGCATAGTGTAATATAAGTATATTCCATAGAGATGTCTCAATTAAAAAAATATTAATATCAATTAAAAAAGCACCAACATAGAAATATGCACACTCTTGCCATATTAGTTTGGTGTCTGTTTCTGACCGAAGTTGGTGTCGCATGGTATTTGGCGGAGAATGAAGCCACTACAGAATTATGGAACCACACCATGGTTGCGTACTATACGCTGGGGGTGTGGTTGGTGTTACGAATTTTCTTATTTTGTATGCGTCCCAGAACACCGTATTTGGTTTATTTTTTGTTCCCAACTCTGATGTATTTTCACGCCGTTCTCGTCTTGGCTATAGCATATCTTGCTTATTCTATCAACGAGTACACCGAGAGTTATTTGAGTAGAGGGCTTTTTGTAATCATAGCGATCCCCTTGGCGTTGATCTTATGCACCAATTTGCTGCGCAAGTGCGTGTGTGGTACCGGAAACAAAACATTGAGCGGCCTTGGTTTGTTTTTTATTTTCCAAGCCAGTCTATGGGTTCCTTTACTTATTTTAGTTGTCATTTTGTGGCTCAATGCATCAGCGGATGTAGCGCAACTCGCAAATGCATTGGAGACTTGGCTTGGCCTGGCGTCACTGAATCAGCTCACGTACTGGGAAAATGTTACATATATCGTGGGAACTGGCTTCATTATGCCGACCATTTATTACATGACGTTCGTGGTTTGCCTGGACCACGAAAATACAACAGCTGAAAAGCAAAACGTAACTGGGGTGGTGGCCTTTGTCATGAATGTGAATGATGTTTTAATCATGGGGGGAGACATGGTCCTGTGTTTATGCGTGATTCTGTTATGTTACTTTTGCCGTAAATGCAAAAAGAACACGTACCAGAGTCTCCCGATACAGGTGTAACACCAACAACAATATTGTGTTATGTACCCAATAAAAACAACTCCCACTACGATTTGTTCTGTAAAAACCAGTAAAGAGTAAATCTGTCTGATTGTACATTGAACGAAGCGCAAGACACACTGAAATATATATATATATATATATATATATTCATATATATTTATATACATATATATGTACAAGGGAGTATGGACGTTCATGGGGTTTAATAACCGATAATGATAAGGACCATGTCGGTCGCCAACATATTATTTACAGCCAAACATCAGAGCGTTAAATCCATCTTTGGTGTGTGTGGTGATCGAGTTAACGGCTGCGCGACACCCCACAGTATGGTTTCGACCCTGCAGGAGCTTACGGGTTTCGGTTTCATTAATTGTCTTTAGTTTTCCCTTCACCCCATAAAAGCTCATAACTCTGGAGAGGATGCGCACAATGTTCGAATTAACGGATTGATCGAACGAAAATGCCTCAATCAAACGCATCCAGAGACATCGTTGAAGGGCATGGACCCCGAATATTTTACCGACCAGCGAAGGACAACCTATGGCGTTGCCCGCCATACGTGGTTCAACATTTGGTCCAGTCATGAGACGAAGTAGTTGGTGTACGGAAGGTGGTGTGAATTGCATATGCCGGCGAGGGGTGAGATAGAGTTTGTGTTGTCCCCGACCAACCGAATCTATACGGTGTATCGTGGTGTGGGGTAGCAAGTACTGTAACCAAAAGCGAAATATGCGTTTCAATTCGCACTGTACATCAAAATGCGATACCACCAAAACACCCACCCCTGGTTTTTTTTCCACTCGCTCGATGGGGGGGGGTGTTGAGGGGTTGAGTTGCAATACAACGACCCACTTCAGTTTATCCCTCGGAGCATGCCACAGCCAGATTCTTCCTTCTTCAGGCAACGCTTCAGTGGACTTGGCTACGAAGTATTCTGCTGTGAACAATGGGGGCAGAGTTAAGGTAATCCATAGAAGTGGTTGGTCGCTTGGGGGGAGTGGGGACTGGTCCAATGGTTGCTTGATCAGGGTATCATCGATTTGTATCCATTGCATCCAGTTCGCTGGTTTCAAATCGGGGGGCATTGAATGTGCGTCCCGAAAAAATGTGTGTTGTGCATTAAATTCCCGTTTGTTGATGGGATGAAGATAATGTGACAAATGAGTTCCTTGACGAAGGTGTAACGTCATCCATTGCAAAAACACACTCCGCGAAGTCCCCATAATGTACCCAATCTTTTTAAGGATACTGTTGTGTTGGTGGTCTTGGTTGTTTTTGGCGTGGCGAACGTCAAGGGCCATTTGTAGAATCTTTTTAGCCAATTGCCCCGCACGCCTTTGCCCGACATACATTTGTGGCTTTTCCAAAGCCCGTTTATACCGCGCCAGCACAGCACACGTGAATAAATAGCCCACTCGCGGACCAGGGATCTGAGTCTTGGTAAAGCAATCTAGGAGGGAGATGGTTAGGTACGGGTGAGCGGACAACCACAAATGCACCCCACCACCCCAACACAATGACATTTGCTTGATCAGTGCGTGCCATAATTGGTGCACCGAATTTGAGTTCCAAGGCCGAAGGGTGCACTGGAGGGGTGTATTTTTCGTAACTAAGTTTTTTGTACGTTGAAGAACCCTCTGTGGGTCACAGGGTAGCCAGGCCCGTCTTTCACGATTTAGACCAATGCAGCAAATGCGTTCTAACCGGTCAGTTATGTCAGGCCATGCCCCGAGTCGTTTCTGTAGCAACTGGGGGTCGGGTACTTGGACGGGGACCAGCATACAGAGTTGCCACCCATTCGTCAATGGGGCAAGAGTGATGTGTTTTTCCGTGTCGTGGTTGATTTGGTAGAGGGACCCACACACACCCGCCCGGATCTTTGACAATGCCCATGTCATCTTTTGTTGAAGACTTCCCGGTGCGGATACGGAAAGTGAACTTGCGCGTTCTTTGCTGATCGCCGAAACGGCATGCACCATTATCTCCATTCGTGGTCGGAGGCCTTGCTGAAACCCCCGTGAGATGTACCCCGATGCTTCTGGCGACACCACCACACCTCGTTTTTGCTCACTACAGTACCGGCCAAATACCGACGTGGGCGTTTTCCCACTCTGGGCCTGTTGACCCAGTGCCACGGTCATCTGGGTCAGGTCACTTATGGACGCTTTACAGCCAACGTAGTTCAACATCGCCAGTGTGTTCGAAGCAGTAATGAGTTCTTTACCGTGCGTAGTGGTCCAATTCTGTACCAGATTTTTTAGGTCCGTACCTTGAATTTGCGGGTGGTACTGGAATGGGAAAATGCAATCCGAAGGGTTCAGGCCCACCCCAAACCACTGTAAAGTAATGGAACACAATCTGTACAATCGCTCAACGAACAGAATCAGACTTGCTCTCCCACACAAGTGAGCGATGAGGTGACACAAAGACCCTGGTTGCCCATCCAGGTCTTGCGATGTGAAAAACCCCCCCTGGTTGGGTCCGCACACGACGAATGGTGTATTCGGTGACAACACATGGTCCAGGGAGGGCGGTGATTGGCTTTCGGTCGGTGAGACGAACTTGGAATTAACTATCCGGACCCCAACACCATTACGTGGTTGGAAGCTACAGTAGTCAATGCCGGGTGGTAATATTGCTTCAATCATGCACCGACTAGCAACCCACCCGTTCGGTTGTCCCCCACAGGGTATATGCTTTAGCTGTGTTTGCTGAAGAGTTTTCTCCAGAGTGGAAACGAAGAGATTATGGGGTATGAGCAAGTTATATCTGGAAAGGATACTCGCCCCCAAAAGACCGTCCTGTGTAATGCTGTACAAGGTTCCCCCGTCGAGGTCGCGTGTGGCGTGGGTGTGGCTACCAAACTTCACGGCCGCCTCTTTGCCCCAGTCCCCAGTACAATCGCCCATGTGATTGTTGACGTTAAGGGAATCACCGTCCGCGTCTCCTGCGATGGGCTGACAAGTGAGTGTAGCTATCTGAAACCCCCTTTGTTGGTGGTCAACTTCCACAGAAACACACTGTATCGAGTTGTCATTCAACACTGGGTGGCGCACACAGGTCAGTATGGTCCCGTCTCGGGCAGGGAAAATCAATTTATCCCCAGGCTGCAACCTACTGAACCGATTGCTTCGGTAGTTTACATAGGACGCCCGATTCACCGGTTGGAGAAGAACATTACACCCCCAGGCGTAAGTTCCGGCTAGTTCCAATTGCTCTCGTTCGGTCCCCCAAGCCGACATGTGGTGGATTAACTGCCAGCTTACCATTTTTTGACGTCTTTTAGTGTGTTCTTCGTTAGCCGCTTTGATCTTGGCACACTGCACCTCGAAGTGTTTGATGTTTTCTTCGGTGACAATAAATGACTGTTGGCTGGAAGACAGGAAGTCCGGACAAACCCGTATAGAACTAGTCTGCTGCGATGGGGAATGGCCTAGTGTGGCCCATGCGGACCCGTTCACAGTGCGTCTCAAAACGTTATCTCTGAGATGGCCATCTTTGCCGTACAGTCGGTCCCCGAATGTAGGTGTTTCGCCCCAAAACGCCTTGACTTCCCCAAACGGCATTTGTCTACCGACCACTTGGGGTAGTTTGATAATTTTGTTGATCTGTTGGCGACGACCAAGACACAAGGCAACCAACTTGCAGATATGTGGATAAACATTGAAATTGTGGAGGGCATCGATCGGTGTGAGAAAACGTTGGTGGGTGGCCTCCCACTGGTCGCGTATTTTTCGGTGTTCGACAGCCAACTTGGCCAACTTGGCGAATAATGCTAGGTCTGGGGTATAATTGTTTTTCAACATGTTGTCGCCTCCCGTCCGAACGGTATATTCATTCACTTCCTGACTAGCCAATGTCAAGGCCACGGGAGGCCAGATTATTGTTTGGCGGATAATGTTCCGTGGGTCATTGTGTTTTTTTGTGATCCCCAACGCCCGAAAAAACGACCGTGGGGTGTAGTGCAACATTTCCTGGGCATGGCTCGCTGTTACGGTGATGAATCGCGAGTTGGGGCGTTTCGAGGTGGAACTCAACTCCGGGTGGAGAGTGTGGGGGTGATATTTCGCGTCGAATATGAGGTACATCACCTGTTGCAAATCCTTTTTGTCGTGGTAATGCCATTGCATTGCCCCGCATCCCCCGAATATTGGTTCGCACGTGAGTTTGAAGGTAGGGCGGATTTGAACTGTGCAATCCGATCTTACCCGTTCAAGATGGGTGATGAGCTGTTCAGAACTGACCCCAGACGAACTGAGAATGGGAAACAGCTTGGGTAAACGCATGTAAGTAGCGTTTTTCGTGTGCATGTACGGCCCGGCGGCCAACACTTCGGCGGGCTGCATTATGCCGCGTACCGTACAGGAGAAAATATTACGCCAATGACGACTATTGACCCCGACTGGGCGCCGCCCAGAGAGGATTTGATCGGTGATATACACCAAGCGCGGTGGGCGCCGAGACGGCGGCATATCATTGAGAATGTCCCTAATGTATTCGTGGGTCATCCATTTACAGATCCTTCGAATCCGCGCGAAGTCCTCACGCCATGTTTTGAGACTGGGTGCGTTTCGGGTAATCACTTTCAAGGCATCTACCGAATTCTCGTCCCCCCACTGAAACGGGCGGAATGCTAGGCCGAGATACGCCAAGTTCTTAGGGTCACGGAGTGCGAATATTTCGTATACTTCCTCTGCAGTGGCTTCGTGCCATCGGCCGTGTAACTGAACACCAGGGGGGCGCGCGGCGGGCATTTCCCTGTCTGATGCAGAACTTTCGAGTATCCCAGTATCGCTTTTCGCCACTCTGGGGCGAGGGAGTAGTAACAGCCAGTTCCGGACCGCGGGGGTTACTCGACCGACCCCCCATCGAGATGGTGAGGGGGCTGGGAGGGGTTCCCGACCCTTTGCCGATTTGCCATCGTCATCAGGTTTTTTCCGCTTTCGCCCCCTTTTCACAACCGTACAATTATCAACAAACCACTTTTCCAAAAAGAGCCGCTCCGCCCTAGTGTGTATTATGGCACCACTTGGTAAAAACAACTTGTTGGCCAGAACATGCAATTCGTACCGCCCCTGGAACCACCACCGCTGGATCTTGGCCAGAATCCTAGTCAACCTGGGGTATTCTTTTTGGATAATGATTGTGTCTCGCTCTACATTTTTTTGTAGCCCCGCCTGCATTTCATTCACTGCCGTGTAATTGTTGTCAGTCTGAACTCTTTCCGTGGTGCGCCTCCATAATTGGTTTTCCGCTCGCCGGTTCCCGATCGCTCGAAGTTGCCTGGTCACATTCATGCGCCACCGAAGTAAGCCTAAGGGGGTGAACATACCCATGAACCCACACGCCCATAGACGAATTCTAGCCCACAGAAGAACCAATGGAAGTCTGATGTGTGTTGAGTACAACATGCCCTTGTTCCGGTTTCCAAGCAAATACTCTCGCACGATGTTCGATGATTGGTTTTTTTGGAGCTGATCATACCATCTGGTGAGCGATTCCCCCCATTGGACCCACTTGGAAAATGTTGTTTCGTTCCATGACGCCGTCACCCGAGAGACACGTATACAGCGTTTCCAGTTTTGAAATTTCCCTTCATCGATTGACACACGTGAGAAATGTTGTGTGGGTAGAAACGGTAGCATCCCATTCTGTAGATTCATATCGCTAAGCAGGTCGTCGGTAGATAACGTCAAGTTCCCATCACCGGTGTCATGAAATTGAATTGGGAATTCTTCATTTGGTTCGGGTGGAACAGCATCAAACAGCTTATGTAGCTTGGTGTTGGAAAGTTCCCCTGGGAGTTGCGACAGTAACGACCGTTGACGTAACATATCCCTTCTTTCCCCTCGCGCACAATAAATCTCCTCGACAACGGAAGCGGTAGCCATGGGTTGTTCACTGGCGCTGGTGGTCACGTATTTGGGAGCGATCGGGGCAGAATTCTGTTTGAATGATCTTTGTATTACATATGCCAGTGGCGTTTGAAGCATATACAATACCATGTCGAGGTTGAATTGGTCATACGGTATATCCAAATCATCCGAGTGTATGTCACTGAACTCTTCGTAAATGGTTTGTCCTGAGGATAGCCAAAGACGTTTCAACGGTGCATAGGCAGACGTACGTTGCGTTCCGCCCAACACACTCTCTGTTTTCAAAGAGGTAACCGATCCGGTACCGGTGCAATTAGCGGACACTAGAGGCTGAGAACACAAACAACACGTGGTTTTGACGATCTTTTCGACGAGGCGTGTTCCGCATGGTTGAAAATACGGCCCAAAAGGCAATTCTATAACACCTTCGTGTGTTCGGCAGTTGTTCGCACCGGTTCCCCTGCATATATAACACGCACAGTCTTCGGTGTATCCAAGGCAACGTTTCCAGTACGTGTCTGGGATGTTGCAGCTGAATTTTCCATTGATTCTTGCCGTCTTGTCGCTTATAAAACCGAATTTGACATTCTGAATCGTGTTGGTTTCATTAAGTTCATCGTTGTTGAAGGCGTTGGGTGAATAAAAAGATGTATTCCTATCCATGACCGAGGCACCCTGTTTGTTTTTCCGGTCTTGCTGTAGTGAACAATGAATCGTATCCGCAAGAAGATTTTTTTTAGTATTTGTGAAATATCATTTGCCAATGTGTGTATTCTTTATCGTGTGTGTGCGTACCAGGTGCTAATTGTGTCTATATATATATATATATATGATATTGGTTTGTACATATGTGGTATGGCTTGTGTACATATATATACAATAAAAACATTACGACCAATATGATTTTCACTATGTGGTTGTTGTGCCTCGTGGCAAATACAAGAGCAATGTCTTCTGGGGTGGGGCGTCAAATCCAATCGTTCGTTCACGAACAAACGAATACCTTATACACTACATTGGTGTTCGATACCGAAGTTGACCCCCGCTTGGCTGAAATATGTGAGTGCGACGACGTTATCTGGTGTCATTTAGACTCCACGACAGACGTTGTTGTCCAGCGGTGTTGGAATGCATACAATGCCGCTCCGATGTCATATAGGTCAACTCCGCGTTTGCTCTGGCGAGACCAAGTACACGAGGCCCTTCACGAACCGGAAAAAATGTGGAGCCTGCGTGTTTGGAATAAACACACTACACCACACCAACCACACAATAAATCTATAGTGTGGCCAGGACTGTGGCTAAGCGCCAATGGTTGGGGTATCGAAACAGGTGTCTGGTGGGACACAGAAAAGGCTTTGTTACATTGCCCCCCCTCCGCTCGGTATCTTCCAGTCTCAACCGAGTACGACACAGGGTTTGTACTGACCCATATGAACCACTCCGTCGCTATGAGGTGTGCTTGCTCCATGTCATTAAACGGTAGGGCGGTCCGGATATGGCAAAATAAGTATACCAATTTCGAGCCACGAAATTGGCCAGAAGTTAGTCGCCCCGTTTTGTGGAACGAAATCACCTTGGCCCAGTTAGAAGACGCATCGGTGGTGGAATTGTGCCACACCCCAGTCGTAGACCTTTTAGGTGGCTTGATGCTGCCGAACGGTTTGTTGATCCACTCTGAGCGGTGTAAAGAATCGCTTAAACGTTGTGGTGTTGTTTTTACACACCACCACCCAAACACCGATGTAATCGACATAACCGATTTATCCAATCCCGTCACCACTGACATTGTCTTCAAAACCTCCGATGGTGTTGTGGAAATCGAACTTCTTCAGGTTACAGGTACTCCCCCAGTATGTGAGACATGCTTTACAACCCCTAAGCGGGGGTCGGGGGTCATACGTTGGAACCAACGGACGGTATGTAGTAGGGGGGTGGTCAACTACTGCGCTATGTTTCATCTAACCACCACATCCAAATATACCAGCAAACTGGTTATCGTGGAACCAGTTACATTGGTATCGAAAAATTATACGGTAATGGACCTGCGTGGTACGTCATTGAAAGAACAAGCAGCCTTCATGGCGGAAAAAATGCGCAACTTTAGATTCGGGACACACACCAGGAACAAGGACCTGATCACCACCATACCCACCACAAAACAGCCCCCACACTTGGATAGAGTGTTGTTGGATTTCATCGTCCCAGGCTGGCAATCAGACCACAATTTGAATGACTGGTTGTTAGTTGAACAACATTGTGAGTTGACCCAAACCACCAAAAAGAGACTTGAGACATACGTTTTGGGGGCGTATTTGTATTCGTTACGATATCCAGGCCAAATATACCACAGGGCACATGAATTAAACATCCGTGTTGGTGCAACGGAGGCATGTGTAGCGGTGTTACTGCAGAATGGGGTCTCAAAACTAACCGGTCTACCTCGGGGGGTGTTTTGGACAATTGAGCACTTACACACCCCTCTTATGTGTTCCAGTAATGATGATGGTGTTTTGTCAAGATGGGTAGTTGTCGATACCCAAACAGATCGCAATCTGATTAGTATAACGAGAGTGTTGACCGACTCGGGTGTGACTGGAGCCCGTTGTTGGTTATCTAACACCAAAAGCCACAGATGGGTTGTTGATGAGCTGGATACAGATGTGTTGCTACACAAACAGATACTGGATCTCGCCCCGTTCGATATTGTCATTACCAACGCGGACTCGGACAAAGAGAGAAACACGGGAAACATGGGGACAAATACCATTGTACCGTTAGTATTATTGACCTTTTCATTGTGTGGTGGGTGCATCGCTACTGTGTATTGGAAGAAAAACATTCGCAATAACCAATACAAGTACATAAAAACATCAACAAGGATATGGTCTACCCACACCTTAGCGACGGTACGTGACATGATATTATATCAAGCAAACGATGAAGATGATTTGCCGTAATTCGTAACATAACCTAATAAACAGAACGCAATGGTGTAAAAAAAAATGTAAAATTTTAATTCAAGTGTATTGACTTTTTATTGTAAATTTGTTGAATTGTACTAACGTCATGTCCTTTTCTGTTTTTTTCTTGGTTTATATGCGCCTCGGTTGTTTGGGACGATACCGTAACTGATATTCATGACCGCGTAAATCCCAACAAGACCGATGGTATTAATCAACGGTAGAAAACAATAATCTCTCTCCATAATTTCAGAAAACAGTTTGAACCGGACAGTGTAGTTTTTTTTGAAATAAGGTGGGATTTTGCCAAGAAAATCTTTGTTCACTTTGGTGTTCATCTCCTCCAAAAGGGAAAAGATGTCATCATGTTGTTTTTCATTTTGGGGTTCGGCTTCGGCTTTCCCATCCACGACTACGGCTTCGGCTTTCTTTTGTTTCAATTCATATGGTGATAGTGGTTTCTCGCGTAAATACCATTCATGCCAAAGCCGGTTGTGCTTGATTTCTGCATATAGTAAGTTTTGGGCGACTTGACTGTCTGCAGGAGCAGAATTACAGAATTTGTTGAAACTGTTACTGAACAACATTTTGTAAATCGTCCAAAATTGCACCACAGTGTCCGCACCTGTAACTGCTTGCGGGTTCAGTGTTTCCGTGACTTTAATGATTCTTGTCATGAAATCATCTGCATAAAGTCTGGTCACATCTCTCGTGATTTTGCAATCATATTCCCCGATGGATTGTTTTAACCGTGAGATGGTAGTTTCCATTGCACGCAGGGTTTTTGATAGTATATTAGTATACAGGTATACCTACTAATTTTTTTTTTTAAATAAAACAGACGGGTATACAGATACACCGATACAATGCACATTGAAAGAACAATGGTGTAGTATATTTATATCGATACATGTATATACGGTTAATTTCACTATATACATATAAATTACTAAGAACCCTTTATGACCTATCTTCTTCACTTGACTTGGTTATTTGATGTTGTAGATTACTGATATAAGCATTTTTCGAAAATAAAAATGTTGTGGGTAATATTACATACATCATAAGGTTGACGTATATTTTGCCAATGACACCTAAGCGTATGTTATTCTGGTTGCATAGTTGTTTAGAGGATACATTGATGCTGGTTATCTTAGAATAATCAGGAAGAATATATTCCAGGTGTTTCTATGATTGTAGTTTTGCTTTTTTGTGTGTTGAATTGTATCATCACTTGTAATATATAACTAGAAAGATATTATATTATATATTCTCACAGATTCGTCTATTCTTCTTTCTCTTTGTATCTATCTACAAAAAAAGGAGTTTGAATATCGTCTGGATGAGTACACAGTTCAAATTTCGACCCGATAAACCCCTTGCTGTTTCTTCCCAAGTATGTGAGTGTCGGAGTATTGCCGATATTGCGATTACGTACTGCATGGGAGGACATAATATTTCTTGTGAAAAATGTGGACTCATCCCAGCCGTTGTGACATGTAATCATGGCGGGCATTGTCTTTGTCGTGCATTACAAGAGTTTGAGAAGGAATCTATGGTACCACCACCAGGGTTGTTTTTCACACAGTTCAAAAACACGTGTCACCACAACGACAAATGTAATTTTTCTATGATCGCATTCGATAATTTGTATATATATCAAAAACCCGATAAGCCAGAAGATGACAGGGGTCTGCCAACATACGAATGGTGGAAACAATATGAGAATGTTATGAAAACACGATGCTTTTGGTTGCACACGGATTCTCATTATGTGTATGGTAATTCGTTGGCCACAGAATTCACCTGGAATGATGGAAATATTTTGAAGGATGTCCAAAAGTTTTTGAAACAAGGGAAACAAGTAGTTCATCACATCGAACTTCCTCGTGTATTGCTGGCTGAAGTGCCTTGTGTCAACGAAAAAAACGCGTATCTGACTGTTCCCCTCAACTTTTGTGAATTGCACAAAAAGCGTCTCTGGGGCGGTATAAATGTGGAACAAGCTGAAAAGGAGTATATCCACAAACAAGGCGACGAATTGTGGTTGAAAGTTGAGCCTGTGCAGACACTCAAAGGCGTTGATTTCATGAATCCGTATGTCTTTCATATGTTACTTTGTACACATCCCAACCTACCTGTGGACGTGAACCGCCAAGAAGTTAAGGATTTACTATATGATCACCGGAATATGAAAGAACAGAACTTCAAACTGAAAAAAATTGCTATCAATGGTAAAGAAGTTCTATGTATGAAGATCACCATGTCCCAAGTTACCCATATCAACGAGAACATCAAGTGTCGACAGAAACCACCTTCTTCCTCATTTGAAATCATCAAACCATCATTAGAACTACTTTTGAAATATGGATTCGATCACCTTCCGGAGGTTAAAAGGGATTTGTTCATTATTCTGCACACGTTCCCGTTTCAGGGCGACAAAAAGTCAGATTCTGATCAGATTTTTATAGATTCGCTTGAGTTCAGAAACCATACGAAAAAGTGACGCATCCGGTTCTAATTGGCTTACACGTTCATATATACACACACATACATATATATATATATATATATATATATATATATATATATATATATATATATATATA
>Ga0209119_1003594_pt1 | contig 13229 bp, 7 predicted proteins | sample COG_03_FD_184747 | JGI IMG/M metagenome (GOLD analysis project Ga0209119, IMG submission 184747) | Pelagic Microbial community sample from North Sea - COGITO 998_met_03 (SPAdes) (version 2) | ecosystem: Environmental > Aquatic > Marine > Neritic zone/Coastal water | place: Helgoland, sampling... | reverse complement strand
TGGCACCTCGATGTCGGCTCGTCACATCCTGGGGCTGGAGAAGGTCCCAAGGGTTGGGCTGTTCGCCCATTAAAGTGGCACGCGAGCTGGGTTCAGAACGTCGTGAGACAGTTCGGTCTCTATCTATTGTGGGCGTTCAAGACTTGAGTGGACCCGTTCCTAGTACGAGAGGACCGGAATGGACATACCTCTGGTGTATCAGTTGTGGCGCCAGCTGCATCGCTGAGTAGCTATGTATGGATGAGATAAGCACTGAAAGCATCTAAGTGCGAAACTTACCACAAGATGAGGTCTTGTTGAGGGTCGTTGAAGACTACAACGTTGATAGGCCGCAGGTGTAAAGGCAGTGATGTCACAGCCGAGCGGTACTAATTACCCAAAAGCTTATAAAGGCTAGTTTTTCTACCAATATGTTCTCATTTGATGAGACAGACCGAGATCGCTCGGAATCCCTGTCCATCATGTCGTTTAGGTGTCTATTGCGGTGCGGTCCACCTCTTCCCATTCCGAACAGAGAAGTTAAGCCCACCAGCGCAGATGGTACTGCTTTCGCGGGAGAGTATGTCGACGCCGTTCTTAGGGCCCTCTTCGGAGGGCCCTTTTTTTGTCTTCACATTTTGAAGGCGCGTTCACCAATCAATTAGTAGCTTCGAGCCCATGAATAATTTGGTAGCCATAGTGGGACGTCCCAATGTTGGGAAGTCTACAATGTTCAATCGTTTGACGGAGACAAAGGATGCCATCATAGATCCTACGAGCGGCACCACGCGTGATCGCAAGTACGGTCGTGCGGAATGGATTGGCCGTCAGTTCACGGTGATAGACACAGGCGGTTGGATCACAAAGAGTGACGATGCATTTGAAGCAGCCATTCGCGCACAGGTTCAAATAAGTATTGAGGAAGCAGCTGTCATAATATTCATGGTGGATTCCCAGACAGGGCTGACAGACTTGGATGAAGACATCGCGCGTTTGCTGAGGAAGAGTGGAAAAGAGGTTGTCTTAGCGTGCAACAAAGTTGACACTGGTTCACACGATGGTTTCACTTCAGAGTTTTACAAGTTGGGTCTCGAATCAGCGGTGCATCCAGTGAGTTCATCCAGTGGCTATGGAACGGGTGATTTTTTAGACGCGTTGGTGGCATTGCTCCCAGCCGAGCCCATTACCGAGGAAACGGGCGTGCCAAAGTTTGCTGTTGTTGGAAAGCCGAATGTTGGAAAGAGTACGTTGATCAACACCTTGGTCGGCAGTGAGCGTAACATTGTCACGGACATTGCTGGAACGACACGCGATAGTATTCACACCGACTTCAATCTGTACGGTTTTGATTTTGAGTTGATTGATACAGCTGGATTGCGGCGAAGAAAGCAGATCGAAGATCAGTTGGAGTTTTACAGCACGGTGCGAACCATTCGTTCCATTGAACAAAGTGATGTTTGCTTGCTTTTATTGGATGCTCAAAATGGAATGGAACGCCAGGACCAAGCCATCTTTTGGCAAGTGGTAAACAGCTACCGTGGAGTGGTAATTCTGGTCAATAAATGGGATTTGATATCGAAGGATACCGATACCATGAAAGAATTTGAAGCCTCCATTCGTGAGAAGATAGCTCCCTTTACCGACGTTCCGATTGTGTTCACCTCCAACCTCACCAAGCAACGCATCTTGAAAGCGTTTGAGGTGGCTATGGAAGTATTTGAAAACCGCAAGCGGAAGATTTCCACGAGTCAATTGAATGACTTTTTGCTGCCGATCATGAAGAATCAGCCGCCACCGATGTACAAGGGGAAAATGGTGCGGATCAAGTACGTGACGCAAATACAGTCGCAGACGCCAACATTTGCTTTTTACTGCAATCTTCCTCAGTACGTGAAGGATCCTTACAAGCGATTCTTGGAGAATCACATCCGGTCGGAATACGAGCTGTCGGGTGTGACAATCCGTTTGTTTTTCCGGGAAAAATAGGGTTTCCCAGCCTCAGGGCGCAGCCTCTCCTTCAGCGATAGCTAACTTTTCCAGTAGCCACGTCGTAGATGGCTCCGGCGATGACAATTGCGCCATCTGCCTCCATCGTCCGAAGAATGTCACTTTCCTTTCGAATGCGATCGCAAACCAGGTCCACATTGCTGGCGACACAGCGATCAATAGCTGCGTCTGAAGGGTTGTCACCTACTTCAGAACGAATGGCTGTTACCGCGGGCTCGATGCGCTGAAGCAGTCCAGTGAGGTTTCCGTCTTCGAGTTGCGCGTAGGTGCCTTTAACGGCGCCACATTGGGTGTGTCCAAGAACCAAAATTGCTTTTGAACCAGCGTACTTACAGGCGTATTCCAAAGAGCCTAAAATGTCACCGTTGACGGTGTTTCCTGCTACGCGAGCAACGAATAGATCACCGATTTCTGCGTCAAACAGCTCTTCAATTGGGGCTCGGCTGTCGATGCATCCAAGCACAGCGGCGAATGGTGCTTGACCATTGGAAGCGCCGTTGAGCAAGGCCTGTCGCTCGCGCTTCACGGGTTCTTCTGCTACAAAACGGTCATTTCCCGCTTTCAGCAAGTCCATGGCGTCTGAAGCGCTCAAGCTCTGCTGGAATTCGGGTGTGATTGCTCCTTGCAATTGGAGGTAGTTGTCAATTTGGCTCATGGTTGGCTTCTTTTTCTGATTGCAAAAATAGGGAGCACTCTGATTCAACACGAATGTTGAATGCTTCAATATTCAAATTGTGGAACAGCCGTTTAAAATACAGCCCGCGCGATTTCAGCTGTAGGATTGGCTTTGCCCATCGTGTAAAAGTGAAGAACTGGGACGTTGGCCGCCTTGAGTTCTTTGGCTTGCTGGATGCACCAGGCAACTCCTGCTTCTTTGACTGCCTCTTTCGAGGCGGCATTCTCAACCATCCGCACCAGTTCATCGGGCATATTGACATGAAAATTTTGGGGCAATGAGGTCAATTGGCCCTTCGTAGTGAGGGGCTTCAATCCGGGGATGATGGGGATGTCAATTCCATGTTCTCGGCACTTTGAGACAAAGTCAAAGTATGCTTGGTTATCAAAGAACATTTGGGTAATAATGTATTCCGCCCCATCCTCAACTTTTCGTTTCAGCCATCGGAGGTCACTGGACAAGTTGGGCGCCTCGAAGTGCTTTTCTGGGTACCCTGCAACGCCCAGGCAAAAGTTGGTAGCGTTGGAATTCTTCAATTCCGGATCCAAGTATTTTCCGCGGTTCATGTCGGCCACTTGATTCACCAGGTCAATGGCATAACTGTGTCCATCCGCTTCTCCCTTGAACCGACCTTCCCCTCGGATGGGGTCTCCCCGCAACACAAGTACATTTTCTACGCCCACAAAATCAAGGTCGATCAAGGCATTCTCCGTTTCCTCTTTGGTGAATCCACCACAGATGATGTGGGGCACGGTATCAAGGTTGTACTTATGGCTGATGGCTGCACAAATCCCCACTGTACCGGGTCGTTTTCGAACCGTTCGTTTTTTCAAAAGCCCCCCCGTCATCTCCCGGTAGAGGTATTCTTCCCGATGGTACGTCACATCGACGAAAGCGGGGTTGAACTCCAACAGGTGCTCCACTGTTCCGTTGATTTGTTGGATGTTTTCGCCTTTCAGTGGGGGGAGTAATTCAAAGCTGAAAAGCGTCTCCTTTGCTTCCGAAATGTGTTGTGTGATTTTCATGCGTCAAGTAGATTGGCGGACAACCAACGCTTCATGCTTTCTAGCGGAATGCCACGGCGGCGCGCAAGGCTTTGAATTTGGTCGTCTGCGATGAGCCCTACCCCCAAATAACGAGATTCAGGATGGGCGAAATAATATCCGGAAACGGCTGAAGCCGGTTGCATGGCCAGCGTTTCTGTGAGTGTGGCTTCAACGGTATTCTCCGCGTCGAGCAATGTCCAGATTTGCTTTTTATCCAAATGGTCGGGGCAAGCGGGGTAGCCAGGGGCTGGACGGATGCCTTGGTATTGTTCTTTGATCAGGGCCACGTTGCTGAGGGATTCCTCAGGCGCGTAAGCCCACGTTTCACGACGAACTTTTTGATGCAGCCATTCCGCCAATGCTTCCGCTAGGCGATCGCCCACGGCTTTGATCAAAATAGCCTCGTAATCATCGCCTTCTGCTATCTGATGGTCGGCCAACGGGTCGATGCCATGCACGGCAACAGCGAAGCAACCGAGGTAGTCACAGGGTGCTTGGCCTTGGGCGATGAAGTCTGCCAAGGAACGTTGCACCCCGTCGCGTTGGTCGATTTGCTGCCTTAGAAATTCAAACTGACCGCATGCCCGCGTTTGATCGCTCGAATCGAACAATGTAATGGTTTCATCACCGCTGCGGGCGGCGGGGAAAATCCCGTGAATGGCCTTCATTGCTATGCCTGATGGATCGCGTTCCCATGCGTCAAGCCTGCGCTGCGCATCATCGTAAAGCTTTTGCGCTTCGACTCCAACGATTTCATCGTTTAATATCCGTGGAAAAGCACCGGCCAAGCCCCATGATCGAAAGAACGGCGACCAGTCGATGAAAGCACGCACTGCTGCGATGGATGGCTCATCCAAAGGTTGAATGCCGAGTTTTTTGGGAGGCACAATGGAACTGAAGTCCAATTGTGGCGCTCGTCCACGGGCCTCCTCCAAGCTGACCATTTTTTTTCTGGCACGGTCGCGTTGGTATTGGATGCGCACCTTGGCGTAATCCGCCGCGACGCCTTCCGCAAAGGCTGCCTGATGTTCTTTGGAAATTAATGCAGACGCGGCTGGAACGGCGCGTGACGCGTCGTTGACGTGTACGACTGGGGAATCGATATGTGGAGCGATCTTCACAGCGGTGTGCACCCGCGACGTCGTTGCGCCTCCAATCAATAATGGGGTTTGAATGTTCCGGCGTTTCATTTCCGTGGCTACGTCGATCATTTCTTCCAAAGAAGGCGTGATGAGGCCACTGAGTCCGATGATGTCCACCTCTTGCCGCACGGCTTCGTCCAATATTTGTTCCTTCGGAATCATCACGCCCATGTCGATGACCTCGTAGCCATTGCAAGCGAGCACGACGCTCACAATGTTCTTCCCGATGTCATGAACATCTCCTTTGACGGTAGCGAGCAAAACCTTTCCAGCGCCTTTTCGGGCACCGGATTTTGCTTTTTCCGCCTCGAGATAAGGGGTGAGGTAAGCAACTGCTCGTTTCATGACACGCGCACTCTTAACCACTTGGGGCAGGAACATTTTTCCCGATCCGAATAAGTCGCCAACCACGTTCATCCCATCCATGAGGGGGCCTTCAATCACCCGAAGGGGCGAGCCAATGGTCGATCTTGCTTCTTCGGTGTCTTCCTCGATGTAATCCGTGATTCCTTTTACCAGGGCATGTTCCAGGCGTTTTTCGAGGGGCAGTTCGCGCCACGCATCGGTTGTTTTCTCTCGCTCATTCCCCTTGGATTCGACGGTCGCAGCAAAGGCAAGGAGCCTTTCTGTGGCATCCTCCCGGCGATCGAGGAGTACGTCTTCGACGCGCTCGAGCAGGTCGTTTGGGATGCTGTCATAAACTTCCAGCATGCTGGGATTGACAATGCCCATGTTCATTCCCGCCTGAATGCCGTGGTAGAGGAAGGCGGAATGCATGGCTTCACGCACACCGGGATTCCCGCGAAAGGAGAAGCTGACATTGGAGACGCCTCCACTGACGTGGGCGCCCGGTAGATTTTCCCGAATCCATCGAGTGGCCTCGAAGAAGTCAATGGCATTGCGTCGATGCTCATCCATTCCCGTGGCCACAGGGAAAACATTGGGGTCGAAGATGATGTCTTCAGGCGGGAATCCAACATGTTCGGTGAGCAACGTATAGGCGCGTTGGCAAATTTCAATCCGACGCTCAAAATTGTCGGCTTGCCCTTGTTCGTCAAACGCCATGACAATCGTTGCGGCGCCATACCGACGAATTAAGCGAGCTTGACGGAGAAATTCCGCCTCGCCCTCTTTCATGGAAATGGAGTTCACCACGCATTTGCCCTGTGCCACTTTGAGGCCCGCTTCGATAATGGACCACTTGGAGGAGTCAATCATAATGGGGACCCGAGCGATGTCGGGTTCAGCGGCAATCAAATTCAGAAACGTGGTCATGGCGAGTTCCCCATCGATGAGGCCTTCGTCCATGTTTACATCAATGATTTGGGCACCGCCTTCTACCTGGTCGCGGGCAATGGCAAGCGCATCGTCGTATTGCTCTTCTCGAATAAGACGCGCAAACCGACGACTTCCCGTCACATTGGTGCGTTCGCCGACGTTCACGAAGTTGGACTCGGGTGTCACGATCAGCGGCTCGAGTCCGGAAAGTTTTAGCGGTCGGTGAGGGGTGGATGTGCTCATATCTTGTCGCTCAATGGAGAGTTCAGGCCACGGGGTGGGAAGGACTTCGCCACTTCAGCGATGGCTCGGATGTGCTCCGGCGTTGTGCCGCAGCATCCGCCGATGACATTGATCCAGCCCCGCTCCAAGAATGGAAGCACAGCATTGGCCATGGCTCGGGGATCTTGATCGTACTCGCCCATTTCATTGGGGAGTCCCGCATTGGGATAAGCGCTCACACGAAAAGGGGCTTTGTTCGCCAAGACTTCCAAGTAAGGAGTCAATTGTTCGGCTCCGAGCGCACAATTCAGACCAATGCTGAACAATGGCATGTGCTCCATGGAAATCAAGAAGGCTTCGGTTGTTTGTCCGCTCAAGGTTCGCCCTGATGCATCGGTGATCGTACCCGAGATCATGATCGGCAGTTCGCTTCCTACTTCGTCGAAGGCTTCGTGAACGGCAAACAGTGCTGCTTTGGCATTGAGCGTATCGAAGATGGTTTCGATGAGCAGTAGATCCACTCCGCCGGCAATCAACCCCAATGCTTGTTCACGGTAGGCCGCTACCAGTTCGTCAAAGGTGATGGCTCGGAAACCAGGGTTGTTCACGTCGGGAGAAAGAGAAGCGGTCTTGTTGGTGGGGCCGAGGGCACCGGCCACAAAGCGCATGCGCTCGGGGGTGGAAATGGCGTCCGCTGCTTTTCGAGCCGCTCGAGCGGATGCTTCATTCAATTCAAAGGCCACTGCTTGAAGTCCGTAATCGGCCTGGGCAATGGATGTTGAGCTGAAGGTATTCGTTTCCACAATATCGGCACCGGCCTCGAGGTAGGCTCGGTGAATGCCTTCGATCACTTCAGGCTGCGTGATGGACAGCAAGTCGTTGTTTCCTTTGAGCGGATCGGAGTGTTCAGCGAAGCGCTTGCCCCGGAAATCTTCCTCGGTCAGGCGATGTTGTTGGATCATGGTGCCCATTGCTCCGTCCAAAACAAGGATGCGATTGGAGGCCGCAGCATGGAGCAGCGAGGTGCGTTGAGCAATGGATGCTGCAGAAGGGAAAGTAGTGGTTGATTCCGAGGAGGCCATGTGCATTTAAATTACGGAGTGCTTGCACAAAAGCCGGACGGTATACCGTCAGGTAGGCTCATCTTTCCTTCGGACATGTCCTCAGGTAGGATGCGGCACCCGGCCTTATTCCCGGGTTGCCAAGACTTCATTGGGCCAATTCCCTCCGTCTTTCGCGATAAGCAATGCAAATATAAAGTTTAATTCGGTGATAAAAACCTCCTGTTTGTACTTTAGCGTTTCTTATCATGAGCTATTTCTTTACCTCCGAGTCCGTTTCTGAAGGACATCCCGACAAAGTTGCTGATCAGATCAGCGATGCTTTGATTGATCAATTTTTGGCCTTTGACCCCACTTCGAAAGTGGCGTGTGAAACACTTGTTACGACAGGCCAGGTCATTTTGGCGGGCGAGGTCAAGAGCAGTGCGTACCTCGATGTACAATCCATCGCTCGGCAGGTAATCAGCCGAATCGGCTATACCAAAAGCGATTACATGTTCGAGGCGCAATCGTGTGGTGTACTGAGCGCGATTCACGAGCAATCCAAAGACATCAACCAAGGAGTTGAACGGGCCAATCCCGAGGATCAAGGCGCCGGTGACCAAGGCATGATGTTCGGTTATGCGTGCCGTGAAACGGAGAATTTCATGCCGCTGCCTTTGGATTTGTCGCATCGCTTGTTGAAGGAATTGGCGGACATTCGCCGCGAGTCTCCGAGTCCAATGCCTTACCTGCGGCCCGATTCCAAATCGCAGGTGACCATCCAATATGCGGATGACAATACGCCTGAACGCATTGAAGCCATTGTGGTCTCTACACAGCACGACGATTTTGATGGCGAAGCAGCGATGCTCAGCAAGATCCGTGAGGATGTGAAGAATATTTTGATCCCACGGGTCAAAGCGCAAATGGGATCGAATGTACAAGCGTTGTTTGGCGATGACATTGAGTTGCACGTGAACCCCACCGGAATCTTTGTGATCGGAGGTCCACATGGCGACACAGGCCTGACGGGCCGGAAGATTATTGTTGATACGTACGGCGGTCGAGGTGCCCATGGTGGCGGTGCGTTTAGCGGAAAGGATCCTTCGAAGGTGGACCGTTCAGCAGCTTATGCCGCGCGCTACATCGCCAAAAACTTGGTGGCTGCAGACGTATGCGACGAGGTGTTGGTGCAATTGGCGTATGCCATTGGTGTTGCAGAACCTGTCGGTTTTTATGTCAATACTTACGGCACGAGTCGCGCGGGCATGACCGACGGTGAATTGGCGGACAAGATTCAAGCCATCTTCCCGACCAAGCCTTATGACATCGAGCAACATTTTAAGCTTCGCACCCCAATTTATGAGGAAACAGCAGCCTATGGGCACATGGGGCGTCAACCCGAGACCAAGACCAAGAAATTTATTAGTCCCGAGGGCAATGAAGTCGAGGTAACCGTCGAGTTGTTCCCGTGGGAGAAGCTCGACGCGGTGGACCGGGTGCAGGCAGCGTTGGGATAGTGCGCTGAAGCTGCCTCAAATGGCGATGAGCTGTTTATTCTTCAAGATATTGTTGTATTTTGTTGAATCAATCTAGCTAAATGAATCGCTTTTTTCAAATTACAGCATGCGTGCTGTTCGCGTTTTTTGGCAGCGCGTTTCACGCTCTGGGTCAAAACATGCCCAGCATTGAAACCGGCTTATTGTTCGAGACATATGTCAATGATTATTTGCTCGGCGAAGGTGTCGAGGCTTTTAACATAACCTATAGCGGAGGTGCCAGTCAGATTGGTGTTTTGAGCGGGGCAGAAGAGGTTTTTTCGATTGGTGAAGGGCTCGTGATGAGCTCGGATGCTGCAGGAGCGTTGGTGTGCGATCTGAATTTTTGCGAAGACTGCCTCGGATTAGGGGAGGACCAAGACTTGTTGAACGTCGCCAATTCGGTTCCCGATTTGATCGGTCAGTCATTTACGGTTCAAGATGTCAACGACATTGCATCGCTTGAATTTGATTTTATGGTTGAAGGGGATACGTTGGCGTTCAACTTTGCATTTTCGTCGGGGGAGTATTCGTCGTGGATCAATTCCGAATTCAACGATGTCTTTGCCTTCTTCCTCAGCGGACCGGGGATTGAGGGTCCTTACGCTGCCCCGGAAGAATTTCCAAACGGAGCCATCAACATTGCCGTGGTTCCCGACTCAGACCCGCTGTTGCCGATCACGGTCTCCTCTGTCAATGAATTCTTGAATTCGGAGTGGTTTGCGGGCGTCGCTGATGGAAATGTGGTTTGTTCGAATGGTTATACCGTCCCAATTACGGCGTCACACCCTGTGGAATGTGGTCAGGTGTATCACATTCGACTGGCTATTGCAGATGGGACCGATACGGTATTGGGCGCTCATGTGGTGTTGGAGCAAGGCTCCTTCGCCTCGCCAGCAATAGGATATGTAACCGACGTTTCGGACGTGGGCAGCGAGGATTCCATTTTTGAGGGATGCGGCACATCAACTGTGAGCATTGCAAGACCCGAAATCGTGTCACTTGAAGATTCTTACTGGGCTATGATTGATTGGGAATTGGGCTCTGCAATCAATGGAGTGGATTTCGGCCTTTTTGATGATGTCGGCAACTTCATTCCTCTCCCTCAAGCGAATTTGATTCCCGCTGGGGAGTCAACCATCGAGTTTGACATCGTCGCGATTAACGATGGCTTGGAGGAGGCGGATGAGTTCATTGGTTTTTCTGTCTCGCATCCTCTGGCGTGCGATGGTGAGGGGTTGGAGACCGAACATTCGATTTTACTTGTCGACATTCCGGCAGCTTTCAGCGTCGAAGGATATCAAACCACGGCTTGCGCAGGGCTGGCTATTGAGTTGAGTCCCATCGTTTCTGGAGGGTATGGTAATTACACTTACCAGTGGCTATATGATGGCTCCGATGAATCCAGTTATTGGTTTCAAAGCGACACGAGCGACGTTGCCATTGTCATGGTTGGAGACACTTGTGGCGTAGAAACGGTTTCTGCTGCGATTGAAGTTGAAGTTTTGACGTTTTCCGAATTGACGGTTTCTCTACCATCCTCACCCGTAGTCATTCCTTGCAACGGAACTGCGGAGGTTGTAGCTGCTTCGACGGGAGGAGACGGAGTGTATGCCTACCTCTGGGCCAATGAATTGGGGGAGGAACAATTCTCGTCTTGGTTTGATCCAAGCTTCTTTTTTTTGTGGTCGGCTTGGCAAAACATCCAAGAATTGACAGTGGCTGTTACCGATGGCTGCGGTTACACGGCTGAAGCTTCTGTAACAATTGAAAGCGAGTTTCCTCCCATCGATATCAACCTTCCAGACACCATTTCACTGGAATGCGGTTTGTGGTCTTCCGCCTTTACCCCAACGATTGAAGAGACTGTTCAGTACGGTTCTTGGGAATATGAAGGAGAAGTGGTTTCATGGTTAACAACCCTCAATGCTAGCCAAATATTCGAAAGTGGAGTCTATCACCTCACGGTGGCAGACAGCTGTGGAACGGTCTCCACGGATTCGACGTTCGTCATGGGTACCGGTACACTTTGCGCGGACCTGGATTGTCAACCACCTGTGGCCTTGATCAATGGGTTAGATGGCGGTGTGATTTACGCCTGCCCAGGTGAACTCATTGGTTTAGAAGGAGGAGAATCCTTCAGTGGGGCGGCATTGGGTATTTCAAATTATGAGTGGATCGGAGACCTTGGGCAAGCTGATATCAATAATGATGTCGCAGTGGTTTCTTTGGAGGCAGGGGTCTACGAAATCGGATTGGTGGTTGAAGCTGTGGACCTGGATTCCTTGGGCATGGAATGCACAGTCTCAGATACGGCTCATCTGACGATTGCCATTTCGTCATCCCCTGATTGGGACATCAGCCTTGATGGTGGTGCCTGCGAAGGAGATGAGGTTTATTTGAGTGGCGATGTGAGTTGGCCCGCGCTGTTCGACGGAGTCGATTTTCAACAATACGCTGGAATGGATGCGCCCGAGGTCATCCCGGATGACCAAACCCAATGTTATTCCAACAGCTTTGTCATTGAAGGATTTGAGGACGGCAGCACAATTACCAACGCAGAACAGGACCTCGATCACCTCTACATCAACATGGAACACAGTTTCATGGGGGATTTGACCATTTCTTACATCTGTCCAAATGGGCAGTCCGTTCAAGTTTTCCAACAAGGCGGTGGAGGTGGGTATTTGGGTGAGCCTGTGGACATCGATGGAGAGTGGAACATACCCGGGGTTGGCTATGACTATTTCTGGGCCCCGGAGGCCACAAATGGTAGTTGGGAGGAGAATAATGGTGGGACATTGCCTTCAGGTACCTACGAAATTAGTGGAGACTGGAGCAGCTTGGATGGCTGTCCTGTGAATGGGACATGGGCGATTGAAATTTGTGACGCGTGGGGGTCGGACAACGGATTTTTATTTAACTGGGGCATCCAATTCAATGAATCGTTTGCAGCGGACGAAGAAAATCCCGAGCCGGTCGTTGGTTGCGGTTCGTATTGGTGGGGGCCTCAAATCCTCGAGACATCAGAGGATTGCAGCAGCATCACCGCCCTTCCATTGCAAGACCAATCGGAATACGTGTTCAGTGGAACAAATACGTATGGATGCACGTGGGATACAACGGTTACGGTTACGGTTGCTTGGTTGGCTCAAGGGTGCATGGACCCCGAGGCGTTCAATTACGACGCAGCAGCAGCGTGTCCGGGAGAGTGCGTGTACTTTGAGGAAACGTGCGAATTCCTTGGGGCTGAAGACTGGCTGGAATTGCCGATGGGGGTGTTTCCCGAACAATCAAGTGCTACACATGGGGTTTACTGGGAAGGTGAATGGGTCATGAATGTTCCAGCCATGGTGCAAGACCCAGTAGCAGGAACGAATTACGCAGTGGAATCCTTCGAATGGGTGGATATTGTCGGTTTACCGCCGGGTTTGACAGCGGAATGGCCTGAAGGATCAATTTCAACGGAGTCACAGTCGTGTTTCACGGCTGTGGGCATTCCGGAGGAGCCCGGGGAATACACGTTCCAGGTTGTGGGCGATGTGGTCATATCCATTTTTGGTCAACCCATCACGCTGGGCACGTTGGTATTCGATGCATTGATTGTTGTCGAGGAGAACGAAAACGAAATCTTCGGTTGCACATATCCCACGGCGATCAACTACACCGCTTATGCCAATGATGACGACGGCACTTGCTTGTTCGCTGGTTGCACGGATGAAGAAGCGCTGAATTACTCGCCTCTGGCAACCATTGGCGACCAAAGCTGCATTTACGAAGTCGATTCCGAATCCGGATGTGCTTCCGATACCAATCAGGACGGCATCGTCAGCATCGCCGACTTGCTCATTCTTTTGGGCGAATTCGGCACCACTTGTCCATAAATCTTTACATCCTCGCTATGCGTAGACTGATTCTTCTTTTTAGTGCTGCCTTGATGGCATCAGCAGCCACCGCCCAACTTCCCGATGGCAGCATCGCTCCGGATTGGACGGCCACCGACATCAACGGAGTGGAGCACAACTTGTACGAGCTGCTCGACGATGGTAAGAAGGTGATTTTACAATTCTCTGCAACGTGGTGTGGGCCTTGTTGGGGCTATCACACCAGCGGTGTCTTGGAGGAGCTGTACGAGGATTACGGGCCGGATGGAACGGACGAATTGCGCATTTTCTTCATGGAGGCAGATGATACGACGACCGATAACGATTTGAACGGAACCGGTACGGCGACGCAGGGAGATTGGGTGACCGGAACGTCCTACCCTATCATCGATGACGCTGGGTTCATTTTTGATG
>Ga0209119_1003589_pt1 | contig 13238 bp, 12 predicted proteins | sample COG_03_FD_184747 | JGI IMG/M metagenome (GOLD analysis project Ga0209119, IMG submission 184747) | Pelagic Microbial community sample from North Sea - COGITO 998_met_03 (SPAdes) (version 2) | ecosystem: Environmental > Aquatic > Marine > Neritic zone/Coastal water | place: Helgoland, sampling... | reverse complement strand
TTGCCACGACGTACACCGCGCAGGCCCAGTCGGCGCATCAGCCGCTCGATAGTGCAGCGGGCAACAGCAATTCCCTCACGGTTCATCTGTTTCCAGACCTTGTCGGCTCCGTAGACCTGCATATTGGTATGCCACACGCGTTGGATTTGCGGGATAAGTTCGTCATCGTGCTTGGCCCTGTCACAGCGCAATGCCGGCTCGCGCATGTGGAGAGTGCGCCGCCTTGGCAGTTTGACGTTCGCGCATTCATGCGCAACTTGGCGTAACGCGGGTGTCTCGCCTGAGCACTAGCGGTGTCCTACCCGCTGGGGTTAGATTGGCGGGTGAACATGGGCGACGACTGCTGCCCAGGTCCGATCAAAAAGTCGGCGTAAAGGATAGGTACCCTCGGACGCCTTTTTTGTTAGCGCTCGGCGTTGTCTGATCGCACGCGCCTGCTTCCCTCGCACCGAAGCTGGGATTTCCTGTCGGTGCATTGAGAAGAATTTGGTGCAGGCGTGTGCGGCGCCGCACCGTTTTGTTGCAGAAAGAGCGCCTACCTGTCCTTGGTTACCGCCCTATACAGGGGTTTAGTAAACAGGCATGAGTTCTGCTTTACGTGTTTACCTTTAGTTCACACGGAGCAGTTATGTCTATCTTCTCGAACCCCTTCAATCACAAAATCACGCTTCGCTCGCAGTGCTCCTGTGGCAGGCACCAGAGCGAGGCGGAGCACATCGCAGCGGAAAGCCCCGCCTTATCTGACCAAGAAGACGCGCTGACGAACCGAGTCGTTGAGCAAGGTATTCTGCGCGCGCTCTTCCCGGATGACAAGCTGCGCCGTGGCTTTTTGAAGGCGGTCGGTACCTCAACCGCCATGGCTGCGGTGGCATCCATGTTTCCAATGGCCATGGCCAAGGAGGCTTTTGCGGCGAGTCCCGGTAAGTTAGAAAAGACAAAGCTCAAAGTCGGCTTTATACCGATCACCTGTGCAACACCTATCATCATGGCGCACCCCATGGGTTTTTACAGCAAGCAGGGGTTAGATGTGGAGGTAGTCAAAACTGCCGGTTGGGCTGTTGTTCGCGACAAAGCGCTAAACAAAGAGTACGACGCAGCGCACATGCTCTCGCCCATGCCGCTCGCCATCAGTTTGGGTGCGGGTGCATCACCGCAGGCTTACACCATGCCTGTTGTTGAGAATATCAACGGTCAAGCCATCACATTGGCGATGAAGCACAAGGATAAGCGCGACCCCAAGCTGTGGAAAGGCTTTAAGTTCGCTGTGCCATTCGATTACTCAATGCACAACTACTTGCTGCGGTACTACCTAGCGGAGTACGGTATTGATCCTGACACCGATGTGCAGATTCGCGTGATGCCACCACCAGATATGGTTGCGAACCTACGAGCCGGAAATATTGATGGCTTCTTAGCGCCTGACCCGATGAACCAGCGAGCGGTCTACGACGGTGTTGGATTCATTCACATTCTCTCGAAAGAGATTTGGGATGGTCACCCCTGTTGTGCGTTCGCGGCAAGCAAAGAGTTTGTTACGCAAATGCCCAACACGTACGGAGCGTTACTGCGATCGATTATCCAGGCGACCGCCTACGCGAGCAAGCCCGAAAACAGGAAAGAGATTGCCGCAGCGATTGCGCCGCGCAGCTACCTGAATCAGCCAGTGACAGTCGTCGAACAAATTCTCACGGGAACCTATGCGGATGGCTTGGGCAACGTGAAGGTTGTGCCCGATCGTATTGACTTTGATCCATTCCCTTGGGAGTCCTTTGCGGTTTGGATTTTGACTCAGATGCAGCGTTGGGGGCAAATCAAGGGAGAGGTTGATTATCAGAAAGTCGCGAAGGATGTTTTCTTGGCAACCGATGCGGCGAGGCTGATGAAGGAGGCTGGGCTTACACCGCCTACATCAAACAGCAAGAGCTTCTCTGTCATGGGGAAGGCTTTCGACCCCGTAGATGCCGCAGCTTACGCCCGTAGCTTCAAAATAGGCCGCGTATCCTCATGACATCCTCCGTCGCTCTGCGTGCAGCCATTTTGTCTGCACTGCTTCTCTTGATTTTCTTCCTCGTCTGGCACATCGCAACAATGCCGGTTGCATCAACGCAAGTGGTCAGCGACGACTATGCCAAACTGGTTGGCGGTGCTGCTGCTGCCGGTCAACAGTCGGCTTTCCCCACGCCTGCTGACTTTGGGAGGAAACTTTTAGAGGCGGTTTCAGACCCGTTTTACGACAACGGGCCCAACGACAAGGGAATTGGTATTCAGCTGGGTTACTCCATTTGGCGGGTGCTCTTAGGTTTTGGCGCAGCAGCATTAGTCGCGATACCGCTTGGCTTTTTGATCGGCATGTCTCCGCTGATGTTGCGTGCCCTTGATCCCTTTATCCAGCTACTCAAGCCCATATCACCGTTGGCTTGGATGCCTTTGGCACTCTTTGTGTTGAAAGACAGTAACGTCTCAGCGGTGTTCGTTATTTTCATTTGCTCAGTGTGGCCGATGCTAATGAACACCGCATTTGGTGTGTCTGCGGTACGCAAAGACTGGCTGGATGTTGCTAAAACGCTAGAACTCAGCCCGCTTCGCAAAGCCTTATTTGTTGTTCTCCCCGCGGCGGCGCCAACCATCATGACGGGCGTGCGCATTTCAATCGGCATCGCATGGCTGGTGATCGTAGCCGCTGAAATGCTTGTGGGCGGTACCGGCATTGGCTACTTTGTATGGAACGAATGGAACAACCTCTCCATCTCCAACATTTTGGTCGCTGTGTTGGCGATTGGATTAGTGGGGATGCTATTGGATGCGATCGTCGCTCGGCTGCAGAAGATGCTCACCTACAAGGACTAAGCGCATGTCATTTTTAAGTGTTCAAAAATTGAAGAAAACCTATCCAGTTAGATCCGGTGGGGAAACGGTGGTTTTCGACGGTGTCGACTTTGATATCGAAAAGGGAGAGTTCGTTTGCATTATTGGCCATTCGGGTTGTGGCAAGACCACCATTCTAAATGTCTTGGCTGGTCTTGAGAGTCAATCGGGCGGTCACGTATTTATGGATGGTCGAGAGGTTTCTGGCCCCAGTCTGGATCGAGGCGTGGTCTTTCAAACGCATGCATTGATGCCCTGGCTATCGGTGCGTTCAAACGTGGCCTTCGCGGTTCAGTCGAGATACCCAAGCCTCTCGAAAGCCGAGGTCGATTCTCATGCAATGAAGTTTATTGAGATGGTCCACTTGCAAGCAGCGGCAGACAAGCGGCCATCGGAGCTATCCGGTGGTATGAAGCAGCGGGTTGGTATCGCACGCGCCTTCTCGATTGAACCCAAAATGCTACTTCTTGACGAGCCCTTTGGGGCGCTCGATGCCTTGACGCGCGGAAGTATCCAGGACGAGCTGCTATCGATCGTTCAAGAGACTGGTCAAACAGTTTTCATGATTACCCACGATGTCGATGAAGCTATTTTTCTTGCAGACAAAATCATCTTGATGTCCAATGGGCCGCAAGCCATGATTGCTGAGGTCGTGGTCAACACTCTGCCACGAGATCGCCGCCGCGCGACGCTACACCACCAGCCGCACTATTATCCGATTCGAAACCACATGGTTGACTTCTTGGTGCACCGTGCCAGTGATATTGCCAGCGGTAAGGAAGCGCGGCCTTTGGTTCCTCGGTTCGTATCTCCTGGCTTGACTCCCTCGCATTGATTTTTTCCTCCATTCAACACAAAGGATTTTTTATGGCTTCTATGAATAAAAGTTTGACGCGCGAAGATGTGACTGACATGATCATGTCGGTCAAGATCCAAAAACGTATCAAGTGGGCTGATGTAGCGCCAAAGTTAAAGCTGTCTAAAGAGTGGGTAACAGCGGCTTGTTTGGGACAGATGGCGTTGACAAACACGCAGGCAAAACTCGTCGCAAAAATATTCAGTCTGCCCCCCGAGGCTATCCCTGTCTTGGAGGCTGTACCTTACAAAGGTTCCTTGCCAACATCGGTGCCGACCGACCCGCTGATTTATCGCTTCTACGAGTTGATTTCGGTATACGGTACGACCTTTAAAGAGTTGATTCATGAGGAGTTTGGCGATGGCATTATGAGCGCGATTGATTTCAAAATGGATATGCAACGTCAAAATGATCCGAACGGGGATCGTGTCCAAATTGTGATGTCGGGTAAGTTCCTGCCGTATAAAACTTATTGAGGTTTAGCAACTTGTAAGCGATGCTGTATCGCCAGCGTCACGTAAAAGTAATGCTAACGTTTAGCGCAGCTAGGGGCCAAGGAGGGTGCAAAGCCTTTAGCTGCAAAGTCCCCGATTGCTGGCGTGGTTGAGGTGCACAGCAGGATTATGGAATGCTGATTCGTGCCATCAACTTTGGTTATTGAAGACCGGGCAGGTCAGCTATAAACGGCGTCAAATTAAGGGTGCAGCCTCGCGCGGCACGATAGCGTCTCTAGCTGGCTAGCACGTCAGCTTAGCTAGCTCGCGACTATTCGCTAGGCTTGTAGCGCCGTTGCCGTGGGGTTGTGGCGGCACTGTTTCAGGTTTCCCAGGATTGCGTTGCATGACGAGAGTGGGAGCTCACATGCCACGCATTACCGAGTTGCTCCGTAATGGTGCTTCGGCACATTCGCTCCCAATCGACAGCACAACAATAGTGCCTAAATCACGCGGATACCTCGTTTTATTTTCATTTATGCGTGAAGAATGATGCAGGGCAGGGGGCTGTGGTGGGTGGCATATCTTTTGCGTCGTATCAGGTATGACCGTTCCACCTGACCGCTCTGTTTTTTACGATGAATTGCTCACAAGCTACGAAGCGACGCTGACGGCTCGGCCGCACGCAATGGGATTTTTTGACTGGTTCCAAAAGCAGGGCGTTGAAGCGCTGGCTTCTGGCCGTCAGGATGCTGATTTGCTTTTTCGCCGTGTGGGGATCACATTCAACGTCTACGGGGATCAAGAAGGGGCAGAGCGGCTGATCCCTTTCGATTTAATCCCACGAATTCTAACCGCGGCAGAATGGGCGACCCTTGAGCGTGGATTGGCGCAAAGGGTCAACGCCTTGAATGCCTTCTTGCAGGATATCTACCATGATCAACGAATCATTGAAGAGAAGATCGTACCTGCCGATCTGATACATCAAAACGGCCAATACCGACCGGAATTGCACGGCGTCAAACTTCCTCATGACGTTTGGGCTCACATTAGTGGCATCGATATTGTGCGCGCGGAGAAGGGAGAGTTTTACGTTCTAGAGGATAACCTGCGAGTGCCCTCCGGCGTGTCCTACATGATCGAGGACCGGAAGGTCATGATGCGACTATTTCCAGAAATATTTGCCAGCAATTCGGTTGCACCCGTTGAGCACTATCCCGATCTATTGCTAGAGCATCTGCGCTCAATCGCGCCCGTGGGCGTTGAGAATCCGACGGTCGTGGTCTTGACGCCAGGCATGTACAACAGCGCGTACTTCGAGCACGCTTACCTTGCGCAGCAAATGGGTGTGGAGTTAGTCGAGGGCAGAGATTTATTTGTGTCAGAGGAGCGAGTCTTTGCGAAGACGACGCGCGGTCCAAGGCGAATCGATGTCATTTACAGACGCATTGATGACGATTTCCTAGATCCTCTTGTGTTCAGACCCGACTCGACACTTGGAGTCCCTGGACTTGTCAGTGCGGTTCGCGCTGGTCGCGTAACGGTAAGCAATGCGATCGGAACCGGAATTGCAGATGACAAGGCGGTATATCCATTTGTACCTGAAATGATCCGCTTTTATTTGTCGGAGGAGCCGATCTTAAAGAACGTGCCTACCTACCTGTGCAGAAGGCCTGACGAATTGGCTTACGTATTGGCCAATCTGCCTGAGCTTGTCGTGAAAGAAACTCATGGCGCTGGTGGTTATGGCATGCTGATTGGCCCTAGAGCGACGAAGGTGGAAATTGAGTCGTTTCGTCAACGCATCATTGCGAGCCCTGAGACTTACATTGCGCAACCAACACTGGCGCTCTCGACTTGTCCCACAATGGTGGGCGACGGGATAGCGCCGCGTCATGTGGATTTACGCCCCTTTGTTTTGAGCGGTGAGAAACTCTCAATGGTTCCTGGCGGTCTGACGCGAGTGGCACTGCAAGCAGGCTCACTCGTCGTGAACTCGTCACAAGGCGGTGGAACGAAAGATACGTGGGTGCTTCATGCTTAGTCGCCTTGCAGATAACCTGTATTGGATGTCACGTTATATGGAGCGAGCCGAAAATACGGCGCGGATGCTAGATGTACAGCATCAGTCAGGGATGCTCCCGGGCGGCAACGCGCAAGTTATCGGGCAATGGACCGCCGTACTTCGACGATCTGATTTAGAGGGTACCTACTTTCAGCGATACAGCGAGATTACCTCTCGCAACGTCTTAACTTTTTTGGTCGCAGATGAGGGAAATCCTTTTAGTCTGGTGAGTTGTATCAGTGCGGTTCGCGAGAATGCGAAGGCTGTTCGTGTGGTCCTCGCGCCTGAACTATGGGAGTCGATCAATGCAACCTGGATGGAGTTTCGTACTCGGGTTACCCGATCTGATTGGCAAAGAGATCCAAGCAAATTGTTTGAGTGGATCAAGCTGCAATCGCATCTGTTTCGTGGCGCGATGATCGGCACCATGTTGCGAGATGAAGCCTACTATTTCAGTCGAATCGGTACCTTTGTTGAACGGGCAGACAATACGGCGCGATTATTGGATGTCAAATATGTTGCTCTTGAGGCAACGCCAACGCCTAGCTCAGGGTCTGCAGACTACTATTTCTGGGTATCCGTTCTGCGGTCTGTTTCTGCTTTTGAAATCTACCGAAAAGTCTATCGTGATGCCATTACGCCCATGCGCATTGCAGGTCTCCTAATTCAGCATGCACAAATGCCGCGCTCATTACAAGCTTGCATGAATGAGTTGGTCGCCAACATTGAAAAGGTTGCGACTTCAATAGATTCAGAAGCGCTCAGGCAGGCCGGGAAAATGCGTGCTGATATTGCTTACACGAGCCTCGCTGACTACCGTGAAGAGCAAGTGCATTTGTTCTTGCAACGTTTCCTCGTAGAAATTAACTCGCTTGCGTCCACGGTGAGTAATGAATTCTTGCTTCCGATCAACGTTTAGAGCATCACATTATGCGAATCACTATTCAGCACCAAACTCGTTACGATTATTCAGAGTTCACCCAGTACGCCATTCAACGCATCTATTTGACACCGCGTGATGATGCGCACAGCCGTGTTTTACGTTGGGAGATAACCGGTGATGGCGAGTTATCCCACCGACGCGATGCATTTGGGAATGTAATGAGCACACTGGTTACAACCAAGCCAACGCAGCACGTGACTATTGGTGTGCAAGGTCAGGTGGAGTCCATGCGATCGCCTTATTCATCCGAGGGCTTGCATTTATATCCGCAAACATATGGCGATCTACCAGTTGGTGTGTTTTTACGTCCAACGTCATTGACGCTCACTACACCTGAAATGACCGCATTCGCTAAAGCTCATATCAGTGCGGGAAGCCAGCCGCATGATTTGATTCGAATGGCTGAGGCGATTGAGGATCGCTTAATTTATACGCCTGGCGCGACATTGGTTTCTACATCAGCAGCAGATGCTTGGCAACGAGATGCGGGCGTATGTCAGGATCATGCCCACGTGATGCTTGCGCTCTGTCGAAGCGCTGGCCTTCCTGCGCGTTATGTAAGCGGTTATTTGTCGGGAGATCAGAAAGCCAGTGATGCAACACACGCTTGGGTTGATGTCTGGCTGGGTGGTGTATGGCAGTCGGTCGATGTGACGCACCGTTGCTTTACCGGCGAACGCTGGTTGAGACTTGCGGTTGGGCATGACTACAACGCCGTATCGCCCATCCGTGGCGTTCGCAGTGGCGGTGGAGAGGAGACGATGCGGATCGAGGTCTCTGTCCACCATTGATTAATCCTTCTAGAATGTCAAGGTTTCAGCTAGTGGATTGATAAGTTATGACCTATTGTGTGGCTACCAAAGTCCAAGACGGCCTGGTATTTTTGTCCGACTCCCGCACTAACGCGGGTATTGATCAAGTATCTACCTTTAGAAAAACAACTCTCTTCCAACGCGAGGGTGAGTGCGTTGTGGTACTCATGTCGGCGGGTAACCTCGCAATCACTCAAAGTGTTCAGGAAATTTTGAGGACGGCGCCTGAGGAATCTTCTGTTTTGTCGGCGGGAAATATGTTCGAAGCGGCGTCTCGAGTGGGGACAGCCGTGCGACAGGTTTATGCGCGGGATGACGAGGTATTCAAAGCAATGGGTATCGATTTCAATTGCAGCTTCATCCTGGGCGGCCAAATTAAAGGTGAAGGATGTCGTTTATTCCACATTTACGCGGCTGGTAATTTCATTGAGGCTCAGGCTGAGAGCCCTTACTTTCAAATTGGTGAAGCGAAGTACGGGAAGCCGATCCTTGATCGGGTTATCGAGCCAGAAACTTCGTTAGACGATGCCGTTAAGTGCGCGCTTATTTCAATGGATTCGACTCTCAAGTCGAACATATCAGTCGGTCTTCCGCTCGACTTACTCGTCTATCAAGTCAACGATCTGTCGGTTAAGTACCACGTATCTATTGCCGAGGATGACCCTTACTTTATGGCCGTTCGCAGCGGCTGGAGTGAGCGCATACGTGAGGCCTTTCAAACGATGCCACCGATTAATTTAGCGAGCCGGCGATATTCCTCTGCGAGTTAAAAACTACTGAAGCGCTGGCTCCGTCGATACGTTTTTTAAAACGCGCACAAAGGGTGATTTCCGGAAATCAATCGCCGAAAAAACCGTCGTTTTTGACCAGTTGCGGCGCTTTCAAATCTCAGAAAAGGCACAAGCGTCAAAAGTTTTGACGCTTGATGTCCCAATAGTGGCATTCCCCCAAATCAGTAGACAAATATGATGTCAAAACTGAAATGGAGAAATGCAAATGCGACGAACAAAATATGCCTTGGAGTTCAAGGACGAAGCAGTTAGGCAAGTCATCGATAGAGGCCACCCTGTTGTTGATGTAGCCAAGCGGCTTGGGATTTCAGAGAGTGTCTTGTACACATGGGTAAGCAAGTTCAAGAAAGCGGATGCGCCCCTAACTACGCCTTTGTAAGGGCGCTGCGCGAGGCCTTGCGTCATGACCAAGGCACCATCATGCGGTGGAGCCATCATGAAAACACGATATTAGAAGCCATCAAGGCACAGCTCAACCAAGACGCTGAGGCCCCTGATGACACCGACGCTCTCATCGCCTTTATTGACGACATCACCAAAGGGGGCGAGCGTGCCATGGTCGACCTCGCCGAGAATGGGATTCACACTTGTATTTAAGGTCTAGAGCACTTGAATACGATGAATGCAAAAGCACACAGCCGCTAAACGCTGCACCCTCGACTGGTTCGCATGCGCTACTCAATATTGGGGTCTTGCATGCCAGTTTTCCTCCATAGATGACTTCTTTGACTGCGGCCAGACTGATTTCTGTTAAAAATATGCTTCATACGAGCGCTAACACGAAGCCGTAGGGGTTTGTGGTCTTTCCATTTGGCGATTTCCCGTTTCATTTGTCCGTTTGGGGGCTAAATTGCTTCATCCATTAATTAGTCTTCGCAGAAGCATTTCAAAGATTATTTTTTATGAGGGTGCAAGCACGCCTAGTGAATCCCAGCGACTAGTCCTTGGGGAAATAAGCACGAATTCCATGGCAGGTCATCGCCGTCAGTTTCGATCGCAGGATGAAGCCGCGACCTACTTGCGATTTTGGGCAGCAGATTACACGGCTGTGTCTGAGCTCAAGTGGTTACATCAGCGTTCGAGAGTACCTACGTCAACGGCCCATACAGGACCAGATGGCTGGATATGGGCGCTGGCTGCCAGCCTGGTGACTGGCGAGCTTGTTGTTATGGAGGAGACGATACGTGGTGCCCGCTTGGGAAGGGTTTCCGGGCCATCAACTGCAGCCAGCGCAACGGGTGCCCTAGACGACTTACCTCCGCTTACTAACGTGCCGGTTGTCGCTGCAGTACCTGACTTTTTGCCCATATTGGAGGACATTCAGATAGAGAGTGCGCAGGTGAAGCCGGAAATTGAAGCGGCGCTAAAAGAATTAGCAATTGCGATTAGTGGTGTTGGGGACGCTGGCGCTAACGTGAAGCCAGTGCCTGCGACTATTGCTGGTGTTAGCGACAAACTTGCCGAAACGATCGCTTCTGTAAAGAAAAAGCTTGATGAGTAGCACCGACTATCACCCAGAAGCGGGAGGCGTTTGGTGAAGGCTATTGTTGAGTCGGTCAGCAAGCTGCCAGAGTCTGCCGCTAAATTAGCCGCTGCAATGGCAAAGGCGGGGGAAACGGTGACCGTAGAGTCCGCTGCCTTGGTGAAAAAGCTGGGTGAAACGGCAAGCAGTTTTGCTATGGGTCTGAAGGAAGTTGCTAAGAAGATTACTCAACTTCCTGCCTTGCTAAATCCAACACCTATCGTAAATTGTTGCAGTGAAAATTTAGAGCAAGCGTTCAGGGATCTGAAAGAGGTGGGATCGGAGTCTGTAAAAGTGCCGGAGCCACTGGTTGCCTCTGTAAAGGGGTTTAAAGACTTCGTTCCGGAAATACAAGGCGCCGTTAAAAATCTAGAGAAAATGCCCGATCGTCTAGCCGATTGCGTCCCCAAAATGGACTGGTTAGCAGATGCCAAGAATACGTTCATTTCCGTTCCGAATGACTGCAAGTCTATTCTGGTTAGTGCCCGTGGGTCAGTTAACGGTAGCTACAAACAGCTTGGTTCTGCTGTAACGGGTTGGACCAAATTATCGCCAGTAGAGAAGTCCTCTCTTGACACCGTTCGTACCGATGCGATAGCACAGGTTGATAGCGCGCACGAGGGCGTCACAGCGCTCATCCAGTCCACTAAATCGCAGTGTGAGTCAATGAAGCAGGCGGTTCATGACGTGTCGAATGGCGTTAAGAGCGACATTCAATCAAGCCAAGATTCCGTTTTTGAAACAATTGACGCCACCATCGCTGATTTGATGACGCCCGTGAATAGTGTAATAAAGCAAGCGAGATCTCTTCAGTCGTCTGTGCATGAGTCCTCTACACAGGCAACCTACACACTAGATTTGATGGGTGAAAAGGTACGAACGAATTTAGAAAATATTGCAGAGCCAGTTGCCCTTTTGAAGTCTCAGCTAACCGACGTTGTTGAGAAGTTGCGGGAAGCAGCAATAGAATTGGAAAACACGCTGTCTTTAGCGGTGCAGCCTTTTGATGATCTGCAAGTCTCCCTTGATAACGTTGGCCAATCGCTTGATGATGTTGTCTTGGCGTTCGAGGAGCTCGTAGCTGATGTCGTTACCGCAATGGACGATTTAACGGCACTGATCACGCAAACGCAAGAAACGCTTAAGCAGTTTCCGCAGGAAATTGAAAAAGTTCGCGATGCGCTCAACGACGTTATCTCCCAGATCGAAGAGATTCGAGCACGCATTCCCGAATTTGTCTCTCAAGCTTTGGCGGCCTTAGATGCGACGAGCGCGCAGTTAGACGAGGCCGCGCTGCTTTGCAATGATGCGATTGCGTTGTGTACGAAGTATCAATTAAAAGTCCCCAAGTTGATGTTTGCGCGCATGTTATTCATGGGCCTAAAAAGCAGCCTTACACCGATTAAAGGAAGCATCGCAGCGGCAAAGGTAACTGTGAAAGCGGCCGGAAAAACGGCTGACGGATTAGTCGGTCAGGCGTTATCAGCTGCGAAGCTTCTTAACGGCGCGATTGACCAAGCCAAAAAAATGATTGAGGCGGCCGTCGACACGGTGGTTGAGGCTTTAGATGTTTTAAAAGATCAAATCGCCAGTGTAAAAAAGGGAGTCGAGTCACTTCCGCCCCTCATACAGGACCAGCTATACACGGTGAAGCAAAAGCTCTCTGATCTCGTAGCCCAAGCAAGAAAAGTAGCAGAGGATGCGGTAAATACGATAAAGCTAGAGCCCACCTTGGACGCAATGCAGACTCAGTTGGATGCGATGAGTCAAAAAATTCTAGATGCTATTGCTGCGTCAACTGACTCCGCCTCAGATGGCGTTGAGGGCATCTTAAAACGTATCGGTGATGCCATTGCGTCGATGACTACACAGTTCGATACATTAGCCGACGGCATGATAAGTCAATTGGAAGGTGTCGAGCCCTTTATTCAAGGAAAAGCGGATGAACTGAAAGAATTGGTGACTACCGCCACCGGCTCTGCCATAGGTTGGTTGGATAAGGGGCGGGGGATGGCCGACGGCGTCTTCGACACCGCTATTACTCAATTGGATAGCACGCAATTAGCTTGGGATAGTTACTGTGATAAGTGCCGCCTTGCGTTGGGGGGAGCCGCCAGTGCGGACGCGCCTGAGGAAGGATCCGCCGACGATAGCCTGTCTGATCCTGATGGACTGACGCTTGAGGCCTGGTCGGAGGTAAATGTTGCTGAATGGCAGGATGAAGCTAAAGACGCCGTAGATCAAGAAGTCGCCAAGAATATGGAGGCGATCGACCAAGCGTCAAGCGATCACGACGCGGCTGAGCAAGATTTGAAGAGCGCAGTGAGCGAAGAGGCGGCAAGCGTTGATTCAATGCAAAAAATGCCTTCGTTGAAGGAAGAAGTTGAAGCGACCATGTCGGAGTTGACAGAGCAATCGCAAAAGCTGGTAGAGGATACCGAGAGCGCAGAAGAATCGGCAAGTGCCGAGCTGCAGAGTCTAGAGGAGAGTGCAGAGGGCATTGAAGGCCCCGCGGTTCAGCAGATAAAGAGCATTTCATCAGATGCTCAGAAAGATTTTGATCAGGCGCAGGCCGTTGCAGATGCGACGCAAGCAAATGTGGACGAGATGCAGGCCAGTATTGACAAAGCTCAAGCCCATCTTGATGCGGAAATTGAGTCGAAAAAAGGTGAAGCGGCAGCCTTTACGGATCAAGCGCAGGCCGCATGTGATGAGGCCAAGGCAACGGTTGAGGTTGAGCAGGCAAAGGTTGAGGCAGCCAAGGCCCAGGCAGAAGAGGCGGAGGCGGTCGTTGCTGCCGAGGCCGCGAAACAGGCAGGAGCAGGAGCAGGAGCAGGAGCAGGAGCAGGAGCAGGAGCAGGAGCAGGAGCAGGAGCAGGAGCAGGAGCAGGAGCAGGAGCGGAAGCCGGAGCAGGAGCGGAAGCCGGAGCAGGAGCGGAAGCCGGAGCAG
>Ga0209119_1003584_pt1 | contig 13262 bp, 11 predicted proteins | sample COG_03_FD_184747 | JGI IMG/M metagenome (GOLD analysis project Ga0209119, IMG submission 184747) | Pelagic Microbial community sample from North Sea - COGITO 998_met_03 (SPAdes) (version 2) | ecosystem: Environmental > Aquatic > Marine > Neritic zone/Coastal water | place: Helgoland, sampling... | reverse complement strand
AAAACAATGAAAAACAAATTAGTGCTATAACTCCAGTGATTAATCCTCCTCTAGAAAAAGTTAACAAACCTCTATAAATAAAGTATAATAAAAGAAATACATCTAGTAGTAAAAATCTGGTAATTCGTTCTTTCATTAAAATAAACACCGCAATAATAAAAATACCAAAACCAATAGCTGTGGATACTTGATTTGGACCAAAACCACCCGAGGTAGCAAAATTTGCAGAACCTCCAAAAACAATATCTTTTAAATCTGGTGTTTTAAAATAGAGATAGGTAACCATTGAAAATAGAGGAAGTATCATAAAAAATAATGCATTCATCAAATTTTCTTTTGTAATACTTCTTTTATAAAAATACAAGCCTGCTATTCCCAAAACAAACGGACCACTTAGATTAAAGGCAATGGTTTTTCTAATATATTCTCCTTCAGGAACTCGCGTAAAAATAATACCTAGTAGTAATAATAACAGGTAAAAAGTTAAACTAACGGAGAATTTTTGTTTAAATTTTCCAACAAAAACACCAAGGATTAATAATAATATAACACCGTACTTGCCTGTTTCATATAAGATAACACCATCCGTCATTCTTAAAAAAACCTCCCCGGCAGCTAAATATGCCGCAAATAAAAAGGCTTCTTCATTTTTATTTTTTTTAAATATAATTTGAGGAATGGCTATTAGAAAAATAACTAAAGTATAGATTTTAGGAAAAAATGAAAATGTACACAAATAACCAATAAGAATGTGAATTCCTACAAATATGACTCTATTATGTGCTATTTTTTCTATCAAAGTATTTCTCTATATATTTTTATAATTTTTTTCATAGTACTTTCTCTTGAATAATTTTCAAGAACTTCTGTATGCAATTCTAATGCTACTTTTTCTCTTAACACTTTGTCGTTAATTAAAGACACAATAGCATTTGCTAGTTTATCACTTCTTTTGGGTGATACGACAACATGCTTATTATTAACAACTGAAAAACATTCTCCAACATTAGTTACCACAACTGGTAGTTTTGCCAAACCGTACTCTAATAAGGAAATTGGCAAACCCTCAGACTCTGAGGATAAAACTCCTATAGCTGCCTGTTCTAGAATGTTTTTAATATCTGAACATACATCATATTGAAAAACATTATTCTCTAATTTCTCATTTATTATAAAATTTTGAATTGATTTACCATATGAATCATTATAGTTTTTACCAATTAAATGTAATGTGTAGTTTGGTTTCTCTTTTACTACAATATTGAATGCCTTCAATAAATTGATATGATCTTTTTGCTCTCTATAACCTGCAACATGAACAATTCGCTTGCCGTTCTCACCATTTAAAAATGTAGTTTTCTTTAAATCCATAAAAAATGGAAAATTATTGAGAAAATATATTCTTTTTAACATCAGTTGTTTTTTTGACCATTCAAATAATATTGAATTTACAGAGATAACACCACTAAATGCAAAGGAGATAAATTGAATTGACAGTCTACTTGTTTTATTTAAAAATTCGCTTTTTCCATAATGATCATGCCATATTACTTTTAATTTTGGATATATGGATTTAACGCAAATGGCTATAAAATAGGAAGATGAGTGTGCATGAATGATTGAAATATTGTTCTTTTTAATATATTTTTTTAGTTTTTTGATTGATTTAATATCAACTGTTTTTTTTCTTTCTAAAAATAAATACCCTACTGCTGGTTCTATATTTTCTTTTAATGGGCCTTCTTTTCTGGTAGCACATAAATGAGATACTATCCTTTGTTTAGATAAAGTATTTGCAATATTTACAGCCAATACTTCAGCGCCACCTACCTGTAAAGAATCTATTAATTGAAGTACCTTTATTTTTTTATTCATATCAGTTCTTTTATAGCAGATTCAAAAGTATCTAATGTATACTGTTGAGACCAAGTTTTAGCTTTTTCAACACTCTCTGAATACATTTTTTCGTTATTTAGGTATTCCTCTATTTTAATTACAGCATCTTGTAAATTATCATTAATCAAACAGCCTCTTTTTCCATAATCTAACATAGTTGGAACACACGATACTTTTGTTGAAACTGGTAAACAAGACCAAAACATAGATTCTGCAACAACTTTTGGCCATCCCTCAGATTTAGAAATAAAAATTAAAAAATGACTGTTTTTGAATGCTTGTTTTACAGTTTCTTTTGATTGATTGCCATGTAATTTAATGTCTTTATATAATTTGTTATCACTAATATATTTTTCAACTTTTAAAAATTCTGAGCCATTGCCAAACATATCTAATGATACATTATATCCTTTACTAATTAGTTTTTGAGTTGTTTTTATAGATAACAGCGGTTGTTTACCAATAGAAAAAGCTCCAACAAATAAGAGTTTAATTTTTGTGTTAAAATCTTTTTCTGGTATTTCTTCAATCTCATGTTTTTGATAACTAGCAGTAAAAAAAGGAAGTATATTTTTGGATTGTTTTAACCATTCACCATAGACCAATACTTTAATATTTTTAGATAGAAACGTATTTCCTAAAATCCACTTTTGAAATTTATAAGTGAGTGGTTGTTTACTTTCTGGATCCCAATTTCCAGCATATTTTACAGTTTTTATTTTTGAAGGAAAAAATATTTGCACCAAGCAGCCAAGTAGACCCACATTTCCTGGACAACGTAAATGTATATGACTAACTTGCTTCATCACTTTGTAAATAGTATGGCAAACTTTAGGAATTACTAAAATTGATTGTATCATATTTTTAAAAGAAGTAATGTCAAAATTTGGAATAGGAATTAATTTTATATTTGAGTGATTGTAAGAATCATCTATACTTCTAATTTCATTAAGAGATACAGGAGCAACAATAATTATTTTATCCACATATTTCCCCCATAAATTCATCTCTCTTACGTATGGTTCGTAAGCATAAATTTGTCCATCTTTAATTTTGTGAACAGCATGTGTTATAATTCCAAATATCATCTTGCTATTCTTGGCTTATTAAAAATTAAACTCCACCATCCAACTATTCTTCCTATAGTCTCTGAAAATGCTTCTCTTTTATTATGAGTTGTTATGATATTTGAAAAACGAATAGCTGTGAGTAAAAGAGCTATTATATTCCATTTAAACCTAGCCTGTAGTGAAGGATTAGAGTATTTTACACGCCAAACATACCATCCATTTCGGATGACCATTTTACCATATTTATATTTATTAGGTCTACCGGCTTGCTCATGGAAATGTTCTAATTTTAAATTAGTATTGATTATATTTTTTCCAAAGGATAAAGCTCTTAAAGAATAATCCGCATCTTCATATAATCCATAACCTTCAAAATAAGTTGAAAAATTAATCTTTGAAAACACTTCTTTTTTGAAAGAAAAAGACATTCCTATAAGTTGATCTACCTCATAAACTTTACCTGTGTCTGGGTAACCGCATGTTCTTCCATTTGAATAAGAAGGCATGACCCCAGGTAACTGATTAGATTGAAGACCTAAATAATTCCTAAAAACATTTCTTAGTCCTTCTTTATATACATAATTATCAAAAGAATAATATCGGTATGTATTATATTTAATATCTAAATTCTTTTTTTCCCAACGATATTCATTAGCAGCTACTCCTCCTACACCTGTAATATTAGAATCACGTTTAAAGGTATCAATTAATACCTTAAAATAATTTTTTGAAAGTTTGGTATCATCATCAACAAAGGCAATTACTTCAGAATCACTTGTAACTTTAGCAATTCCAAAATTACGTTGTTTTGTCAAACCTCGATGCCTTTCATCAACTAGATAGTATTCTAAATTATCAAAGGGTTCATTTGTTAACATGTCTTGTGTTTGTGTATCCGTAGAGCCATCAATAATGAGTATCTCATTAGGATATAAGGATTGCTTTTTGACCGAATTCAAAAGGGTCAAAAGCGCTTTTGGGCGCATGTAAGTACAAACGATTAAACTAAAATTCATTTATTGTTTTTTTGTAAAAATTTATGTTTTTCTCAAATATAGAATCTGAATTAAATGATTCCTTGATACGTTTTCTTGAATTAACCCCCATTTGTATTGAATTAACGTCATCGAATAGCGATGTTACTTTATCCGCAAAATCATTATGATTTTTAGGATTAACGGTAAAACCTGTTTGTCCGTCTATCATCAATTCTTTGGCCCACCCTATATCTGAGGTTACCAATTTTTTCTCCATTGCCATAGCTTCAAGCCAAGTCATCGGAAAAGCTTCTGCAAAACTTGGTAACAAAACAACATCAGCTTTTTGTATATAACTAATTACTTCATCATAGGGAACTGCATCTCTATATAACATTCTTTGTAAAGCTTTTTCTGATAAAATTTTTTTGATCATCGCTAAAGTTGACATTTCTGTAAAAACATCGCGATTATCTTTCCCTAATAAAACCAATTTTACCTCATCATCTTTATCTGCCAACTTAGAAAACATTTTAGCAATTTCTAATACTCCTTTTTTACGAACAAGAGTACCGAAATATAACAACGATTTTAATTGTATATTTTGATGATTCGGTTTAAACTTATTAGTATCGATTGTGTTGTAAATAACATCAATATCAATATTTAACTTAAACAACTCCTTTGTTTTCTTTGCAACAAATTTGCTAACTCCAACTATTTTTGTTGCTCCAAGTAATGCCTTTTTTTCAAAAAACTTATTTTTTATTTTTAGTTTTCTTTTTTCTAGATGACAGAAATAAGTGTCAGATCCATGCAATCTTAAAATTAAAGGGCAATTAAACTTCATAAAAGCAGTGAAGCCTGTCCATTCTGGAGCTTCTAATAAATCAATACAATTATTTTTAACAATATTATTTACATACTTATTAAATGAAAGTCTATTACTAATCCAAGTAAAACCCTTAAGTATTTTTTTAGCTACAAAATAAATCGAAACATTATCTTCAACAAAAAACTCAGCCTTTGATTGACTATGAATAAAAACAGATACTTTATGTCCTTTTGATATTAATTCAATAGAAAGGTTCCTTATAAAAGTGGCAATGCCTCCTATATTTCCTTTATATCTTGAGCAAGGGTATTCAGATGTAATAAAACCTATATGCATATTTAAATTATAAAAGCTTTTTTATCTTTTGAGGCTAAAATCTGTGATTTCATTATGTTTTTCTTTTCGTCATTTATATCAAGTCTCATTGTATAAGTTTCATCATAAAGATGACATTCAGACATAATCCCTTTCATCTTGAACATATAACTATCATAACTATCTATAATTCTTGCAGGATTTCCTGCAACAACATTTCCAGAAGGAATATCTTTTGTTACAATAGACCCTGCAGCAACAACTACATTATTACCAATATTGACTGAAGGCATAATAATTGCACTTGCACCCACAAAAACATTATCACCGATTATAACTGTTCCTATTTTTGTATAATTTAAATCATTTTTAGTGCTGGCATCGTGACATAAAATATGAACTCTTGGTGCCAAAGTTACATTATTCCCAATCTGAATAAGCCAACAATGAGTATCGTCTAAAATGACATCCTTTTGCATGTTAAATTCTTTACCTACAACTAAACCTCTTTTAATCAATTTATCTAAATAGGTTTTATTGTTTTCAATGTTTAAAAACCTAAAAACAAAATTTCTTGTGATTTTAGTTATCTTCATTATTCGTAATATTTATAATTGTATCAATTAATACTTCAGAAGAATCTTTTGGAAAATTATTTATTTTCGAAAACCACTTTTTCGCTTGTTCTAATTTAAAATCACCTTTTAAAACTTCGTCAATAACAATTGAGTAATCTTCTTTAGTATTCACCCATAATACCGGATCTTTTGATGGCATAGATTTAAAATGGATAAACTTATATATTTTTTCTATATTCCATTTCGTAGCATCTCCTTTTTCTGAATTATAATTTATATAAGCACATGGTTTATTATGGCATATAGCATCAAAAATCATAGAAGATCCAACGTTTATAATTAATTCTGAATAACGAATGGTATTAGCTAATAATTGATTATCTTCGAATAAAGGCATTACAGTATCCCAGCTATTTCCATGGTTTTCCCATAATGGATCAATACAAACAATAACATCTTTATACTGTTCAACCACGCTCAAATGACGGCCAGTAAAATCAACAGGACATTTTCGGTAAATAATCCCCAACTTAGAATCATAATTTTTATTTTTATCTCTGACAATATTTGCTAAATCTTCCAAATAAAAATGATCGTATGGAGATGTTGTTACATCATCACCTGAAAACAAAATGTATTTTTTGGATAAATCTAAATTGTGTTTAGAAAAAAATATTTGTTTACTCTCAATATTAATATCATCAAAATGCCCTTCAAATTGTGGTGAGCCAGTTATTCTAATTTGACTTTCTTTAATATTCGAATAATAATAAAGTAGTTCATTTTTCATATGAGTGCTCCATACAAAATAATAGTCCGCTTCAACCACCAACATGCCTTTTGGCAAATTATCCCAAGAAAAGATAAAAACAGCAGTTGGAATTCTTAAATCTCTTGCGGCTAACATTGGAGCTACCGCTAGAATGTGACGTTGATTAGTGCAAAATAAAAAATTAGGTTTTTCTTTTTCTAAAGTTTTTAATGATTGTTTGTAATAAGCTGTTTTTCTCTCATGTTTGGCAATTTTAACAAACAGTTGTTCAACTGATTTTTCATGACTATTAGTCAAGATTAAATATTTTACTATTAAATTCTTTACTACCTGTTTGAATGAATTATTTGAAACTTTAAATATGTAAGACAAATAAGCTTTGTCATTAGTTTTAATAAATGATTTTTTAAGTTCTATATCTGTTTTAGCTTTTTTTACTAAATCAGACAAAAAGTGGTTTTTGGCATTAACAATTTTAATCTCATTATATCCAGTTTTATCTTTAATTCGATATTTAGTATTATTCCAATAATGAATAGATATATTAAAATTTTTAAAAACATTTTGGATATTACCAAACACAAAATTTCTTAAACCTACGCCATCGGGTAATAAAATAAATACTTTTTTCATACTAATTAATTAATTGAATATAACTTAACCACTGCCAAATATGAAAGCTAGACTCTTGATCTCCGTTGATATATTGCAGCCATTCATTCTCTAATTTTTCTAAATTAAACCAATGCTTAAAATTAGAATCTTTTATGCTATCAATTATGGTTGAAACTTCGTCTTTTAACTCGTTTGCTAACCATTCTCTTTGAGGTGTTTGCAACGGTCTTTTAGGTGCATACGAAATAGTATCAGATAAGTATTCCCCTACGATATCACGTAACATATACTTTTGAACTCCATTCTTTATTTTAAAATCTATAGGTTGGGCAAATGCATATTCAACTAGTCGATAGTCTAAAAAAGGCTCTCTTAATTCTGTACTATTAGACATGGAAACTCTATCATTAAATCTTAATGCTCTTGGTATTTTTGTATAGAAAAGGTCTCTAAATTGCATATCTAAAATCTTATCATTAAAAGGTTTTGGATATATTGGTTTTATTGCCTTTTTAAAAAAATCTTCTTTCAAAACATTTGGCCTAAATGGAGATTTATTAACCCCCTGAATAATTGCGTTATTATTTTTATTGTAATAATCATATCCAGCCCACTGTTCGTCCATACCTTGACCATCTAAAAGCACTAATGTTCCATTAGCTCTTGCAGTTTCAAATATTTTATTGTAAGCTATTGTTGGAATTCCTCCAAAAGGTTCGTCCTGATAAAAGGATAGTGCTTTAGATGATGAAATTACTGTTTCTGCTGTAGTTAACACTTTTGTTAAAGGAGATGATGTTGTTTCTATCATATTCTCAACCCAATACAATTCATCGTAATATTCGTCATTTGTATAAAATGTATAGGCTTCTATATTGTCTTCTCCATACATCATATTTACAAAAGCTAGTAATGTTGAACTATCAACTCCACCACTAACATTAAATCCAACTTTTACATCAGCTCTAAAACGCAATTTGATACTATCCTTTAAAAGTTTTATATAGTTTGATTTGACAGTTTCGTAGTTTTCGTTTCTTGAATACTTTTTCACTTCATCTTCGAAAAAATACCATTTTTTAATTGAGATAACTCCATCTATAACAGTCATAAAATGCGATCCTGGGAGTTGATGAATTCCTTCCCAAAAAGTATCGTTAGGCATTACTCCATAGCTGCCATATACAAAATAACTAGCCCAAACAGATTCGTTTGGTATTTTGGGAATTCCTGAAGTATGAATAGTTTTTATCTCAGATGCAAAAGTAAAAACACCTTTACTAAGATTATAATATAAGGGCTTTACTCCAAATCGATCTCTGGCTGCAAAAAGTGATTTTTTTTGAGTATCCCAAATAGCAAAAGCAAACATTCCATTCAACTTTAATAAACAATCCTTACCCCAATGCGAAAACGCTGCAATCAATACTTCCGTATCGGAATTAGTTTTAAAATTATAATGCTGTTCTAATTCAATTTTTAATTCTAAATAATTATATATTTCACCATTAAATACCAATATATATCTATTGTCATTGGAAACAAAAGGTTGGTTTGCTTCTTCGGACAAGTCAATAATAGACAAGCGATTGTGACCCAAAAAAATCGAATCATCGTTCCATTTAGAAGTATTATCGGGTCCTCTATGCTTTTGGATATCAAGCATTATATCCATACAACCTAAATCGATATTGCCACCATAAATCCCTGCTATTCCGCACATTATTACATGTTTTTAAATATTTCCTCCGCTTTCACCCAATCCTCTAGAGTATCAATATTGACAAAAGTCTTTTCATTGCTTTCAACATAAGCTATACTATCTCCATACAAAGAATTCTTTTCCATTATAACCGAAGTCTTAGTAATGTAAATACTTCCATCCCTATGATATACTTTTGGTAAATCTTGTCTTCTTGTAATAATTTCCTTTTCTCCAGTAGCTATTTCTAGTTGGTCAATATCATTACATATAAATGTCCAATGAGGATTGTATTCATGCGGTACTTCTCTAACGGATACTAAAGAATCACATCCATTTTCTTTAAATTTGTTCAATCCTTTATTCAATGTCTCTATAGTTCGCAATGGACTTGTAATTTGTAACAAACAAACTGCATCAAATCTAATTCCTTTTTCTTGGTAGTAATTTAACGCATGTTGAATTACTGGTAATGTGGGACTTTTATAAGTAGCTAAATCACTTGGTCTTTTAAATGGTACTGACAACCCTAAACTTTCAGCTACTTTTATAATAGCATCATCATCAGAACTTACAATAACCTTGTCTAAAAGGTTGCTTTTTAAAGCAATATCTGATGTATATTGTAGCAAAGGTTTCCCACCTAGTAATTTGATATTTTTACCAGGTACTCCTTTAGACCCACCTCTTGCAGGTATGATTCCTAATATTTTCATTTAATACACAATTGTTTTATGAAAAGTCAATTCTGTTTCAGCTAACACTATTGCTATTTTTTCACCAGAATCACCAGCACCATATATATTTTCAGGTATTATCGTTGTGTTTTGCATTCGTTCTTGAATAGCATCTATAATTTGAGTTTTATCATAAACTACATCCAATACATTACATCCTCTATGTCTTCTATTTTGTCTCGTACCAATATTTACAACAGGAACTCCCAAAAAAGCACATTCTCGTATGCCCACACTCGAGTTCCCAATCAAACATTGGCTGTTTCTTAGCAAGCGCAAGAAATCATTGGGCTCCATATTTTTGAAGAAATGAATATTTTCAGGTTGTTGTGTCTCTCGAAAACTTCGTATGCCACTTGAAGTACCATCTGAACCTGCATCTACATTTGGCCAAAACCAAAATGTTGGTATGTTTAATTCATGAATAGCTTTTAAAGTTTCTTCTACATCTTTTCTAGCAGATACATATTCTGTAGTTACAGGATGTTGCATTACGACGATGTAGCCTGATTTCCAGTCAATATCAGCACCTACCCCACCGTACTTTGCAATGGGGTCAAAATTCAATGCAGGACTGTCTTGAATTTCTTTTGCCAAGTCTATGGATGGACATCCAGTATTAAATACTTTGGCTGGGTTCTCTCCCATTTTTAACACTCTATTTTTAGCATCTTCAGAAGCAACTAAATGAATATCTGCCAGTTTTGTATTGGCATGACGTACTTTTTCGTCTATGTTACCGGTAACCTCTCCTCCTTGTAAATGAACTAATGGAATATTTTGGTAAGAAGCAGCTATACTAGTGGCGATGGTTTCAAAACGATCTGCAATGGTTAAAACAGCATTGGGTTGCAACTTATAAAACACATTCGAGAGCTCCATTACTCCTAAACCCGTAGTTTTTGCCATTGCAGTTGGATTTTCTCCTTCAAGGATCATAAAAACTTTTTCAGCTATTTCAAAACCATCCTTTTCTATAAAATCAACTGCATTTCCATATCTACCTAACAGTGCAGAACCAGCAATGACTAGCTGTAATTCTAATTCAGGATGATTTTTTATAGCTGTAAGCACTGTTTTTACTCGGCTATAAGATGGCCTTGCAGTAACAACTACACATATTTTTCTAGGGGTCATATTTATTACTTATTTAAAGTCTGAATAATTTAAAAAATCGAACTTATTTAAACTCGATGTTATTTTTTTTCCTATGATATTTTCATATTCATTTGCAGGGATACCATACCCTTTTGGTTTTTTGGTTTCCAAATCCTCAAAAGTTATATAATGTCCTTTTGAAAGATCACTATTTACTGCCAATGACTTTTCAAAAATACTTTTCAATTCTAAATAGTTTGAATTATCACTTTTATCTATAGGATTCTGTAATGCAACTGCAATGTTATTAACTGCTTTTACCAACTGAGTTGTTTCTTGCATTGTTAAAGAAGATTTGGTATCCGGTCCAAACATTTCTTTATCAAACACCACGTGAAATTCCAATATTTCTGCTCCTAAAGTTGTTGCTGCAATACAAGCTTCCATAGATGATGAATGGTCGGAAAAGCCAATAGCTACTTGGTAACGCTCTTTAAACTCCTGAATTACATTCAAACCGTATTGTTGAGGTGCGGTTGGATAGAATGTGGTACATTGAAGTATCGAATACACAACGTTTCGTTCTTTTAAAAAGGCAACAGTTTTATCCAATTCCTCTATTGAACTCATACCCGAGGATATGATGATAGGCTTTCCTGTTTTTGCTATTTTTTCTAACAAAACAAAATTATTCACTTCACCAGAACCTACTTTATATCTTTTGACATCAACTTTTTCTAAAAGATCTACCGCAGCATTGCTAAAAGGCGAGCTCATAAATTCTAGACCTACTTCATCACAGTGATTTTTTAAACCCTTCCATTGTTCTAAAGTAAACTCCATTCTTTGCCAATAGGCAAAACGCGTTGCATCTTGTTTGGAGAATTTTACTCTAAAAGGTTCATGAATACTACTTTCGGCATCAGCTATATGTGTTTGAAACTTTATAACATTGCAACCTGTTTTAGCAACAGCATCTATGTAGGCATGTGCCATACCTATGCTACCATCATGAGCTTGTGCAATTTCCGCAATGATTAACATTTTCTTAGTGTATTAATTTTCTTATTCAACTCTTCTGCTGATATGTAGTTTTTTAATCTTATAATATCAGTTAATTCTAAATTATTATTCTTCCAGTTATTCCATAATAAAACCAAATTAGAATAAATTTCTTCAACATCATTTACCATTGCCTGATAAGGATAATGTTCTCCTAAAATTCTTATCGTCTCAGATTTTTTTGGTGTTAAAGCTAGGATAGGTTTTTCTAGATAAATTAAATCTGCTAATTTTCCTGGCATAAACGGACTAAATTTAGCATCAGCTTCAATAATTAATGACACATCAGCTAACTTGGTTAGCTCCAGACTTTTTTTATAACTAACTCTATCCGTAATAACATTAAAATTAGATGGGTATTTAGTTATTATTTCTTTTATTTTTTGATGCTCCTTTGCGACCTTACCTAAAATATTTAAAACTGCTGATTCTTGCCTTTCTGTGTTTTCTTCTAAAAATAAATCAAAGGCTTTAAAAAGTGACTCAATTTTTCTTGGACCTAATAAAGTCCCTGCATGTAAAATATTAAATTTTGAAGTATCTAAATGAACTTTAGAGTCTAATACTTCATTGGGCAAATTATGTAGCCTTATTCCAACATGAGGTAGTATAATACTTTTTTCATTTGAAAAAAGGTATTTTTCTTGCATTAAATCTTTTAAATATAGTGACGGAAAGGAAACAAAACTGGCTCTTTTAATAATTTTTTGAGTAATTTTTTCTTGATTTTTATTAATCCAATTTCTTTTTTGTTTGTATGGTTTTGGATATACACTCATTGGAAAGGGATCATGAAAATTTGCTAACCATGGCGTTTTTGCATCAATCTCTAACATCGCATAATAAGGGTAGAGCCCTGAACCAGAACCTAAAGAAATAATAATATCAAATTTTTCTTTATTTAAAGTTTTATTTATTTCAGATTTCCAATCTTTAATTTCATGTTTTAATTTGGCATGGATTCCAGTCAAGAAAGTTGTCAAACCTCTTAATTTAGGAATTCGATCAATAATTAAACTTTTTTTGTAAGACCTTTTTTTTAATTTAATTACTCTAATTCCAGCTAACCATGTAATGTCATAATCGAAAACTTTATCATACAAACAGACAATCTCATTATCTTTATTCTCAGATAGTGCTTTTAAAAATGTAGAAGTAACAATACCTGATGAAGTTTCATTGATTCTCAGAGATTCTGCTATAACTAATATTTTCATAATTTTTTTATAATGTTAAGGATTCTGACAGAAGATTTTCCATCTCCATAAGGATTGTGCTTAGCACTCATTGCAGTATATAGCTGAACATCTTCAAGCAACTGATTTGTTTCAAAAAGAATTACATTTTTAACAGTACCTACCAACTTAACAACTCCCGATTCTACAGCTTCTACTCTTTCTGTTACATCTCGTGTAACCAATACGGGTTTCCCTAACGATGGTGCTTCTTCTTGCACACCTCCACTATCAGTGATGATAAGAAATGATTTATTCATTAACCAAATAAACACCTCGTAATCTAATGGAGGAATTAATAGAATATTTTCTTGCTCTTCTAATAATCCATATACAGTTTCTTGTACATTTGGATTTAAATGTACAGGGT
>Ga0209119_1003581_pt1 | contig 13264 bp, 10 predicted proteins | sample COG_03_FD_184747 | JGI IMG/M metagenome (GOLD analysis project Ga0209119, IMG submission 184747) | Pelagic Microbial community sample from North Sea - COGITO 998_met_03 (SPAdes) (version 2) | ecosystem: Environmental > Aquatic > Marine > Neritic zone/Coastal water | place: Helgoland, sampling... | reverse complement strand
TGGTTCAAACAGCTGTTAAAGCAGGCGTTCTCTCAAACTCAGATTACTTAGAGCTACAGTCCTTAAAAAATGAAGTTCTCTCAGAGCAAGCTCAATCTGTTTTTCAATCTAATAGCTCCTCTAGTTATTTAAAAACATCCCTAAGTCATAACTACACGCAAGCATTGGCTGAGCTTGCAGAAAACTTTGAAGTTAAAGACGATATAAAGCTCTCAACTGATGGCACGTATCAAATTACGTTGTTAAATTTAAATAAATTACAGCTTCAAACACAAATTAAACTTCATGAAGAAGCAAATTCCTTCACAACAAGTTGGCACACAACTGCGAGCAGCCCAAAATCGCGTGGTGCGGGGAGCACAATATTTGCAGGCATCACAATGGGATTGCCATTTAAAGATGGTGGAAAAGCAAAAGCCTCTATTGTGGCTTTAAATAAAGAATTAGAAGTGAATGCCTTAGATGTCTCCTCATATAAAGAGAAAGTATCTTTAGCTCAGCAAGGGTTGGATAACTTTGAATCTTTCCATCTAAAGCAAAGTTCTCTTTTGAATGAGCGTATGCGTATCTCCAAAGATCGTATTGATGAACTTGAGCTTAAGTTAAAAGCTGGTCGAGTAGATGTAAGCGTTCTTGCAAAAGAAATCTTAACACTTGCAAGAGCTGAGATCGCCATTGAGCGTTTAAAGCATGATCATATCACGCAAAGGCTTTCTGCCCTCGCGGCCACTGGACAAACTTGCCAGGTGGTCAATCTATGTGATGCTAAAGAATGACAGCTGTCGAACCTCAAGACAGTGGGAGTTCAACAGATGTACGTGATGCATTTACACTACATGCCTTTCTTAAACGCCTAGGTTCAAAAAATACTTATAACGAAGTTAGAGAAGCTGTCTCTTCAAGCCCAAGGGCAGATGTTATGGATTGGTCGAGTGACGCAATTAGTGGCTTCGGGTTCATTTGTAACTCTGGAAAAGCGAAAGTCTCAGATTTATCTCCAACATTATGTCCCTCGCTATTACTTGGCAAAGAGGGTGACCTCGCTATCTTAGAAGATGTTCGCGCTGAACAATTTATCATATTCGATGGAAAGACACGCAAAAAACGAAAGCTCACAAAGAAAGAGTTTAAAGAGTGGTATTCAGGAAAGCTTCTTTTTGCGCAACCCGCACTTGAAGAACACAAAACTGTAAAGTCACGGCTAAAAGCACTTAGTCCCCTTAAGACACTTGGAACCACACGGTTCTCTTGGATTGCAGTTGCTGCTCTGCTTTCAAACATCTTAGGATTGGCTACGTCACTTTTTGTCATGGTGGTTTATGATAGGGTTTTGCCAAATCAAGCAACACAGTCTCTTTATGCACTGGCGATTGGTGTGGGAGTTGCGATCTTATTTGATACTTTACTAAAAGGTGCGCGAAATCGAATTGTTGAGCGCGCTTCAGTGACTGCGGATATAGCTGTAAATGAAGACATCTTTGAGCAATTTATAGAAGTCTCGAACACCAAAGATCGCAAATCAGTGGGTGAACTTGCCTCAGTTATGCGTGACTTTGAAGTGTATAGAGACTTTATGAGTTCTGCCACAATCCTCACTTTAATTGATTTGCCCTTTGTTTTGGTGTTTGTGCTGGTTATTTACATGATTGGTGGGCCCCTGTTTATTATTCCCCTGATATGTATTCCAGCTATCTTAATTCTTATACTCGCCGTTCAGCCATTGCTTGTGCGCAATTCTGCTGCTGTGTCTGCATCTGCACAATCACGCCAAAGTCTTCTTGTGGAAGTTTTAGGTGGTTTGGATGCATTAAGGGTTAACGGCGCCTTTGCTCTGATGAAAAGGAAATTCCTGACGCAATCAAACTTTTATGCCAAGGCATCCCATCAAGCAAAAACCTATGCGCAAATTAATGGAAACACGATTACTATTATCCAACAAATATCCCAAGTTGCGATTATTGTTTATGGGTTCCTCCTCTTTGCTGACCAAGTCATTACAATGGGCGCTATCATTGCGACGGTTATCTTATCTGGTCGTGCCCTTGGGCCACTTGCAAAGGTTGGTCAAACACTTGGGCGTGCAAACGCTGCTTACGTGGCACGTGGCAATTTAAAAAGATTTTTATCTGCAGCGCGCATGCAAAGTGATGGAACTGGGTCTGCAATTAAAAACACAAATGATGGTGCTGTTGAGGTGAGCAGTGCGACTATGCGTTTGTCAGAAATGGGACGCCCACTTTTTAATGGCCTCAACTTAAGTATCAAAAAAGGTGAAAAGGTTGCGATTGTTGGTCGAACAGGGTCTGGAAAGACGTCTTTAATAAAACTCATTGTTGGTCTTCTGGCGCCTGAAGCGGGGTCTGTCATGATTAATGGGTCAGATATCCGTCAATATCCACGCGCTGACTTGTTTCGATCTATTGGAACAGTCTTCCAAGAGCCTTGGCTCTTTACAGGGTCATTGCGAGATAATGTGGCTCTTGGCCAAGATGATTGTAGTGATGAGTATATTCTAGAATGCCTAAAAGCAGTTGGCGCTGACTTTGTTGGAGAGGGTACGACTGCAGACCTCGAGTTTGCTATTCAAGATCAGGGTAGCAATTTGTCTGGCGGTCAAAAGCAAGCTGTGATGTTGGCGCGGGCCCTTGCATTTAAACCCTCACTTTTACTCTTAGATGAACCCACAAGTGCAATGGATGGACTAACTGAAAGTCATGTGATTGCGCATTTATCTAGACAGTTAAAAGATCAAACCCTTGTCATTGTAACCCACAAAATGCCTGTTGTGGCGATGTGTGATCGTGTCATTGTCATGGACCAAGGTAAGATTGTTGGAGATGGCACAAAAGAGGCTTACTTTGACCTTTTGAATAAAAACGCAAGGAAGAAGACTTAATATGCGTTTAACCCAAAATAACACCTCTAGTGGTCGCGAGTATCTAATGATTATACTCGTTACAGCTATTTTTGCGGCTTTCATGGTGTGGGCAAACTACACTCAGTTAGATTTGGTGACGCGTGGCAGTGGCCGCGTTATTGCAGATGGTCAAAATAAAAACGTTCAATCTCCAGAGCGTGGAACAATAGCAACTTTTGTTGTTGAAGAAGGCAGTGCTGTAAATGCGGGCCAAATCATTGCAACGATTAATCCCATTGAAGCTGAAGGTGTCTTAGAGGAATTAGAAGCACGCTTAAGCAATCTGAGTTTAAGGATGATCAGATTGGATACTGAGTTAAAGGGGGGCACGATCGCAAGTGTTCGCAGTAATGCGACTGATTATCCAGAAACACTCTTAGATGCTGAAATTGAACTCATGACGTCTCGACGTGAAAGTTTAAATGCAGAACTAAAAACACTTAACCAAGATAAAGAGCGTAAAGGTAAAGTCCTTTTAGGTTTGGGCGCCGAGATTAAGGGCCAAAATAATCTTAAAGCGCTCTTAAATAAAGAAATGCTTGAAGTGTTACCTTTGGTGGATGCTGGTGTTTTAGGAAGCTCAGAACGCTTTCGATTAGAGCGTGAATATACATCAACCCAAACACAACTTCAGGTGCTCTCTGAAAAGGTTGCTCAGACTGAGTTAGAAATAGAACAAGTTGGAAGCCAATTACAATCTGTTCAAATCAATTATAATACTGAAATCTATCAAGAACGCTCTCAAGTAACAGGCGAAATTGCAGAATTAGAAGTCCGTCTTCCTGCCATTCGTCAACGCCTTAAGGAAACTGAAATACGCTCTCCCATAGATGGGATTGTAAATCGTGTATTCTTTAACTCCTTGGGAGCTGTTGTTTCGAGTGGTGAGGTGATTGCAGAAATTGTGCCAACACAGGGTAAATTACTAGTTGAAGCCTTTATCGACCCCAAAGACATTGCAACAATTGAGCCTGGCCAACCCGCTAAAATAAGCCTTACTGCATATGACCCATCCAAATATGGATATTTGCTAGGCACTTTAACCAAAGTCTCTGCTGATACCGTGTTTAGAGAGGAAACCAAATCATCCGCATATGCCGTCAATCTCTCTATAGATACAGAAATCTATGAAAGTGACACTATTCCAGTCTCAATTGTTCCTGGCATGATTGCACAAGTTGATATCATTCGAGGTGAACGCACAATCCTTGAATACTTCTGGCAACCCGTCGCAAAGATGAAAGATACAGCCTTTAGGGAATAGTATGGCATTGTAAGTAATTGATTTTTTATTATTCATAACTAACGCGTTAAAAGAAGTAAATTGAGATGTGTAATGAAGTCTTATGACGAGTTGAAAGCTGAAATGAAAGTAATTCGGCAACAGATGGCTGAAGCAAAGAAGAACTAACGTACAGATGCGCTCAAAGAAATAAAACGTCTTTGCAAAGAGTTTGGCTTTACGGCTAAAATGCTCATGGGTGTGTAAGCTGAAGGAAGGAAGAAAAATGTTTAACGAGTTCCAAAACGTTAATAACTTATCAAATTGGTATAAGGATGAGCAATTAAGCTTTGATAAAAAGCTAATTGGACTTCTCTATAGAGCAATTAAAATTAAGTTTACTGGAAAAGTTGGACTTGAGTTGGGCCCAGCAGAAGGGAAAATGACTCAATATATTATTAATGACTTTGAAGAACTAACCTTAGTTGAAGCATCATCTATGCTTTTGAATTCAATGCCTGAGTCCAAACTTCAATTTTAAAATGTGTACAAAGAGATATGAGAAGTAATGAAAATTCATCCACTAAGTGACGTACAGTCAAACGATATAGGTGAGAATACGACAATATGGCAATATTGTGTTGTATTGGCTGGAGCAAAGATAGGTAGCAACTGCAATATTTGCTCCCATTGTTTCATTGAAAATGATGTGGTTATTGGCGATAGGGTAACTATTAAGAACGGTGTATATATATTCGATGCAATTTATATTGCAGATGATGTATTCGTCGGTCCAAATGTTACTTTCACAAACGACATTTATCCTAAAAGCCAACGCGGCGCAGAACGAATGTCGGCAAGCTATCCCAAAACGATAATCGGTAAAGGTGCTTCGATTGGTGGCGGAGCAACAATTTTGCCTGGTATTACAATAGGAGAATATGCTCTGATTGGTGCTGGATCTGTAGTGACAAAAGACGTAAATCCAAATGCAGTTATATATGGAAATGGCGCTGAAGAAAAGCGCATCCTAACAACGGATAATTAAAGCCAGGCATAGGATTTATGAATAATGATTGAGCGGTACGTAAGGCAGAAAACCTAAAGAAAAGTGACGCTTTAACAATCGCCTAAGACTTAAAAATTATTCTTAACTTGAAATATTGCGCTGATATAGATGGCTTGCAAACACTAGCTGTTGTCCCGTTATTCTTTTCCACGCTGGATTTGAACTTTTTAGTGGGGGATGTGTAGGCATAGATTTGTTCTTTGTAATCAGTGGATACTTAATTACAACAATCCTTGTTGAAGCCAAAAAGAACAAACAGTAGAACTTGCATAATTTTGCACGTTCTTCCTTGTACATCGTGCAAGTATAGATTGCGTAAACTATTAAAATTGAATATGCGCACAAGCGTAAAAAAACGTGCAGAGTGAGAAGCTAGTTACACTCGAATTAATTACGCACAACTGTCTTTGCTTAAGTAATATATATTAAAAAGAAAAAACTACATTATTATTGATTGGAAATAGTGTGTGTTTCCTGAACTAGCCAATACAAAATCTGAATTTTGATATATTATGTATGCAAAGTAAGATACAGTTTAAATCAGATCGCACATATTTTACTCAATCGTGTAGACGTCTGCCAACATAACTGTCTTTCAGGATTTCGTCCTTTTTATTGATACCTTGCTTAACCTAAAAAGCCTAAGCCCCAAAAAACGTGCAATCATCACGCCAAAAATTGCACCAATTCCATTTGCTAAAAAATCTGCCCATGAGGCCTGCCGTCCAAATGAATTTTGGCCCAACTCAATTAATCCACCAAAAATCATAACTCCAAAAAAAACCCAGATTATTAATCTTGGTTTTATTAAAGTAATAGGAAATACAAGGCAAAAAAATGATACAAAATGATAAAACTTATCAATTCCAACAATTCCATGCACGATCGGGGCAAACGATAGCCCAATTATAATAATTGAGAATACTATTGTAACTACAATACTAATTACTTTTTGTCTTATTCTAATCTACCTTTTAAACACAATTTACTTGTTAACAATTCGTAGTTGATTTTCTTTAACACTTACCCTCGTTTGACTGCCCATGATCTCGATCAAAAGCCAGGCGCGTTGGTCCGAGGCAATATTTTCAACTTTTGCTACAAAATTTACGAAAGGTCCATTAATTAGGGTCACATTATCGCCATTTTTAAGAAACTTAGCTGGCTGTAATTTTGTTTTGATGTCGCAACGCTGCATAAGCTGGTTAATCAAGTCTTGCGGAACGACAGTTGGAGTTTTGTTAAAACTGACCAATCCTTTTATACCATAAGTTGAATTGACCTTGCGCCAATGACCATTCTCAATATTTAATGCAACAAAAATGTAACCAGGAAACAGCGGTTGCATAACTTTAACAAATTTCTGATTACAACGCTTCGTCTCATTTATCATCGGCAAGAAGGTCTTGAAGCCCTGACGTTTAAGGTTCATTTTTGCAATTTTATAACTGTTCGGCTTGATTTGAGCTAAAAACCAATCTGTCTCTATGTTATTAAATGTCATCTGATAAATTCTTTATATATATAATATTAAAATTCACATTAGCAAAAAATTTTACTCCGACCAGTTAAAAAAGATTATATATATTATAATATCTTTTTAAGCTATTTTATTAAATATCTCAAATATTCAAAAGTATAGTCACATATACTTAAGTCGTATCCTATATGATTTGAGAAATTGGGGTTTTCTAAATATATTCATACAGGATCCAAACTTAAAACTTTAGCTAGTGTTAAATTATTTAGAAAAATGCGTTTTTATTATATTAGCCAAGTCCAGGCGCCAATTAGGTCGAATAAGATTAAATGTTTCTTCTGTAAAACTACAATCAAGCTGCGAATTCAAAGGTCGACTGGCTTGTGTTGGGTAATCGCAAGTGAGCAATCCATTTACTTGGACTTTGCGCCCCGCCTCCATCAATATGACTCTGGCAAAATCGCACCAACTAACATTTGGTGCGCCACTGAAATGGTAAATGCCCGATTTGCTAGGATTCACTAGTATTTGATCGACAATCTCTAGACAAGCCGCTGCAATGGCCCTAGCTGGGGTCGGCCCACCAACTTGATCCATAACCACATTTAGCTCATCACAACTCTTTGAGCTATGTAATATTTTTTTAACAAAATTGAACCCATGAGCAGAAAAGACCCATGATGTGCGCAATATTACATAGTTACATCCTGACTTTATAATTCCTTGCTCACCTTTCAATTTGCTGTGACCATAGACATTTTGCGGAGCAGTGGCATCTTTAGGAGAAAATGGGCGATAACCGATGCCATCAAACACATAATCAGATGATATGTGAATAAGAGGTATATTCAGCATTGCGCAGGCTTGAGCCATAGCAGATGGAGCCACACTGTTGATGGTCAATGCTAACTCCTCTTGCTCCTCACACAGGTCAACAGCAGTAAATGCAGCTGCATTGATTACTGCACGGGGACGATGAGCATAGATAGCAGCAACACATGATTCAGGATATGACAAATCAGCAATATCCCTGCCCAATGCCTGAACTGGGGCTAAGCGTTGTATCTCCCTTGCGACCTGCCCTGTACGACCAAAAACAAGGGTTTGATTATTTTTTGAGAACATTAAGTTACTTATTTGAAACTATGAGATTACAAAAATCATATTTTTTACTAAAAAAGCGGCTACCCTCAAACGATAAGTGCCCAGAATCGCGCTACAAGGGCATTTGATAACGAAGCCCTCTAAACTGAATATCTCGAATATTTGAAGTCACATCACTGTGCCGAGACAATCAAATTGAAGAAATTATAAGTTTTCCCAAGTATGCTACTACCCTCATAAGATAAATGCCCTGTATCACGATACAAATAAAATCCTTCTAGGGATGCACGGCAAGTATAACCAACACAGATGAAATCAGTCAAATCTACCACATTCGCACTAGTTATGTCTTTGAGTTGACTTGTAATTTTAACTTTAAGAGAATGTATATTTTCCCGTTCAAAATCACAACCATCCAATGATTGCCCACGTAACTCATGACGTAAAAGACAATTTCCTATGTCAGTTCCATCTCCTGGTGGTGGTGTAAAAAATATGGGAATTTTTCCCATTTTACGTATATTATCGACCAAGGTTACTAATCCTTGCATCGTTATTTCAGCACCGTTTCTATATAATCTACCTTTTGCATCTACCATGTTTCTATTTTCGTATAGTTGTGCAAACGGCGATGCTAAAACAACATATTTTATTTTTGAAATGGAAAGATATTCATAAACATCATCATTAAACGCTATACAATTTTTTGCGCCATGAGTTGCTGTAGCTAGAGCATAACCTATAATTGGTGTACATTGACTTACTGTTGCTTGTTGGAGTCTTACGTTTCTATTGGAGCTCAGAATTCCTGATACAAGATGCATCGCATAACTATCACCCCAGACTAATATCTCTGGCTCTACAGAAGTCGCACACTCGCCACCATTAACAAACTTTTTATCGCACTGTGTGCTAAGCCCAGAGTTCCTAATTAGTTTTTTTTGTGCTGCTTGAAATCTTGAGTTGTTATCGTATCTATTAGGAAATCCCTCTTTTATGTGTCCAACAACCCCCATAATTATAAATAAACCAATACCAACTGAAGAAACGAAGAAAACTTTTAGTCTGCTAATATTTGCTTTTTTACGAAAGGGTATCTCGATATATTTCCAACTTAAATATGCCAAGAATAACGAACAAACTGATAGCATTCCCATTATTAAGATAGATTGCAGCTCTCCGAATCTTATCCTTGTAAATGCAAGTAATGGTTGATGCCAAAGGTAAGCGGAGTAACTAATTAAGCCAATTCCAACCATTGCCTTATTGCTTAGGAATCTAGCAGCTAATGTTTCTTTTTCTGCAAACAATACAAGTAGCACTACGCCAAGCACTGGTACTAAAGCATATACACTAGGAAAAGGTGTGCTCTCATCATACACAAAGATGGAAACAAAAATTGCTGCTAAGCCAAGCAGCGCTAATGCATTTTTCTTTTGCACACCTTTTTTCTGTACGATGAATGCAGCTATTGACCCAGCGAACAATTCCCAAGCACGTGTAGGTGCTAGGTAAAAGTTTGCTGTTGCTTTGTTGCGCCAACCCCATTCACTTAACAGCAAGCTAATTGCCGCCATAACAACGATCATCCAAAACACTCTGTTCTTACCAAAACGCCAAACTAGGATTAGGAAAATAGGAAACAGTACATAGTACTGTTCTTCAACAGCTAGGCTCCACGTATGAAGCAGTGGCTTTTCTTCTGCAGAAGCACCGAAGTAGTCACTCTCTCGCCAAAATAGAATATTTGAAGCAAATAAGCTGACTGCTACAAGACTTTCCGAAAAGTCTTGTATTTGACTAGGCAGCATCCACAGCCAAACAAAAGGAATACATACAAGCATCACAAAGAAAAGTGCAGGAAGAATTCGCCTTGCACGTCTTTCATAGAAGTTAACAAGGTTAAAACGCTGGTTCTCTATGTCTTCAATAAGGATTCTCGTAATCAAGTAACCACTGATTACAAAGAACACATCAACGCCTACAAAGCCCCCACTAAATAGTTCAAATCCAGCGTGGAAGAGTATTACCGAAACAACGGCTAAGCCTCTTAAGCCATCTATTTCTGGGCGGTATTTCAATTTAAAAATTCATTATAAGTTTAGTTATTTAAGAAATATATGAGTTTAATTTGACTTTTTTCCCAAACGATTGCTTACATTCTGCCGGTCTAATATTGGACGCCACCAATCTTCGTTTCCAAGATACCACCTCACAGTGCGTTCCAATCCATCTTCCAAATCAACCAAAGGCTTCCAACCCAATTCCTTACGAATGTGGCTGGAATCGATCGCATAACGCTCATCATGTCCAGGACGATCATCAACAAATTTTATCAGATCAGTATAAGTCCCAACCTCACGAGGTTGAATCCTATCAAGGATGCTACAAATCATTTTCACCAAATGCAGATTACTGCATTCGTTTTCACCACCAATGTTATAGCTTTGTCCTACTTTACCTTTCATAGCCACCAAAAGCAGTGCATCAGCATGATCCTCCACATATAGCCAATCTCGAATATTACTGCCGTTACCATATATCGGCAGCTGCTTACCTAATAATGCATTCAGAATGACCAATGGGATGAGCTTTTCTGGAAAGTGGTAAGGGCCATAATTATTCGAGCAATTGCTAAGTACCACTGGCAAACCATATGTTTCATGCCAAGCACGCACCAAATGATCAGATGCAGCTTTGGATGCAGAATAAGGGCTACGTGGACGGTAGGGCGTAATTTCAGTGAACTTCACCTCTGGATCAGCAGGTAGTGATCCAAAGACCTCATCCGTAGAAACATGATGAAAACGAAAATTAATGGGTCGATTCTGTTCTACCCAAAATTTTCGTGCTGCTTCTAGCATATTAAACGTGCCAACGATATTCGTATCAATAAAATCAGCAGGTCCATCAATCGAGCGATCCACATGCGATTCAGCCGCTAGATGCATTACAATATCAGGCTGATAAGATGTAAAAACTGTATCCAAACTTGCACGGTCGCAAACATCGGCTTTCTTGAATCTATAAAGTGGATTTTTGGCTACTGAAGCCAAATTAGTCAAATTTGCAGAATATTTCAATGCATCAATGTTCATCACATTGTGTCCGTTTGCAATCGCTGAACGCACTACCGCAGAGCCAATAAATCCTGCCCCCCCAGATACAAGAAGTTTCATAATTTATCTTTCCAAACAAACTTACTGTCAAGATCTGCCAATAATGGAGCAGAGATGTCTTTTTCACTTAAAATCGCGTTGCCTTTAATAGGCCAGTAAATATTAAGTTCAGGGTCGTCCCAGCGCAATACTACTTCGGCTTCAGGGGCATAATAATTACTACACATGTAAATTATCTCACTATCAGGCTCAAGCGTGACAAACCCATGAGCAAAGCCCGCCGAAATAAAAAGCTGAGTACCATTTTCCGCGCTCAATTCTTGGCCAATCCACATCCCGTAAGTTGGGCTATCTTGCCTGATATCAACCACCACATCAAAGATCGCCCCGCGTCCACATCGCACTAACTTTGCTTGTGCATGAGGTGGCGACTGAAAATGTAAGCCACGCACAGTACCAACCTCAGAGGAAAGTGAGTGGTTTTCTTGTACAAAATCAACATCTATACCTAAGTCTTCAAACACTCTACGGTTATAAATCTCAGCAAAAAAACCGCGGTTATCGCTAAACCGTGTTGGCTTTAGAATTTTCACTCCTACTAGCTTTGTTTCTGTAATTTTCATCTCAATTTTAACCTTAAATCTTTCTCAAGTTTTCTTATTAGCCCCAATGGCAATTCACTTATCGCTAGCAAGCAATTCAAAATAAGCATTGCCGATATCATCCCATTTGTAACGTCGCTGTGCGATCTCGCGCATGTCAGCACCAATACAGATAGCCAAGTCAGGATTTAGGTGTCTCTGCAGCTCTACAAGCTCAGATTCACACATAAAATATCGCGCTTTACTTTCAGTGGTATAGCGGTTGAAAGAACAGCCATTTGCAAATATTGGTATACCAAAATGCATCATTTCAACTAGTGATGGGTTTGTGCCACCAGCTGAATGACCATGTATATAAATTGATGCATTCGCACGTAGTGAATATAACATGTTGCACTCGTAAACCGGGTCGAGCAAGTAAAGGTTCGAACAATTACCATACTTTACCTTAAGATTTCGACCGTAAGTGCTATTATCCCAGTTACCCACAAAGACTATATTTGCATCTAGGTCATTATAGGCCTTAAGAATGACATGTACATTGTTTTCCGGTTCGATACGACAAAGTGCGAGGGCATAGTACGCTGGCAGATTGGCTGGAATGTCAGTTTGATCAACATGATCCAGAGCATGATCACCCCCATAAGCGATGACTTTACAATCACTTCCATAAATTTCAGAAGCATAATCGGCGATGGCCTGGTTGTCAGCGATCACCTCATGAGAAAAGCGTACCGCTGCCCATTCCGAGACACGCAGAAATAAACTTGCTAATCCCTTCCATTTATCACGCTTCCATTCAATCCCATCAATATTTGTAATTATGCGTACACCACTAATAAGCCGGATCAGTGGTATAGCCAGCGCCCCTGAGACCCCAAGTAGCAGGATACAATCATATCCATTACGAACTGCCTGATAAATGCTGAGTATATCATAAGGAATACTTTGCATTCCATTTGCAGACAAGTTCACATAGCGCAGGTCAGCACTTTCAAAATTTGCAAGTTTTTCAGGGTTGTCTTTGCCTGAACACCAGACAGTCAGTTTAACAGTTTGTTTAGTATTTTTGTGATATTGAACAAGATTTTGAGCCAAAGTCTCAAACCCACCATAGCGACCCGGCACTCCAACGGTTCCAATAATAGCGATTTTCATTTTGTATGCACTTTATCAAGGCCGATGAGCGCATCACGCAATGCTACTGCATAAGCATCGTAAGTAAAATTTTTCGCGCGCAGTAATGCTGCCTGAGACATAGCTGAATAGTTTGTCATATCGTCTGCAAGCGCCAATACTGCCTTACGTAGCGCCACGCCATCACGAGAATCGATACAATAGCCCTCTATGCCATGTGTAACAATTTCAGCTGGACCACCAATAGGAGGTGTTATTACCGGAATACCAAAAGTCATAGCTTCAACGATCGTGAGGCCAAAAGTTTCGATCCACTGATCGACCCGAGATAAGTTCATGACTAAGTCAGCTTCGACATAGAATCTTCCCGTGTCATTCGTGCGAGGGTAAACAGTTACATTGACTGCATCAGTTTGACACTCAGCAATAGTCTCTACTTCCTTTGGATCTGCATTCAAAACAAGATCAAAGGTAATATCAGTTCTATCCTGCAGGTCAGTGGCCAATGCAAAAAATTCTTTAATGCCCTTATAAAGACGCGGAGAAGCTAGCATTAAAATACGAAACCGCCCTAACTGGCGAGAGCTTTTCTCATTAACGCGAGCAACCAATAG
>Ga0209119_1003574_pt1 | contig 13276 bp, 9 predicted proteins | sample COG_03_FD_184747 | JGI IMG/M metagenome (GOLD analysis project Ga0209119, IMG submission 184747) | Pelagic Microbial community sample from North Sea - COGITO 998_met_03 (SPAdes) (version 2) | ecosystem: Environmental > Aquatic > Marine > Neritic zone/Coastal water | place: Helgoland, sampling... | reverse complement strand
TTGATGAATCATATACTTCAAAAACATGTTCTTCGTGTGGGTGTTATGACTGCAACCTTCGAGGAAAGAAAGTGTTCAATTGTTCAACATGCGACTTGGTGTTTGATCGGGATGTAAACGCCGCCAAAAATATTCTATTGAAAAACACATGCTGAATTTAAATTTTCACATGTGTGTATTGTGCCTGAAACACATGTATATGTGGTTCGGGCTTTGTTATGATCTGACCACATCTTTTCAAAAGTTTGAAAGGATGATGATGAATCTGGATTATATTAAGATTTACAGGTTTTTCCTGTTTTTTCCAATATTTTTCGGGTTTTAATAGATCAGTCGTAAATAAACATATAAATATAACATGGTATAATTTCAGAAAACCGCGAATACCACCCGAAGGAAGTATAGTGTCACGGTAAAATAACCATTTTGAGTGTCTATAGATTCATGAATAGCACACATAATTCTAAATTCATTTGTCCTGAAAAAAAAAAATGGACATCATGGTGATGCCTGCAAATCGCAAAAGACGAAAAACTAAAGAATTGAAAATACCAGAAGTAGAAACAAAATTGAAAGCTAAAGATGTGATTGTCTATAGAGCATCTCGATCATCTACCCAAGAACAAACTGAAAACGAAGCCTGGCAACGTAGCTGTTGGCTTGCGGTCATCAAGGAACGAAAAGAAACAAATGTATATGATGTTGAATGTTATGATTTCACGAAAGAAGAAGACGGTCTTTTTTTTTATGTGTTGTATGAGAGCCCCAGTACGTGCAAAATGAGCAGTGATAGAATATTAGCGAAACTCGTTCCCATTACAAAAAGTAACAAGAAGATTTGTGAATTTCACATCACCAAAGAGACGAAAGAACGAATCAAAACACTTATCAATAAATCGTACATTATTCTTCCTTCTCAAATTCAGTCAGAAAACACACCTGAAGCTGAATGTGCTCTAATGACCCAACATAATTCAGAATCGTCAAACGGACTGGAGAATTCACATGTGAGAACTACATACAATATTAATCACCATACTCCGTATTGGTGGTTCTCATCCCAAAAAATCACATATAACAGTGAAACAGAAAAAACAAAACCAAGCTCATTATGTGTAGAAGCGACACCCTCAACACAATCTCCAAGACATTCTCAATCATCATGTGAAACAGAAAAAACAAAACCAAGCTCATTATCTTTAGAAGCGAATACACAGAGAACACAATCAACACAAAACAATAACAGTGTGATAGATAGAAAAGTAGTGAGTAAAAAACGTAAATGTAAACGAACTGTTGCTGAATATCCCTTTGACCTTGACGCTCGTGCTAATAACATTAGACGATACCGTTTGAACCACCCAAATAGCGATATGTGGTGGCTACGAACACATCAAACACCATCACAAACACAATCACCACCATCCCCAGTAGTTGGGCGTCAAACAACACCCCCAACACAATCTACAAGAGATTCTCAACCACCGCCACGTCCACACTCACCATCATCCGAATCGTCTCAATCATCATCCACAACACCCCCAACACAATCTACAAGAGATTCTCAATCATCATCGCCATCATCATCTCCACGATCCTCAGTAAGTTGTGAAACACCCCCAACACAATCTCAAATATATTCTCAATCACCATCACCCGAATCGTCTCAATCATCATCGCCATCATCATCTCCACGATCCTCAGTAAGTTGTGAAACACCCCCAACACAATCTCAAATACATTCTCAATCATCATCGTCATCATCATCCCCACGATCTTCAGTAAGTTGGTTCTTCCCAACCTCATTGGGGCGTCAAACATCCCCAACACAATCTCCACCAATCTCGCGGGATGAACATAAAGACAACGTGAAATCACAACCACATTCTGAAAAAATACAATCCCAATCATCATCTGAGGTAGATGATCTAGATTTTTCTCCACCATCATCCCCAGTAATTTGGGTCTCCCAACCTCATTGGGGCCGGGATGAACATAAAGACAACTTGAAATCACAACCACATTCTGAAAAAAGACTTCCACCCGTTGAAGTACAATGGATAAAGAGGAAACGGACATCAGGGCGATGGGAATAAAACGACCGTGCGTATCTTCAAATATGTTTGCCACATTCTGAAATTGTACCTTTTGGACATTGAATTTGTTGTGGTCACCAAATCCCGTTATCATTCACTATATGGGATAAAATTAACTCATATATAATACAAAAATGGTATTTGTAATATATTGGTGATTCGGCACATGCAAGTAACGAGAAACAACGGGTGGTGGCTTGTACAAATACTAACGTGTCGTAATGATTGTGTAATATACATGTGTTCATTGTATGCTTTCATCTGGTAAACCATCGTCTCAGGAATCCAAACATCGTTTTTGCTAAAACGTAAACATCAATTCTGAACAGGTTATGAGCCTCAACCCCGATCATTAACCATATACGTTCAACTAGAACGTTACAATCAATTCTCAACAAGTTATGAGCCTTAAAACCACTTCTCAACCATGTCTGTTCCACAGATTTCATTATTTTCGAACCCACAATCCGGTGATGCAAAACATTGATGAATGAAAATGGCGATGATGGGTGTTTGTATTTTCCAAACCATGTGATTGATAAATTCAAAATTGAACCTGTTCAGAATTGATGTTCACGTTTCATTTGAACAGAGATGGTTAATGATCAGTTTTGAGGCTCATAACCTGTTCAGAATTGATGTTCACTTTGTAGCAGAACGGACATGGTTATATAGTAGTTGCAAGGCTCATAACCTGTCAAGAATCGATTGTCGCGTTATCTATAAATGGACCTTATAATCGGTCATACCATCGGGATTTTCATGAGTCGAAAACCTATTAGAAAAATCGATAGATGTGGTTAATAATGAAAAACACCCATAATGGGCCTTATAATCGGTCATATGATCTGTTTTTTGTTCTTGTCAAAAATACACACAAAATGCGATAGATGTGAAGAAAACTATCGATAAACGGGCATTATGTTCAGTTGTATGATCGTTTTGTGACCAAACCTGCTTTATACTCATTCACGTTGGTCCCTTTGACCCACGTGTCTATTTATTTCATAATCACTTGTTGCATAATAATCCAACACTAAGCACCATGGACTTCTAAATAATCACAAATATAAGATTGTTAAGTATTTCCCATATAATAGTTTATTATATTAATGTGTAAAGACACATACTTTTACAGCAAAGTTTTCTTAGAATATAGCCATGTTTTTCTTACTCGCTCGCAAAAAAATGTCATCTTGATAAATGGGTCTTGTAATCAGTCATATGATCGGGTTTTTTTGTATTTGTCAGAAAAACTCCCACAAATCGATAGTCGTGATATAACAATGAGAAACATCGATACTTGCGTCTTATAATCGGTCATATGATCTGATTTTTCGTACTCTTCAAAAACTTCCACTAAACCATGGTTGCAACGCAACGATCACAATATATAGCAGAACAGACATGGTTGATGGTCAGTTTAAAGGCTCACAACCTGTTCGGAATTGATGTTTACGTTATAGCGGAACGGAGATGGTTAAAGAACAGTTGTAAGGCTCATAACCTGTTAAGAATGATTGTCGGAACATGCATGGTTGAGGAGCAGTGTTAAGGCTCATAACCCGTTACGAATTGATTGGGATCAGTTTCAATGCTTAAAACCTGTTAAGAATTGATTTTCACGTTATAGCGGAAATACATATATATACATATATATATATATAAATATATATATATATATATATATATCCTTGTTACCACCAATCGTTCCAAATTGAACTAGCGTAACAAAAATATTACAACGTAGGTGTAGGGCACGTCTCACCAAATTATTTGGCTGGGTGTTTACATGCATATCGCCAACCAATAAAACAATTCGGCCGTAGACAAATGAAAACTTACGATCATAAAGGTTGGTCTTTACATTAATGTTTTTATTGTTTTCACTTAATATATATACATATTATGAAAGCCATGATAATGAATTACTTCACATGGTGACTCATGTGTCTTGAAATTCATTATTTCATTCGTTGGAACAGAAACACTTAGAATTCCGTTGCAATAGAGCTGGAATATTATCACATGAATTGGATTCACATTCATATAATCTCTTCGCGTTTTTCACCAACGAATTGTAAACGTTGTCCAGTGATTGACAAATATGTTTTTCAGTCAGGGGGACCTGAGTCCACCCACGGTGAGTGTAGTAAGATACCCATGATTTGGTAACTTGCGTGTGTTCTTTGAATAGTTTTGATTTCTGCATCGTTCGCAATTTGGCCATGATTTCGCTTGGCGATGTGGAGATATACAAACCACCCGGGTACATGTTTCGCAATTCGACAACCACGTTCATCGAGTGACAGGCATTGACAAACACACTCAATGGCATGTACTCAGTGAGGCTCCACATCAAGTCGGGGTGTATATCCGCGGCGTAGTCCGGGCACGGAGAATCGAATCTTCCGTACCTCAACTGGATGGCACTTAGAATTAAAATCTGGGACGTAGTTGCCATTGTCTTTTGCGGTAAGCAGATTTGCGCTGTGAATGGAAGATCGCCCTTTTCGAAACCAAGACAGATTGCACGACTCGGGTTGGAGGCCAGAAAATGTTGGAGATTGACGAAGACCGCATTTTGATTCGTTAGTTTGTAGTAGAGATCGGGGTGAATATCGTTTTGGAAACCTAAATCCATCATCGGTCGAATCTGCTGCATACTCGGCTCGACCACAGCATAGTTATCTTGAGTGGTATTTTGCAGACACATGTGTATGGATTCCAAAGCAACTTGCATCTTGTTGGTTAATGGTTCGGTGGATTATGGGAGCTTTCAACGGGGAGGGGGGTTATTGTATGTTCCATTTTCATCAGGATACGCAAAATGCAACACCCAGGTACCCACACAAAACTTTATTCTGTACAATATATGGAGCTCTTAATAACCATTGTATGGATCCCCTTTCTGGGTTCCCGCTACTGTGAGTGGGGTCCCTTGAATTCGACGCCCAGGGTGGTGAGTACGGGCGGTGTGTGGCCAAATAAAGTAATACTCTAAATGGCTTGTACAGTGTATCGGAGATTCATGAATTGTTTTCAAAGGTTATACCTACAACCAACTCTTCAAACACGACGTGGCAATGATAACAAACGCGAGAATCTATTTATTGTAATATCAACGTGGAGGTCACCCCAGCATCGGTCGAGTTCGTTAGGACCAGTCACGATGTTGAATGTCAAACACAAGGGAACAATTAAGGACATGCCAATTGGAATTGTATAGAATAGCGATTTGGATCAAGAGTGAATACGGGGGGCAACCAATGGATTATTGAAGTCCGATTGAGATGTATTTCCAACCAAATTCTTTGGGGACCAAACTAGAATCGATTCATCGCAACAACACCATGTTACGCATCCAAACACAAACATCCGTCTCAAAAACACCACGAACCGAACCGTCACCCAAGCAGTGGAACATTGAATCGTGGTGTGTGTTACTTATAGTAAACGGGGACGTCAAGTCACCTCCGATATCAAAAGACCGTGATGGGTTGGATCGAATACAAGATGTTTGGGTCACCACCCCATCACTTTCTGTCCCGACGGGGTGGGATGCTGTCAACAAGGCGTGGTACCCCGACAAATATATCGAATCCACACTGAAAATTGAGACATCCGCGCTCGCTGCTCCACAAAACGTACCCTTCTGGTATTGGTGCATTGTACTCCGTATCCTACTATGATTTGTTGTATTCCATACGGCGGATATATTATATGACCACCCCCACGATTCCAATGCTGCTTGTAGCCAATTCCTTCTCTCACACTCTCGTTTATCAACATCATCACCAGATATAGCAGAATAGGGAATACTCAACCAATTAGTTATACTCTCCGATTCGGAAGACCCCCAGCGTAAAGAATGACACCACACATCCCACCACTCACATTGCACGCGGTCCCACAGTGCCTGTGTGTTCTTCCACATCACCGCACGGGACCATGATGGGTACCATGCTTCAAGCTCAGTGTTATCGTGTTTACACCGTGCCTGGTCCGTTTCATACGCCCCCCAGAATACATCCATAACCCCCTGTACGTTAGTATTCAACGACCTTTCTGTGATTCTGTTTTCTAGTGGGGCAACGGGATACACATCACGGATATCACTAGGGGTGTTTATACCATACCATTCAATACATGGTCCTTGTCCCCCAAACACCCCACACGCACTTAGTTCGTTTTGTGCAATAGCTAATGCCAATGCCGCCACCCCGTGTGCAAATATCACAGTATGTTGTCTGGGTGATTTTTTTCCTTGACAACACACACTATGATTGGTGCGGGGGTTGTGTATTTTATGTTGTGTCACACACCCGTCCGTTCGGATTGTATTATTGTAGATCTCACAAGACCCAATAGTCGCGATATCGTAAACGGTGGTGGATAAATCTTGTGCCGTACCGGGTTGTAAGAAAACAGCAAAGGAGGTTGTGGGGTCACAACACATCCTGCGCCATGTTCTTGAGGTTATGTGTACGTGGTTGTTTGGGGGGGGTATTAGCGGTACACTTATGATCATACATTTTGTTAACGTTTGAGGACACTCACTAATCGAATCGAAGGGGGGTTGTTGGGGTGCTTTTGTGTGTGTTTCGTTTTGTTCGGTTAGTTGCGTGCACGACTCGGGATTTTCCTTGTAAACGTATAATGGTGTGTCTGTCTGACTAACCTGCCATTCCAAACCACCATAGACGATATCCGACACAAGACCCTCATTGTTCACACATAATATCAATCTCTCTTCGTTGCCATTCATCGCATAAGCTACTTCCGTGACATCACACATGGAATTGTTACTAAGCATCGTAATATTGTTCAGGAATTCATACAACAAGGCCTCGCGTTGGGTGGCTTGGTGAGGAGATAGACACACACTACTCATTCCGACACCATTGGTTATATTATTTAAGGATGAATGTACTAGATAGTGATACCCACCAATGTAATGTGTTGTTATACTTCGCGATGGGGAATGAGCTGTATTGTGATGTAAAATATAATCGAGTTGCCTACTCTCTTTATTGTAGTTCAGTGTTAGATGTAATATTTCTGATTCATGTTCTAAAGTAATTTTGATGCGAATATCACAATTTAGTTGGGGGGGTTTTGACCGATTCATCCGTGATTTCCATATCTGGTAGCTTCCATTATCATCCCACGCCACCCATGACAAAAGTAGAGTACCAAGTACGGACAAGGTAAAGAGTGCGTTTGTAGCTATAACAACACATTGAGTTTTTTTCATTCCTATATAAGGAACCTTTTATTTTTTTTACTGTTAATGAATATGTATAGCTATATATATATATATATATATATATATATATATATATCTAAGAAACAACCAGAACATTATTAGACACCAAAAGCCAACATCAGAATCAATTACTTGAGATACATATATAAATCTGTTTCTCTTTTTTTATGCCCTATCACAGGTGCGAATACCAATGCGCGTAGCACATGGGCAGGAGGGTACTGCCTAGGAAAATACGGCATAAAAGCCTTAGAAGAATGTAATATCGACTTTTGAAGAGCAATGATAGAGTGCTCTTGCAAATAATGTGGTTTACAATTCAACAACAGACACACAACAGCACTCTTCTCAACCTCATATTTCATTTCAGAACATAACACAGACTGTACTACAATATTTTTTTCCATTATCCTAATCAGGATCACTTCCGAAATGTGCTCTTTCTTGTAAATGAGAATTGGCGCGTTGATGTATACCGTGTTGCCATTCTGAGCTCTAACATGTTGGGGCGTGTTCATTTATGTTGTTTTTTTGTTATATTATCTCATCTTTATAATGTTAATAAGCAAGTCGCCCACCAGATGTACCCGAATATAAGGGACAACGAGATCTTGAACAAAGACCATAGAAAAAAAATGTTTGGGGTCGTCTTTCGCAAAATCATGCTCATTATCGATTGTGAGTCTTATATTTTTATTTGTCGCTGTATTAGCTTTAGACTGGGTTCCTTTGGCATTCACAATTTTTAGTTTATGCGTCAGAAATCTGTTCTTATTTAACAATTCGAGCATTTTCTCCGGGTGCATTTGATCATTTTGAACATAGTCCCCCTCCGCTACATTCAAGGTCATGTAACGATTCTTTGATGTTCTGAAACATAATTCTTTTTTTTTTCTAACAAACATCGGAATAAGATAAGGTAGAGCACAAAACAAAAAATAATATATATCGCAGAAAAGGGGTATTCTATTTTCAATCATTCTGTCTGTCTTTTCACTGCTATCCGCAGCGTCCAGGAACAGACTCAGAAGCTGGTATTCGAATCGTTGTGGTTTCAACTGTAATAACAAGGTTTTTGCTTTTTCTTTTGTTTTTGGGTCTGGCACCCAAGCGCGAAGTTTATCTTCTGCTTGTGTAACATTTTTATCATCATAAGTAAGACTAAGAAAGTGTACATACAGTCGAAAAAAAACAACATACTCAATTTCTAGCAATCGTTCGAGGGACATGATTTTGCTTATAACATTGTTGATCTCTTGTTCATGAAACATTTTAAACATTGATTTTGTTTGGTTTATAGTAATATTTTCAAAATCCATGTATTGAACCAATGTAGAAAATATTTTGCTTTGCTCATGAAAGAGTGGATTATCTTGCGTGGGCAAGGGTTGATCATTTTCTTGTACTTCTTTGTTACAAACATAACTCTTTGCATAATTAACCCATGTGTTTTCACATGTGTTTTCCTCACGCAAGAGTTGATCATCTTCTTGTACTTCTTTGGGACAAAAATAACTCGCCATATTGTCTCTAAAGGTTGGCTCGAGAGTTCCACTCTGTTCTTGTGTGTTGTTCGGAACGGTTTGCTCGTGAGTTCCACTCTGTTCTTGTGTGTTGCTTTGACTAGTTTGCTCAGGATTTTCAATCTGCGGTTGAGCGTTGTTCTGAACAGTCTGCCAAAGATTTGAATTATGCTCATGGTTCAATAGATATGTTACAACCAAAAAAAGGTCACGCATGGAATTCACAAAACCATGTGAAGCGCTCCGGGATTCTTTATGTTTATCATAATACCTCTTTACTGTAATGGTTGATATTAGTATATCCATCGTATTTTTTTAAATAAGTGATGGTTCAATATGTATTAACATGAAATAAGTCAACGAGGTACCATTCACTTCGTTTTTATTCTACTTTTCAACCATCACTCATGTGTATGTTATATAGATGATGTATGTTTGTTGTCATGTAAAAACAACTATTTGTAGTTCCATCCGTATCGGGACAGTTTACAATTTTTTGAGTCAGTATATAACTTCCACTGTTTTGTGCAATAATACCGGGCAGCGTCAAAAGAAGAATGTTTTTTTATTTTCGTAGCTATAAGTCGTTTAATATTTGGTTTTTCATTCAAGTACTCTAAAAGCACACGTATAAGTTATAAGTTATAAGTTAACTTGGAATAATCGTAACTGACTTGTTGATGACAGCTTATTTAGTTGAAGACATTTTTTTTGTATTTTCTAAACTACGGTGGATGAGAATTATAGAATAAGTGGCCAAACACAACATTCGCCAGTACGCTACATCGGGTCAAAATCTTTCAATATTCCACAAAAGAGAGAAAGTGTATCAAGCTTAAGATGATGCTTACACAACCTACAAGTTCTTTTGTATATTTCATTTGCCCCCCTAACCTAAAAAAATGTCTATTCTTGTTCGTAACTCATACCACATTTTCTATAATACATCAGAATGCCCGTTTTCATATGTGAAGTATATCTGTATGATATCACAAAACAAATAACATAATTACATAGATTCTTGCAACGCCTGAAAAGACTACCCAAAAGTTTGGAAGCCTATGCCTGCAATACGAAACGACAGAAAAACATCCAGGATGTACCAAGATAAGCTGGTGCAATTTACGAACTCTATTAAGTCACGAATATACCACACAAAAGTGGTCGTACCACTTTACAAAATGAGTAATTGTGTTGTACGGTTGGTAGATTTATGCACCATAGAACGGTTTTGGCGAAATAGGATACAATTGCATACCCCTGAAAGAATATTTCGACTACCGATGCGAATTAAGAAATATAAAGGCATTTGTATTCGCAAACACAAAATACATGTGTTCCATTCGGATATACACAGATCGATGGAGATCGCGGAATGGCTCTTGGATTTCAGCCTCGGCACAGATGTTATCAATATCATCATCAATTACCAAATGGATGATATACGTTTTACGATGTGTGATACCGCTTCGTCGTCGGGTACCAGAGGAAACTATCATTCGGATGCATAATATTGCCCTGTGCACACGTGGTGGCAATATACAAGAAAATACAACGTACTTGCAGTAGTTATATTTTCAAGAGCTCGAACATTGGTTGGTGACAACCTATCTACTTAACATTTTGTGTTCTCTTTTGACACTGCATTAGCGTGAAGCAATCATACAGTGATCGAGAAGGGATCGTTGCTTGGAAGAGAGAGTCACACTTACAGCCGTGATGGTTGGTGGGACTTTTAGAATAAGTAGCTTAACACATGTTTCGTTTGTACGCTACATACGATCTGAACTTTTCACTAAAAAATGTATTTGTTGTTGGTAATAGTTGACTTTAATGCGACCATCAAAAACCGATTCGGAAAGCTGTTTTTTGTATTTCTGATACGAAAATACTTGTATTGAATTTGGTTAAGTCTACACAACACATTTTTTTCACCCATATATCACCCACGCAACACCCAGCACTAAGAAACTCTGATCTCTTGTACGCCCCAACAAAAACAGTTTGTAAACCTTGTGACAATTATATTTATTGATGAAGTTACTTGTAGTTAGGATATTATATCATATATTCAAACAACATGTTCTATTCATTCATATATTCGGCACTACAAATGAAAAAAGTGCATCTCAGTTCCGTACATATACATCATAGTATGTCGTTTTTTTCGAACATGACAACGTGATTGATTTCCGTTTTTATATGAGGTGGTATTGGCTTCATTAATTTTCGAATAGAATCTAAGAAACAAAATACCAATTCTTCTTCTGTGTTGGTTAGGTCTTGTGTTTCTTTGGGTTCGGAACCGTAATTTCTGATCACAGCATAGTTGGCACTGTATTTGAAATTGGACCATTTACACAAGCAGGCCAACAACTGTTTGGTTGTGTTGGTTGTATGGTAATAGACCATCTTTTGTTGGGTGTGGTGTATCACTATCATGACACATACACTTTGGGGAAATGTTAGGGGTATGTTCAAGCACTTTAAGGCTTCCTCTTCCGTGTGGCAGGATTTCAAATCTTCCTTCACCTCGTACTGATGCGCTATTGCGTGTTTGATTAACCCACACAAACTCGCCGTGAAATCCGTGTCTAGCTGTCGTGGTTGGTGTTTGAAAATCCCAGTTAATTGCATGTCATCTTTCAGTTGGAGAAATGACATATTGGTGTATAGCAATGGATCTTTTTTTATATATATATATATATATATATATATATATATATATTGCACACTGGATACCTCAAGACTGCGAACGCATGTATTGTTTCACAAAATCACTGGCCCAAGGAGGTAAGTACCAATGTCGAACAAAACACGGGGTTGCCTGTAACAAAACACCAACAATCTGCCCATCATAGTCATCGGTGGAAGAATATTTCAGAAAATGAACGGTAAACGCCAGTTGGATCAGAGCGATATTCTTTTCACTATAAACCACATTACTAAGCAATTTGGTCTTCCACTTGCGGTTTTTCTTAGCAATAAAGTCATCCTTTTCCCATCGTTTCAGTTCCACGACGTAAATGCACGATGATCTCGGAATGCTCGAGCTATCCGACCCTTTCCAAATCATGTCGGCTCGGGTTGCGACCTTCAGATCTTTGTCACCAAGACGTTGTTGACAGGACACAGGGACCCATTTTTTTTTGAGACAAAAACGCAATGCACGAATGGCCGCCGGTGCATAAGGCATCCGAGGGACCTTTGGCCATATTGCCACTGCTGCTTTCACCCATCGATTACATTGCACGTCTACCCTGCGACCACTTTGCAGACCACGACCATAACAATTGACGTTCAATACAGTCGAGTGCTGTGCTAGGTTTTTTTGTGTTGTCGTTTTTTTCCTTTTGCGTTTTTTAGCACGAATGATCTTGCCATGAGAGATGTTCTTTTTTATATACTTTGTGAGACCTTGTAATGACACAATCTCGCCCTTGGGTGTCGTATAGAAAAAACCACCCTTGCCCTGTGAAACCCATTCACAAGCATTTGACATATATTCTCTTTTTTTATGTTGTACTACATTAGGTCATCCTGCTCATGTAAAACCACTTCCACAAAACATATGATTATACCCTGGTCATCAAAAAAAAGACAGAACATAAGCACCAACACGGCAACAAACCAAGTACACTATATGTCAATATTATATCTGTAGTGTGTATTCGGAAATAGGTTTCTTGTATACACACGGTGTATATGTAAATCAAGAGTTCTTATCGTTCAACTTTGAAGTAAAAAATAAAAATCATGAAAACAGTATTTGCATAAACATGCACGAATAATTGTCATCAAAAACATTGTGCCGTTGTACAGTTCGCAATTTACATGGGTATGACAGAACATACCAATTTTTTATCGTTTATCATTGGCGCGAAAAGAACGATATTGCAATCAACATCGTAATAATTTCATAAAACACTTCCTCTCCCAGTTGTTGACCCGGGTGTATTGAACCAGATCCCCGTACGTGTGATGATACAACACCTTGGCACTTTTCTCGGCGCGTGAAAGTGCGGTATACAATACACGGTTGAAATTAAGATTCAGATTGCTTTTAACCTTCCTTGCTGGGACAAAAACCACATGTTCACAGGAACTCCCTTGCATCTTATTGACGGTTATTGCGTAGCTACACGTGAGGCACTCGGTCGCGTCAGTGAAATTCATTTTTTTCACTACTCCAGCATCAGATTCAAGTTCGAGGAAAGTCGCCTTTCGATTCCACCCCAATTCTCTGCATTTGTTATGGTCAAGCCATTTCACCGTTTTTCGACCCGAGGGGTAGCATATTCCTTTCACAGTAAAAAACATCCCACCGTCGTGTTTTGGGTGTCCAGAAGACGTGATTACGCGCTGATCTTGGTGGAAGAACCCCCCTC
>Ga0209119_1003567_pt1 | contig 13294 bp, 10 predicted proteins | sample COG_03_FD_184747 | JGI IMG/M metagenome (GOLD analysis project Ga0209119, IMG submission 184747) | Pelagic Microbial community sample from North Sea - COGITO 998_met_03 (SPAdes) (version 2) | ecosystem: Environmental > Aquatic > Marine > Neritic zone/Coastal water | place: Helgoland, sampling... | reverse complement strand
TTTGATGACCCGTGCATACCAATTAGCTCAAACAAGCTATGCAGCAATTTTTGAATACGCGTATCTAATTTCGGTTGGAATGTGCAGTTGGTTATTTTGGGGTATTATCCCCAATTATTTAAGTGCGATTGGTATTTTACTCATTATTTTTGCTGGGGTTATGATTGTGCTGGCACCCCAAAAACCATCGGCAGAGCAATTAGTCTGAACCGACTTAGAGTGCCTCGAAAGGCGCCATACTTGATAAGGGTTCTTGAGAATGTTGAAGTTTTAAAAGCCCCCATAATCGTTTTTTGATAAGATAAAGAGGTTAATTTTGAGTTTCAATATTAACGCTGAAGCCCGTGTCCATGTAGGTAGTTTCTTAAGCAGTACAGACGTCTTTGGTTTCCAATATTAATGTAAAACTCTTGCCAAGTGAGATGCATAATAACGCATCAATAATGGAAAATAGATTTTAATAAAATAGTTTAGGTCTTAACAAACCTCTTTTAAAAAAGGCGATTTATGTGGCACTTTGCTGAAGAATTAATGTTTCACTGAACGCCATCTGCATCTTAAACTTATTGTAATACCCACTTTAATTAGTAATAAGAATCATTATTATTTAAAATATCTAATAAATGAGTCATTATTAAGTTGTATCAATTGCATTTTGTTGAGGAATTTCTCCCCTAGCTAACCTTATCAATTAATTATGTTAAATTATGAATACATCTAACACTCAATACGAACTGGATGCGGTTAATCTTTTCAGGTCTAGTAATACGGCGATTTTATCAACCCTGTCAAAAAGTACAGATGGCTACCCTTTTGGAAGCTTTGTAACTATTGTCTCACATAGCAATAGAGAGCTATTTATTTACGCCAGTGATATCGCAGAGCATACAAAAAATATACTCAACGACTCCAAAGCCTGTGTAACTTTATCCTCAGTTAATGATCAAGGGGATAAGCAGGCCAGTTCCAGACTAAGTTTAATGGGAGATCTAATCAGAATTTCCAGCGAAGACATTCAAAATTGCCAAGCCAGATTTTTTAAATTTTTACCTGAAAGTGAAAAATACTCTTACATACATGGATTTCACTTTTATAGGTTAAAGATTTTAAAGGCCAGATGGATTGGTGGTTTTGGTCAAATTGGGTGGTTAGATACAACGCACTGGACAGCAGCAACCCCTGATTGGCATGATAGTGAGGAGGCAATAATTGAACATATGAATGAAGACCATTCTAATGTGATTTGCTCCAGTTTAAATGGAGTATTTAGTATTATCGACCCTAATGCAAAAATGTTAGCTTTGTGCACTGATGGCTATTTTATTGCATCTGAAAAAGCGCAATATTTCATGCCCTATAATCAGCCTTGCTATCATGAACAAGACGTTCGTGTGGCCTTAATAAAGCAAGCAAAAGCCTATCGTGCCTTTGAAACGACTTAGGGCTAAAACCCAAAAATGATAAGGATTACACATGTTAACTAATCTACTGTTACTTTTTAGTGGTATGTCAGTTGGGATTATATTATTTCAAACTACTATTATTGCACCCACTGTGTTTGGTGGATTGGGGCCAGATGGAGCAGGACCAATTTTACGAAAGGTATTCCCTAAATTTTTTATCATTTTAGCGACTTTAGGGTTACTCAATATTACATTTGCAGTAATTTCAGGCATGCATATGCAAGCCTACATTGGAGGAGCCACTGGTGTGCTTGCTGCGATTGCTTATTCATTAATCCCTATGACTAATAAAATGCGTGATGAACAAAATGAAAAGGCCTTTAAACGCTTGCATAACATCAGTGTGTTAATGACTGTGACCATGCTTTTAATTAACTTGGCAAGTCCATTCGTATAACCTAACCCTAACAGTGACATGCCAGTTTTCTATCACAACTTTAGGATGGCTTGGAGACTTATGTAAATGCTTTGGAGGGTGTTTAAAAATACATAATTATTAGAGGCAAGTGACAGAGATATTATCAAAGGAGTAAGTAATGGAAGTGAAGGCACTTTTAAAATTCACTTATAAAAGCTGGTAGAGCAAAAAATATACGAAAAGGCATATGAAAAGTTGCCATTGAAAAAAATACTTCAAAGCTCATGTTTTAGAATGCTATTTGAGTCTGGGGGTGAGTAGGCGAGTCCTAAAGCATCATGTGTTTTGTATCCTAACGTTCATCTGCAAACGAATGAATTTTGACTGAGTAAGTTCAGCAGGGCGAAGATAGAACTCAACAGGGAAAATATAAATTGCAACATATTAAAGATGGGGAAGTGACGCAGTATAATAAACAGTTATCCATTTTGAGGAAGAGGGCTGGTGCCAGGGCTCCTTAGTTTTGGAGTGATACGTTTTATAATATCCACTGGTGATTATTTTCTTGTAATTGTTGGTTATTGTGAAGTGGAATATAATGGTTGAGTTAGATCTGATGGAGGTTTTATGGGTAAGGGTGATAAGTCTATTGAGCACTGCCCTTCTCGAAGACATTACTTATTGTGATGCGCCCAGCGCGATTTGCTGCTATTCACCAAAACCAAAAAAAATCATATTTCTACTGGAGCAACATCATCATAGTTTCCTAAAACAATAATGAGTGTCGGGCAATTTCATTTTAGTCGTTCACTCATTGCCATGTTTAGGGTGTTTGGATTGGGCAAAATATTCGAACTTTCTGTCATGCCCGAATACTGGTCAGAACGTTTTTTGTGGCGACATCAATGCTTCTTTATTTTGGTGTCATGCCAATGATGTCAATTGTGGAAGCAGACCTTTTCTCTTCTCCGATTTCTGTGTTAATTTTTTCAACCATTCAATTAAGTAAGAATTATTTTAGCGAATAGAAAAGGTTCTCTAATGTAAATGCAACAGGTAATAATAGGACCTTAATTGGGAATACTGTTAAAGTCATGATTTTACATGGTAATCCTCAGCGTGATGCTTAGAATGAGCTGAACTGGAAGGGTAGATGTTGTATAATATAAGAATATTATTAGAATGAGCATTCGTTGAAAAACAATGTGCACCATCAAAACAGAGGTCTCAATGCAAATTGTTATTCCCATGTCCGGTTTTGGAGAGCGTTTTCGCCGTGCTGGGTACTCGGTCCCTAAGCCGCTGCTAAAAGTTGACGGGAAACCCATTGTAGCTCACGTCATCGACATGTTTCCTGGTGAGAAAAACTTTATCTTTATATGTAATCAAGAACATCTAAATGAACCGACTTATCGTATGGAAGCGATTTTGAAGGAATATTGCCCATCAGGACGGATAATTGGCATTCCTCCTCATAAATTAGGTCCCGTTAATGCGGTGTGTCAAGTGGAGCCACTTCTTGATCTGACCAAACCAGTGGTTGTTAACTATTGCGACTTCACATGTTATTGGGACTGGCATCACTTTAAACAGTATGTCAGTGAGACGGCCTGCACTGGGGCGATTCCAGCTTATAAGGGCTTCCACCCCCATTCATTAGGCAGCACAAATTATGCTTACATGCGTGAAACAAATGGAAGGGTTCATGATATTCAGGAAAAGCAGCCTTACACCAATAATCGCATGGAGGAATATGCCTCTAGTGGTACTTATTATTTTGCGTCAGCGCAAATCATGATTCAGGCGTTTCGAGCAATGATGGTACAGGAGCTGAGTATTGGGGGTGAGTATTACGTTAGTCTCGCATACAAACTATTACTATTAAGCAATCAGTTTGTTGCAGTTTATCCACTTCAACACTTTATGCAGTGGGGAACTCCAGAAGACCTATCTGACTACAATTTTTGGTCAAAAGCGTTCCAGCGGTTGATTGCTAAATCTGAGAGTACACCCTCTTTTAAAGGGGCGTTGGTTGTGCCAATGGCTGGCTTGGGTCAACGTTTCTCTGATGAAGGTTATACGCTTACCAAGCCGCTCATTCCTGTGTCTGGTTTGCCAATGGCAGCTCAAGCGACACATGATTTGCCTCCCGCCGAACAGCACGTCTTTGTGCTGCGAGAAGACATGTTGGGATACAAAGATGTAGTAAATGAATTAAAACAACTTTACCCTAAGGCAATTATCAGAACCATTGACAGCGTGACTGAAGGGCAAGCTTGCACTGCCCTGATTGGTTTGGATGCCCTGGAAGAAAAAGAGTGTGGCTCGATCACCATAGGCGCCTGCGATAATGGGGCAATTTATGATATTGATGCCTTTAATAATCTTGTCAGTGATCCGTCAGTGGACGTCATTGTCTGGGGCGTCCGCGGTTACCCAAATGCCGCGCGCCACCCAACCATGTTCGGATGGGTCAATGCTGAAGGTGATTCAATTCGCTCGGTTTCGGTCAAAACCCCATTAGGCACTCCAGCCTCTGATCCCATAGTTATAGGCACATTCACTTTTCGGAGAGCTGCAGACTTTCGTCGTGCCTTGGATCGACTAATAGCACGAGAGGGCCAAATCAATGGCGAGTTTTATATTGATTCCCTGATCAACGATGCTATAGCACTAGGCTTAAGGTGCAGCCTTTTTGAAGTGGATAATTATTTGTGCTGGGGCACACCAAACGATCTTCGTACATTTGAATACTGGCAATCCTGCTTTCACAAGTGGGCTAACCACCCTTACCGCCTGAACCTTGATGGTCGTATTCCCAGTAATCAAGTCAGCGTTCTTCAGGCTGCATATCAAGCTTCGATTCCCACATTGCCTGAGGCACTTGCGTGATCAAGCGTGAGCTAGCTATATTTTTGGTTGTTGGCGCCACGACAGTCCTACTTGACTTTGTAAGTTACCAAGGCCTGGTTGAATTTGAGATGATGACTGTCGACATAGCAAAAGCAACTGGGTTCTTGATCGGAACCCTATTTGCCTACTTTGCCAATCGTTTTTGGACCTTCGGCCATAGGCAGCAAGTCTCCAACAGTGCGTGGCGGTTTGTTGTCTTGTACGCAAGCACGCTTGCAGCAAATGTTATAATTAATTCACTGGCACTTAAACTATTTGCTGATGCAGTTGCTGCTAATCTGTTGGCTTTTTTTGTCGCAACCGGAGTTTCAGCTGCCCTTAACTTCTTGGGCATGAAACTTTTCGTATTTAGACCGATCCCCGCTTCGGAGTTTAAATGAAATTTTCTCTTGTCATCCCTTGCTACAACGAAAAAGCCAATCTGCCGCTGTTGCTTGAACGCTGTAAAGAACTGGCCGTTAGACCTGATGTTGAGGTTATTTTTGTTGACAATGGATCAACAGATGGCACGGCAGAGGTGCTCCTTACCCTACTTCCCAAATACCCCGGGTGTCGAAACATTCGTGTCGAAAAAAACCAGGGGTATGGCTTTGGACTCGTGTCTGGCCTCAAGGCGGCTAAAGGCAGAATTCTGGGTTGGACGCATGCGGACATGCAAACTGATCCTCTAGATGCTCTTCGCGGCCTGGATTTATTCGAAAAGCATGGGGAGGATGTTTTTGTAAAAGGTCAACGTTATGGCCGCCCTTTGGTGGACGTTATTTTTTCGGTTGGCATGAGTATGTTTGAGACTCTTTTGCTTGCTCGGCCAATGTGGGACATAAATGCCCAACCAACAATGTTTTCTCGCACATTCTTTGAATCTTGGGCCGCCCCCCCAGACGATTTTGCCCTTGATTTGTACGCTTATTATCAGGCTAAAAGCAGTTGCCTTAGGGTTCACCGTTTTCCTGTCAGATTTGGTGAAAGGGCTCATGGTGTCTCGCACTGGAACGTTAACTGGGCTGCAAAGCGAAAATTTATTCGCAGGACTGTGGATTTCAGCCTTCAACTGAAAAAGAAAAGCTGAGCATGCAACTAATCTCTCACCGATGCAACACCGTATACGAACTTTTGGCCACCGACCCAAAATATGGAGTGGAGGTGGATATCAGAAGTGAGGGAGGTCAGTTGATCATCCATCACGACCCTTGCGCGGCTGGTGAGGTCTTTGATACATGGATCAATGCATATCAACATGGAACCCTGATCCTCAATGTGAAAGAAGAGGGGCTTGAAGCACATCTGATTTCCTTGATGCAATCTAAAGGGATTGATAACTATTTCTTTCTCGACCAATCTTTCCCATTTTTGGTAAAATGGTCTAGGGCAGGGGAACGTAGGTGCGCTGTTCGTGTTTCAGAGTTCGAGTCTATTGATACAGCGCTTACCTTGGCTGGCAAGGTTGACTGGGTCTGGGTCGACTGTTTTACCAAATTCCCGCTCAGTGAGCAAGATGCAAGAAGGCTAAAGGGCGTAGGATTCAAACTTTGCCTTGTTTCTCCAGAACTCCAAGGGCATGATGCCAAAATTGAAATCCCTCAGCTGGCATTTCTTTTGAAAGAACGGAATATTGTGGCGGATGCTATTTGTACGAAGCGTCCCGATATCTGGGAAAAAACGGTGATACCTTAATGAAAAAAATGTTCCTTCACCCCATATTTATTACTGGGCTGGCAATTCGCCTAGCCCTGATTATTAGCATGGCTCCGCTTATTGTCACTGCTTGGTACGCCCCATTCCTAGATGTCAGTACCTCTGTGCTCACGCTGGATCCTTGGGCTGCATGGCTTGCTAGCGGTGGCGACCTGGCTGCCTTCCCATACGGGTATGCTACGTGGTTAGCTTTTCTTCCTATGACGCTTGTAGCTAAGCTCACTGGAATACCCCTGATATATGCATACTACGTAACTCTTTTAGCAGCAGATTTCTGCTTGCTTTTGACACTCCACCAGCTTCTTCCCTGTCGCCAACGTTTGCTCTTGTTGGCCTACTGGATGTCTCCCATCATCATTCTCGCCAGTTATGGATTAGGATTGAATGATTTGATTCCCGTACTACTATTAGTCCTTTCAATAGTCTCTGTACACCAAGTGAAGCTAAAGTTCGCAGGGGCTATTTTAGCAGCAGCTATTTCAGCCAAGCTGAGCATGGTCGTGGCGTTGCCGTTTTTTGCGATATATTTATTTAATAATCGAGCGCTTAGGCAATGTTTATCAGATTTTCTATCTGGATTTGGTTTAACCATCCTTGCGTTTGGGCTACCTTTCCTCTTCTCGGGGGCGGGGATTCAAATGCTGCTTGGCAATCCAGAAATGGGAAAAATATATCAGTTGGCTATTGGCTTGGCTGGAAATATTACTATCTATGTAGTCCCCTTAATTTACCTGATCATGCTCTACTTAGTATGGCGAGTCCGGCGTCTAAACTTTGATTTGTTTCAAGCAACTACAGGTCTGGCTTTTTTCTTGATCGTTTTAATGACCCCCGCTTCTTCTGGCTGGCTTGTGTGGTGCCTGCCGTTCCTCGTGCTCTATCAAGGAATGAGTGGTCGCACTTCAATTCTATTGGTGGGAACATTTTCAGGAGTTTATGTCGTAAGTACACTTCTTGTAACGCAGCTCCAGCTCACCAATGGGCGTGAATTTGAATTAGGTGCTGCGTTTCTTGTCTCAGGGCAGTTGGGAAGCCACGCAGCTTCACTTCTGCATACGGTGATGTTTGCCATCGGTCTGGTACTTGTGATCAGAATCTGGCGAGAGTCCATTAGCAAAAACGACTTTTTCCGACTCAGTAGAAAGCCTTTTATTTTGGGAGTAGCAGGGGATTCTGGTGCGGGGAAAGATACGTTCGTAGATGCCATCTCTGGACTATTTGGTGGACATTCGGTTGTCAAGCTATCCGGTGATGATTATCACCTTTGGGATAGGAAAAAACCTATGTGGCAGGTGATGACACACCTCAACCCGATGGCGAATGATTTGGAGAGATTTTGCAGTGATCTCGTTTCATTGACTGATGGCAAGAGTGTTCTGTCTAGATATTATGATCATAAGACGGGCAAGATGACTAGGCTGTCTAGGATTGATAGCAATGATTTCATTATCGCAAGTGGATTGCATGCTCTTTATCTTCCAGTTCTTAGGGATTGCTACAACCTGAAAATATATTTGGATATTGATGAAGGGCTGCGACGACATTTTAAACTTAAGCGAGATGTGCTTCAGCGTGGCCATAGCGTTAAACAGGTGCTTGGTTCACTAGAGAAGAGAGAGCCAGATTCTGAGCGCTTTATCCGCCCACAATCGAGGCATGCAGACCTGATTCTTTCAGTGCAACCGATTCACCCCAGGATGATAGGGGATTTGGGTAATAAACATCCTCTTCTACTGAAACTTGTTGTCAACACACGAAACGGATTTAATGAACTTTCAATACACCGGGTTCTTGTCGGCGTCTGTGGGTTGCGTGTTGACATTGTCGCTGGCAATGATAGCGCTGATGTACAACTGACAATCGAAGGCGAAGCATCGGCTGCTGACATTGCCATGGCAGCGGCCATACTGTGCCCAAGTGTTTTAGAATTCTTGGATATTACACCAAAGTGGCAGGATGGTATGTTAGGCCTGATGCAGTTAGTCACTCTCTCCCATATTAGCCAAGCACTGACAAGGCGATTCATATAATGAGAATTAACAATCAAGAGCGATTTAATCGCCTTCCAGACGCCTTTTTGTTCGATACTGACAACACGCTGTATCCCTACGACCCCGCTCATTCCGCAGCCCAGAAAGCAGTCCGGGACAAGGTCGTCAAAACTTTCTCTATATCTCCTGATGATTTTGATAAAGCATTCAAAGAGGCTAGAACACAAGTTAAAACGCGCCTTAAAGACACTGCATCTTCACACAGCCGTTTGCTTTACCTACAACGTATGCTCGAAATCATGGGATTGGGGTCACAGGTTCTTTTGGCTCTGGATTTTGAACAGACCTATTGGCGAACTTTTTTGAGTAATGCCGTCCTATTTGATGGAGTGAAGGAGCTGTTGGATGACATCCGTTTACTGGATATCCCAACGGCGATTGTGACTGATCTGACAGCACAGATTCAATTTAGAAAGGTTGTCTATTTCGGCCTTGATCACTACTTTGACTACATCGTTACGAGTGAGGAGGCTGGCTTCGATAAACCACATGCAGCCCCATTCCAGATTGCACTGGAAAAAATGCGCCCGAAGGGAAATTGCATCTGGATGGTCGGGGACAATCCAGTGAATGACATACGTGGTGCTCGAGAAAAGATAAACGCAGTTACGTTACAAAAAATCCATGCAGGTGTAGAAGTTGGCACAGACATCAATACTGCGGATGTGACGTTTAATAATTTTGGAGAACTACGAAAAATGATTGCAAAGTTAGGAACTCAATAATGAGCAAGGCAAATTTTCGTATTGAAAAACAGGTTAAAGCATTTTGTGCACAAATCGGTGCTGATCCATTGCTGGTGCAAGGTGCTGGGGGTAATGCTTCTTGGAAGGATGGTGATACACTGTGGGTCAAAGCTTCTGGTACGTGGCTTGCTGAAGCGGAACTGAAAAACATTTTTGTTCCTGTAAACCTCTCGCTTTTGCAGGCCGCCTTGTCCAAACACGATTTTTCTGTTGAGCCTGTAGTGGCCAGCAGCTCTGAACTGAGGCCGTCGATTGAGACGGTACTGCATGCGCTGATGCCGCACAGAGTGGTATTGCATCTTCATGCCGTTGAAATACTTGCCCATGTGGTTCAGGATAATGCGAAAGAAAGAATTAAAAACCTTATTGGCAACTCAGTTAGGTGGATCTACGTCGATTACTTTAAGCCCGGAGCCGAACTTGCGCGAGCGGTGTCTGAACAATCGACCAATACATCCGATGCAGATGTTGTCTTTCTGGCCAATCATGGGGTTGTAATTGGCGGTGAGGACGTCAAGGACGTCGCTTCTACGCTGCGCACGCTGACATCCAAACTACAAAATAAAAAATCACAATCAGTGGCTGAAATTAGCATTCCCACGCGGGAGTTAGAGTTTTTGTCGAGAGGTTACGCCCTTTGCAGCGATAAGGAAGTTAGCCTGCTTGCTAGCAAAGATGAGCTTATGAATAGGCTTCTTCATGAATGGCCAATATATCCCGATCATGTTGTATTTCTCGGGGCTGAGCCAGTTATTTTGGAACCTAATTTCAGATTGCTGGATTTGGATGAGATCACAAGTGGGAAACCTCCCTTTATTTTTGCATGTGGTGAGGGTGTGTATGAGAACCTTCATGTGACGGGTGCGCAAAAAAGTCAATTGCGCTGCTATTACGATGTAGTCTCTAGACAGGGTGCTTCTGCCAAACTGACAACATTAAGCGATAAACAGGTATCTGAATTGCTTAACTGGGATGCGGAGAAGTTTAGACAGAATAAGACTGATAATAAATTGGGCGCTGGGTGACATAAGAACTACAACTGATATTACGACGAGGTCGATAGGTCATTTCTATTTATGCGGCATATTGGCCAGCAGCGATCTGTCGGGTGGTCGATTTGCTCTGTTTTTGGACGAAAAAATAAAGTAGATACCATCTCCTGACACTGGAGTTATTGTATGCGTTTAGCTACCCTTTATTGTTATATATATTCTAACCACGAGATGTCTAGGAATATTAGCATCATTTGAAAGTTAATATTTTTTATCAAAAAATATCACTAGTTTCTTCATCTTGGAAGCCACTAAAATAATTTCCAAGAAATACTATTTTATATTTTTTGTTGCTTGATTGCATTTTTTATATTTTAAGTAACCTTTAGCGACACTAACCCAGAATGGGATTCTCAGCAAGATTGAAGCAGTGATAAATCAGAGCCTAGGTGTTATGTGACCAACAATATAGATAAAACAGTCCAAAATAGTCTAATCAGATAAACAATTGCCCAACCAAACCTTTATACTCTGTAACCTCGGGAAAACAGAATCTTTGACTATGCTTACAACACACCTTAGCCTCCTAACCTACCTCTTTGCTATTGTTAGCGTGCTTGTTCACTATCCAATAGGACGAATTTTTGGACAAAGAAGCCTCCTGACTGGCGCGTTGGTTGGGGTCTGTATATCGGCACTTCTAGTCGCCATACTAGCCAACACATTTGCCGGTGGCATTCGACCATACATCCTGAGTTCTTTGGTCATTCTGTCACTTGCCTCTTTATGGTCGCTTTGGAAATCCTGGGCCTCTTTGTCTTGGTTAGTCGTTCTGCCATATGCCAGTATTACTCTGGCTGGTCTAGCTTTTCTTTACCTTAACTCCCCCTGGGACGCCTTCTTTGAAAGTGAGAAAACTGTCCTTGGCTATAATGGCCACTACACGTATTATGCTAGTCAGTCCATAGAGATGCTTAACGCTGACTATGGGAGTCGCCTTAAAGCTTTAAATCTTTTCCCCAAAGAATGGGCCACCTATCACTTCTATAATACGGCCACCCAAGCTATTACCCAAGCATTACTTCCTTATCCCACGTTGTTTAGCTACTTTGTGTCTCAAGCAGTACTTGGCACGCTGGTTCTTTTGACGTTTGTCGAGGCCATTTTTCTTCGTGAGAAATCAATTCTTAATAAGCATTTAAAAGCCAGTTTATTTATTATTATTGGATTAACGATTTTCTATGATTCCATGCGTTGGAATCTTGTGACGTCGGGAACCATATCAGTTTTTGCTGTAATTCATCTCGTATTAGCCCTCTTTGAGGGCAACAAAAAGGCGATGCTTCTTTTTGGCACACTTTTGGCGGCTAGTGCCTTAAGACTTCTGCCTGTTGTTGGACCTATTCTACTTTTCATGGTCTTAAGTGATTTTAGACATATCTTCAAGGCAGGAGTAGGTAAAGTCTCAGATAAATTTGTTAACTATTTATCCCAGCGGTATCTGAACATAGCCCTTCTTCTTGTATTGACCGCCTATGTCGTTGCTACCCTCATGCCCACCCTGTTTGGAATGCACAATCAATACGCCAAATTGGGAGATGGGATAGGGACATATGCTTGGGTGCAACAATTGACCTCCCATATATTGGTGACTTTTGTGACCGATATTTTCAATGCGAACTGGCTAGAGTATCATGAACCACCCAAAATGTTATTTCGTGTCTTAACTCATCCATTCTTTACTTATTTATTTCTGCTTTGTATTTTAACTGTTACAGCAGTTTTCACGTTCAAACTGAGAGAAGAGATAAAATCCTTTGCCAGGTTAAGGATTAAATTACCGATGTGGATTCAGCTTGTGACATTCATTTTCTTTGTTGCAGTCTTTTGTTTCAATATTAAGTTTTCTGTAGTGAGTTCGTTCTATGCCGTCACAGTTTTTTATGGGTTCTTAATATTAAGAAGAAGCTACAACCATAAAACTATCAATTTCTGTTTTTCAGCTATCGGTTTTAGCTATGTCTTAACTTTTTTGTATGTTTCTACAGGCATGAATAGCATTACAGGTCCAGCTGCCATGGCGGTTTATGATCTTTTCCTTTGGGGATTGATTCTTATGATTATTCTCAAAGAATGGGATTATACAAAACTATCACACGGGCTCGTGGCTATATTTTTAATAATTAGTTTTCACGGTAAAGCTTCGTCAATTTTTTCCTATGGTATTCCCACGATTAAAGTGCCTCTTTCCGAGCTATCCCTGCACCCCCGAGCTTACTTTGTTGACCAAGAGGGCTTTCTAAGTAAAGAAGCTATAAATCTGGCAAATGGTAATGGAGGAATGCTTGAGGCCTATTCAGCTATCTTTGGAGCACGTTTGCGATACTCAATAGGAAACAATCAACGTCATATCAATTTCCCACACGTCTGGACTCGGGATTATAAAAGGTCAGTCATGTCTAGGCTCAAAGAAAAGTGGAAAAATTACAACTTTAATGAATGAAAAAGATGAAAACAAATATTTTAGCCACTTTATCTACCCACTATGGGTTGCCTTCAAGTTGTTAAATGTCAAAGCGTCAGAATTTATTATAACCATTAATCCTTAATTGATTGAGTTGAATAGAAAAAGGCTTAAGAAGTTTAGATACCCTTCATTTGGTCATGGGTTGCTCATGCCGGCATTCCTTTAAAGACTAATCATCAATATCAACCAAATAATAGACCAAATATTTAGATAATATTCTGTCAATTATTTTGTAATTTTAAGTCGCCTTTATATTAATCAATATGCTGGCCCAGCAATGTCATCATCGATCCATGTGTGTACTGGAAAAATAGGTCGTCTATTCAGCCCATGAACCTTTTACTATTACTTTGACCACTGTTCCTTCCTTGAGTAAACTCCTCAGCGTAAAAGTGACTAAAGTTAGCTACAACTAAAAGGTAATTTGATTAATGAGACTACTAAAGCTGAATTACAGGGCTTTGCGTGCTCTCTTGGCAGTGCTGGTTATTAGCGTGTCCACAAGTGGGTGCACCACTAAACTCGCTTATGATTTTCTAGATTGGGGGT
>Ga0209119_1003563_pt1 | contig 13302 bp, 9 predicted proteins | sample COG_03_FD_184747 | JGI IMG/M metagenome (GOLD analysis project Ga0209119, IMG submission 184747) | Pelagic Microbial community sample from North Sea - COGITO 998_met_03 (SPAdes) (version 2) | ecosystem: Environmental > Aquatic > Marine > Neritic zone/Coastal water | place: Helgoland, sampling... | reverse complement strand
TTCCATTAATATAAGCGCCATTAGCCTCAGATGCTATATTCTGAAGTGTTTCTTCATTTAATTTTGTAATAACTGTTTCTCCTTGATTGTCTTTTTTATAATTTAGAACAACACCATTTCGCTTTTCTGGAATTGGACCTCCTTTTACATCACCAACGCCAATAGTGAATATCCTAATGCCTTCTTCACTAGCTTCTTCTGCAACCATCGCAGCTTGCTCACTATGATCCTCTCCATCAGATATTATAATAAGTACACGATTGGTTTGCTCTTCATCATCAAAATACGTCTTAGCCAGTTTAATAGCTTCGTTTATTGCCGTTCCCTGTGAGGATAACATATTGGTATCCATGCTTTGTAAAAACATTTTAGCCGAAGCATAATCTGTTGTTATTGGTAATTGCGGAAACGCTTTTCCTGCGTATGCTATAATTCCAACTCTATCACTAGCTAAATTATTAATGATTTGAGTTACTAATTGTTTTGACTTTTCTAATCGATTTGGAGCAATATCCTCAGCCAACATACTTTTAGAAACATCAACTGCAAAAACAATATCAACACCTTCTCGTTTTACGGTTTCTAACTTGGTTCCAATCTTTGGATTTACTAACGCAATAATTAAACAAAAGAAAGCTAAGCTTAAAACAATGACTTTTAAAACTGATTTAAATATAGATCTATTAGGACTTAACCTTTTAAGCATTGATGCGTCTGCAAACTTTTTTCGGGCTCTATATCTCCAAAATTGAAGCACCAAAAAGAGTAGAATTATTATTGGAATAATGCCTAATGCCCAAAACCATATTTTTTCTTCTAATTGAAACATTGTTCTTCTTTCTTCTTTTTAAACAAAACTTCTAAAAACAGTAAAACGTAATAGTAGTTCCATCAATAATAATAAACCAGCTAGAATCACTAACGGACGATATTTTTCTTCGTAATTGTAATATTTAAACTCTTCTATTTCTGTTTTTTCTAGTTTGTTTATTTCATCATAAATTTCTTCAAGCTTTTTGTTATTTGTTGCTCTAAAATATTTTCCACCTGTTACTTCAGCAATTTCTTTAAGTAATTCCTCATCTATCTCCACTTGAATACGTCCATATTGGAAATTACCATTTGGTAAAATAGCAACTGGAGATAAAGCCATCCCGTTTGTTCCTAAACCGATGGTATAGGTTTTTATACCATATTCAACGGCCAATTCACTTGCTATCTTTGGGTCTATGAATCCTGAATTATTTACACCGTCTGTTAATAAAATAATAACTTTACTAGAGGCCTTGCTATCTTTTAATCTGTTTACCGATGTCGCTAAACCCATACCTATCGCGGTTCCACCTTCAATAATGGTGTTATATTTAATAGTTTTTAATGACCGGAGCACAATGGCTTTATCACTAGTAATAGGCGTTTTTGTATAGCTTTCACCTGCGTACTCCACTAAGCCAATTCTATCGTTTGGTCTGCCTTTTATAAATTCTGCGGCTACTTTTTTTAAAGCCTCTAATCTATTTGGCGATAAATCTTTAGCCAACATACTCGCAGAAACATCAATGGCCATAACAATATCTATCCCTCGAGTCGTTTTTGTTTTAGTTGATACATCAACAGATTGCGGTCTTGCTAAAGCCATAATTAATAATGCGAGCGCCAATAATCTGAATACAAATAAAATGTGTCTTAGTTTAGGTAGCCATGAATTGGTGATTTTAAACCCTTTTAAACTCGATATTTTAAGTTCTGCCGTTTGCATTTTGTATTTAAAAAGATACCAAAGCACTGCCAATGGAAGTGCTAAAAGCAACCAGAAAAATTCTTTATTTACAAATTCGATGCCTTCAAACATTATTCTTCTGCTGGTTTAAGTTCAACTGAATTTAAAATACGCTCTACTATTTGATCTGCATAAACATCATCTTGTCTCCAAGTAATAATTATTTGCTGCATCACTTTATTTTCTGCAGTAAAACTCAACGATGCGTACTTCCCATTGACAAAGTTTTCTGTGTTCCCAATTGGATATTCTAAAGATCCAAAAGTTTTAATACCCTCCGCACCATTAGGCGTTACAAATTTTTCGTTTTTTGTGATTATATTTCTAGCACCGTTATTTTCTAGTACTTTCAAATTTCCTTCAATAGCTTTATTTATATCTAAACTATCTAGTTTTTGAATTAGAACAGTAGTTGAAACGGCTATAGTTAGTTGTTCCGTCTGTTCAAAACCAAAAGAAGAAAGCTTCATTTTACCTTTTAATTCTTCAGGTAATAGTACTTCAGTTCTTTTTAAAACTTGAGGAGTCGTTATATTCACGGGTGGAAATCCGTATTCACTTCGAACCCAATCACCTTCCAAAAGGGCTTTGCTATCATGTCCGATAATGGTGTCCTTCACAATATCAAAACCATATTTAATTGAAAGTCCTGTTAAAGTAGCTATTAGTAAAAAGATGCTAATGCCTACTGTTAACCATATCTTTTTTCGTTCTTTTTTACGTTCTTGTTCTTCTCTGTATTTTTCGTCTAAAAGCTTTTCTTCTTCTGTTGGCTCTGGTAATGCTTCTTTGACATGATCTATTTCAACATCGATCGTTTCTCTATCGATTTTAGCTAACTCAATATCTGGAGCAGATTTAGCAAATTTTACCAAATCGGCTCGTTTTAAAATGCTTTCTAAATTTTTAATATCGTCTTTACTTAAGTCAACTCGATTGCCCTCTTTAAGCAAATTCAATCGTGTTATTAACTCGTCTGTTGTACTTTCTAAAGCGTGATCGTATACTTTTTCATCAAGATATTTTCTGATGATAAACGTAAGATCCGAATAATACTCTTTTAAATTTTGATTCTCCAAGTAAGGGCTATCGTCTAGCTTTCTTAATGCCAACTTAGCTCTATCATAAGGTGGTAATAAAGCTATTTTCTGATCTTCTGTTAATGGCTTTTTTCGCCAGATAAACCAGAATAGTAAGAATGCTATTGCTGCAATAATCAGCAACGTTAATAATAAATATTTCCACCAATTACTCCCGCTTTTTTCAACAGCTATAATAGGTTTAATGTCATAAAGGGCTTGAGTGGTATCTACCACTACATTATTAACTTCTACGTTTAACGAATCGGTAAAAAAGGTTTTATCACCAATAATAATTTTTTGCCTCGGAATAGTATAAGATCCGGAATCAAATTGCGTTAAACCATATTTTTTAATCAGATTATATTTATCTTTTTTCTTAAGCGTGTCAATAGAATAAGATTCAATCATTTCCAAAGGTGAAAATGTTTGTCCTTCGGGAAATACGATTAAATCTGTTGTGTCTGCTTCAACCTGAATGTGATACGTAATTTGTTCGCCAATTTTTATGGACGTTGAATCTATTGAAGATGTTACTTGCGCAAATGAGAAAAAAGAGCATAGAATAAAGAGTAAAGACAGAACAAGTATTCTTGTCTGCTTTATTTTAAAATTCGTTAATCTAAAATCGTTAATCATAAATCGTTAATCTTTTTATCCTCTTCTTTTAAAATACCCTAGCAGTTTTTTTACATAGCTTTCGTCTACACGACAATCAATAGCTCCTGCTCCAGATTTAGTAAAACTTTCTTTATAATAGTTCACTTTTTGATGATAAAACTTTCCATAATTAAGACGTACTTTTTTTGAAGATGTATTGACCAGCATCAATTCACCAGTTTCTTCATCTTGCATTTGTACCATACCTAAATTTGGTATGTCTTTCTCTCGCTTATCATATACTCTAATACCTGTAACATCATGTTTACCAGAAACAATTTTCATGGTTTGATGATAGTCATCTGCAATAAAATCTGAAAGCACAAATACAATCGCTTTTTTCTTCATCACATTTTGCATGAATTTTAAAGCTTCGACTAAATTGGTATGCTTACTTTCTGGTTTAAATTCAATCAATTCACGAATAATTCGAAGCACATGCGAACGCCCCTTTTTTGGAGGAATATATAATTCCACTTTATCTGAAAATAAAATAAGTCCAATTTTATCGTTATTCTGTGTTGCTGAAAATGCTAAAGTTGCTGCGATTTCAGTAACCACTTCATTTTTAAATTGCTGTTCGGTACCAAATAACTCGGAACCTGAAATATCGACCATGAGCATCATGGTTAGCTCTCGTTCTTCTTCAAATACTTTAATATAAGGTTCGCTATAACGTGCGGTAACATTCCAGTCTATATTTCGAACATCATCCCCAAACTGATACTGACGAACTTCACTAAACGTCATACCACGCCCTTTGAAAGTAGAATGATATTCACCTCCAAAGATATGATCAGACAACCGCCGTGTCTTTATCTCAATTTTACGTACTTTTTTTAGTAATTCTTTAGTATCCATCTATTCAGTAAACAGTTTTCAATCGCAGTTTTCATTTATCAATAAACCGTTGAGCTTTTTTAGTATTCAGTCGATTAAGCGACTGCTCATTGAGACTGAATACTAGAAACTCCTTTATGGTACTTCTATTTCGTTCACTATTTTACTTATGATATCTTCAGAAGTTACATTTTCTGCCTCCGCTTCGTAAGTAATGCCAATTCTGTGCCTTAACACATCATAAACTACGGCGCGCACATCCTCAGGAATCACATAGCCACGACGCTTAATAAATGCATAACATTTTGCCGCTGTGGCTAGATTAATACTTCCACGAGGTGAAGCGCCAAATGATATTAATGGTTTTAAAGCTGGAAGTCTGTATTTATCTGGATAACGTGTTGCGAAAATAATATCCAGAATATATTTTTCAATTTTTTCATCCATGTAAACTTCACGAACTGCTTCTTGAGCTTTTAATATTTGTGTTACCGAAACTACAGGATTTACTTTTTCCCAAGCGCCCTTCAAATTAGCTCTCATTATCATTTGCTCTTCGTCAATTTTTGGATAGTCAATAACTGTTTTTAGCATAAAACGGTCAACCTGGGCTTCGGGTAAAGGATAAGTTCCTTCTTGCTCAACAGGGTTTTGCGTAGCCATTACTAAAAATGGTTTGTCAAGTATAAACGTTTCATCACCAATAGTTACTTGCTTTTCTTGCATCGCCTCTAGTAGCGCCGATTGAACTTTTGCTGGAGCTCTATTTATCTCATCTGCTAAAACGAAATTTGCAAAAATTGGTCCTTTTTTTATAGAGAAATCATTAAGTTTCATGTTGTAGATTAACGTACCCGTAACATCAGCTGGTAATAGATCTGGAGTAAATTGTATTCTACTAAAGCTACCGTCTACCGCTTGTGCCAAAGTGTTTATCGCTAATGTTTTTGCTAATCCAGGAACACCTTCTAATAAAATATGTCCTTGTCCTAATAAACCAATCAGCAAACGCTCCACCATGTGTTTTTGACCCACGATAACTTTATTCATTTCGAACATCAGTAAATCAACAAAAGCGCTCTCTTTTTCAATTTTCTCATTAATCGACTTAATATCAATTGTCCCTGTTTCTTCCATCATTTTTTATTTTATTATAACCCAAAAATACTGGCCATATTTCAAGTATGCAAAATGTCAAAAAAATTATTGAAAAGGTGTTAAAGAATGGTTAAAAAATAGGCGAAGAGCCTTTATTTAGAGCTTTAACGAATTATTATGATAAGTAAATCTTAAATGAGATTTTAAATTAAAAAAAGTAAAGCGCAATACCGAAAGATATTGCGCTTTACTTTTATAAGAACTGTATTCTATTATATCAATACTAAAGTAGCATCTATAACTTCTTCCTCAGCTGGTTCTAAGGTAATCATGAATTCTTGAGAAATATAACCATCTGCACTTATTGTAACGGTATAATCTCCTGGTGCCAAATCTTGAATTGTATATATGCCATCTATGTCTGCTTCAACACTTGTTGAAGCGGTATCATTAATAGCTATTGTTGCTGTAATTCCTGCGGTTAAACCAGATATCGTTCCTGTTATTAAACCTGGTTTTAGTATTAACTCAATGGCTTCAGTAATTGTAGTAACTTCACCATTAATAACTGCAACACCAACTTCAATTCCATTAGAGTAATCAGATTCTTCGTCTACAGGTGAAATAATCACATCGTAGGTTCCTGCAGGAACACCCCACAAAGCAAAAGCACCTGTGCTATCTGTGTAAGATGAAATCACAAAATCATCATCTGTTTCTGGAGTACCGTTATCATCTATTAAAACAGAAGCTACTGCAGGTACATCACTGGGAGTAATCGTTCCTTCAATAATACCAGAATTCACTTCAGCACTTACGTATAACAAGGGTTTCAAAATAATATTTCCAGAATTTCCAGCATGAACAATAGATTTTTCTACATTAAAATCTAGAATAAAATCGTAACTAAAACCTTCTTCTATAACTGTGTTTAGTTTTAATTTTAAACCCGATTGTTGAGCACTTGGAGTTTTAAGATCAAACGCTTCATCTTCATCATTTTTATCTTTTATAACAATGGTATTACCATCACCAAGCACCAATCTCATTTGACTTAAGGTTCCTGCTGGAACGGAAAATCTATCAACAAGAACTTTACTTATACCTCCTGTGAAATCTAGTAAGTCTACAATTCCACTTTCAGATTCAAGCGAAACCCAACCGTTTTCATCGATGTTATCATTATTCATTTTAATCATAACATCGACTATTTCGACATTAACAGCTTCATAATCACCAGGAGCATCTACTAATCTTACCGAGATGGTAGGCTCTTGTACATTAATTTTACTAGATTCAGAATCTTTATCACAAGACAAAAATAATGCTACAAATAAAAAGGGAAGGATTAATTTTAACTGTTTTACAATTTTCATAATCATCTAAAATTTAAAATATTTATATTAATGTATTTACGGAAATTTAAAGGGTTTAGATGTTTTAATTTGCTTTATAAGTAGAAAAGACTCAATCATATATTAAATCTATTACACCTGAAAATTTATATACATTAAATGACCTCAATAACTATAATTTAATTAGGTTTTTAAGTACTTTTATAAACGACATTAATAATACAATACATGAAAAAAACAGCGCTAATTACTGGAGCTACGAGCGGAATTGGTGAAGCCGCCGCCTACGAATTCGCAAAACAAGGCATCAATTTAGTACTCTGTGGAAGACGTTTAGAACGCTTAAACACCATTCAAAAAGCTTTAGAGCGCTTTACCGATGTACATATTTTAAACTTTGATGTTCGCGATAAAGACGAAACCTTTAAAGCCATCGCTTCACTTCCCAAAGCATTTAAAACTATAGATATCCTTATAAACAACGCAGGCAATGCTCATGGTCTCGACCCTATCCAAAGCGGAAGCATTGATGATTGGGACGCTATGATGGATATTAATGTAAAAGGCTTATTGTACGTGAGTAAAGCTATAATCCCGCAAATGACTGAGCGTAAATCTGGACAAATTATTAATATTGGGTCTTCTGCTGGTAAAGAAGTATACGCAAAAGGGAACGTATATTGTGCTAGCAAACATGCTGTTTTAGCTATTACAGAAGGTATGCGAATAGACTTAAACCCTTTCGGAATTAAAGTTGGCTCTATAAACCCTGGCTTGGTTGAAACCGAATTTTCTCAAGTGCGCTTTAAAGGTGATGCTATTGCAGATAATGTTTATAAAGGCTTTAAAGCACTGCAAGCTAAAGATATTGCTGATATTATCTATTTTGCTATATCTAGACCTCCCCATGTAAATATTGCTGATTTGTTGGTGTTTCCAACTGCTCAAGCCAACTCAACAACAGTCAAAAAATCTTTATAAATTAAAGGATCCCTGCCAGCGTAGGAAGTGATTATGATTAACAAACGCTTACTTATAAAACACCTTTTAGCTCATAACGATGAGAACAGTTTTTATGATAAAAAGCGAAAAATTGATATCAGCCATAAGGAAGGAAAAGCAAAATTTCTGAAGCATATTTGTGCACTTTCTAACAGTAATCCAAAAAATAATTCCTTTATTGTTATTGGTGTTGAAGATGAGGACAACAAAATTATCGGTGTCGATTTTTTTGATGATAGTAAAATACAAAACCTCATCAATGCTTATTTGAGCCACCCACCGATTGTTTCATATGAAAATATTCCGTTTCCACATTTACCTGATGATAAAGTAGTTGGTTTAGTTACTATTAGGCCTACAGGAAAAATAACATCACTTAGAAAAAATATCTGGAAATATTATGGTGGTTCTGTCTTTTTTAGAGATGGAAGTATGAGTATGCCTAAAGTTTTTGACCTCGAATTAAAGGATGCCAATTCTAAAATTGTTGAGGCTATTGAAAAACATGCTCAAAACAATATGGAACATACCTTAAATGGAGTTTTCGACTTTATGACTACCCGTAAAGACTTTAATGCACAATACAAAGTATTCAAGGAATATTTTGTAGTCTGTTGGGCGGGGCAGAAAAAAATAGTAAAAAAAGAGGTCTTCTACTCTCGAGTTGATATTGAATTGATTAACGAACAAGTACGTTTATTTTTTTCAGCTTTAGATGACGTTTCTATTACTATTAATGATGATAGTTTTAAAATTATTGAATACGTAAATCTTGGATTTCAAGATTCAAACAAATATTACCAATTAGAAGAAACCATTATTAAGTTTGAGGATAACGTAAATTATAACATTGAAACGCGTTTATTGTTTGAACCACCTCAGTTTAATAAAAAAGACCTTCATCATATTTACAATACCAATAATGCTATTTTAGAAAAGCTGAAAAAAGGACTCACATTAACAGATAGAGAAGAAATGGACCTTAAAAATTTGCCAGCTACTTATTTAATATGTTATTTAAATTTATTTCAGCAGGCCATAGATAAGCTTAACGAAGCCAAGCCCTACTTAAAATCTTATAATAAGGATGTTTACCATTTGTATAAAGAGTCCTTACGGATATTAAGGAAAGTAAAATACAGTTAATAATTTAACCTTGAGTAAACTTTTGGGTGTTTGATTTTTGAAAAAAAATCGTACAGGTATGTTTGGTTTTTGAAAAAAAATCGTACATTTGTGCCGCTATTAATCTTTTTAATTAACCTTGTACCCCAAATCGTTAAGATAGGTTCAAGGTTTTTTTATGCTCTTTTTTATCTTAAAAGTTGTTGTTACTATTTTGAATGATTTTTGTTTGCGTTAGAGATTGAGGTATTTGTTGAAGCTCCCCGACGCAGAAAGGAGCGACTGCAGAAAGCCCGACCCCTGGGTAACGCCCAAATGATTTATGAAGACAAAAAAAACCGTTCCTGATTAGAAACGGTTTTAAATATTATATAAGCCTAATATCCTACAAATCAAACTTAATTCCCTGTGCCAAAGGTAATTCGTCTGAGTAATTGACTGTATTTGTTTGACGACGCATGTACACTTTCCAAGCATCAGATCCTGATTCACGTCCACCACCTGTTTCTTTTTCACCTCCAAAAGCACCTCCAATTTCAGCGCCAGATGTACCAATATTTACGTTAGCAATACCGCAATCTGACCCAGCATAAGATAAAAACTTTTCTGCTTCTTTCATTTCGTTTGTCATAATTGCAGAAGATAAACCTTGAGCAACGCCGTTTTGTTTCGCAATAGCATTTTCAACTTCTCCAGAATATTTCATTAAATATAAAACAGGAGCAAATGTTTCGTGTTGTACAATTTCGAAATGATTTTCTGCTTCAATAATAGCTGGTTTTACATAACAACCACTTTCATAACCTTCACCTTCCAAAACTCCGCCTTCAACTAAAATCTTCCCACCTTCAGCTTTTGCTTTTTCAATAGCAGCTAAATATGTATTAACGGCATCTTTATCAATTAAAGGGCCTATATGATTGGTTTCATCTAATGGATTACCAATAGTTAATTGACCATAAGCACCAACAATAGCATCTCTTACTTTATCGTAAACTGATTCGTGAATAATTAAACGACGTGTTGATGTACAACGTTGTCCTGCAGTTCCAACAGCGCCAAATACGGCACCAGGTACTACAACTTTTAAATCTGCTGTAGGTGTAATAATAATGGCATTGTTTCCTCCTAATTCTAATAAAGATTTTCCAAAACGCTCGGCAACTGTTGCACCAACTATTCTTCCCATTCTTGTAGAACCTGTAGCAGAAACTAAAGGAATTCTAGAATCTGTAGTCATCATTTCACCTACTTTATAATCACCATTGATGATACAAGAAATGCCTTCTGGTAAGTTATTATCTTTTAAAACTGCTGCAATAATATTTTGACAAGCAACAGAACATAAAGGTGCTTTTTCAGACCCTTTCCAAACACATACATCACCACAAATCCATGCTAGAGCTGTATTCCAAGCCCAAACGGCTACAGGAAAGTTAAATGCAGAGATAATACCAACAACACCTATTGGATGCCATTGCTCTCTCATAACGTGTCCTGGACGTTCAGACGGAATGGTTTGACCATTTAATTGTCTAGACAGTCCAACTGCAAAGTCACAGATATCAATCATTTCTTGAACTTCTCCGTAACCTTCTTGTAAAGACTTACCCATTTCGTAAGATACCAATTTCCCTAAAGGCTCTTTTAATTCTCTTAATTTGTTTCCAAATTGACGAACAATTTCACCTCTTTGTGGCGCTGGCATATCTCTAAAAGATAAAAATGCTGTTGTTGCCGCATCCATTACTTTCTCGTAATCTGCTCTAGTAGTCGTTTTTACTTTACCTATAAGTTGCCCATCAACAGGAGAATAACTTTCAATAACATTTCCATTAGAAAAATTATTAGACCCTGTAGAAGTCCCTTCATTTACAGCTTTTACACCTAAGGCTTCAAGTGCTTTATCTATACCAAAATCAGTCGCTATTGCATTCATTAATTATTGATTTATATATTTATGTTGAAATTATTTGCGAATATACTAATTAAAAGTCGTTTTTATTAAAATTTACTAAAGCTAAAAATAGTAACTTAGTCTACGAATCAATCTAAATTTTCATGAAAAAGTATATCTATTTAATCTTTGCACTCTTAGCTATTTCCTCTTGTAAAGAAGAATCAAAAGAGGTGCCAGAAAAAATTCAAGATGAATCTGAAAAAGTCGAATTTTCAATTATTATTCACGGTGGCGCAGGAAGTATTAGAAGGGATAATATGCCTGAGGAAAAAGAAACTGAATATCGACAAAAACTTGAAGAAGCGATACGAGTTGGTTATACTATTTTAAAAAATGGTGGTACAAGCTTAGATGCAGTCCAAAAAACGATAAACATCTTAGAAGACTCGCCACTGTTTAATGCAGGTAAAGGTGCTGTTTTTACTCATGAAGGTGTAAATGAACATGATGCCTCCATAATGGAAGGAAAAACTCTAAATGCAGGAGCTTCTGCTGGCACAAAGACCGTGAAAAACCCTATTAATTTGGCACGAGCAGTTATGGACAATTCGCCTCATGTCTTGCTTTCTAGAGAAGGCGCAGAAACCTTTGCCGCGGAACAAGGCATAGAAATTGTAGAACCTAGCTATTTTTCTACAGAAAAAAAATTAAAATCTTTAAAGCGTGTTAAAGCTTCGGAAAACAATAAAGTGGCTTCGTTTTATGACAGTGATTTACAAGATTCAAAATTTGGAACAGTTGGTTGTGCTGCTTTAGATAAACACGGCAATTTAGCAGCGGGAACTTCTACCGGTGGTATGACCAACAAACGCTGGGGACGTATTGGTGACTCACCAATAATTGGCGCAGGGACTTATGCCAATAACAACACGTGCGCAGTGTCAAGTACAGGTTGGGGGGAGTTTTTTATTCGTGGCATGGTGGCTCATGATATTTCTGCTCTTATGGAATATAAAGGCCTAACTTTAAAAGAGGCTGCTCATTTAGTTATTCAAAAAAAACTACCAGAACTTGGAGGTGACGGTGGTGTTGTAGCCATTGATAAAAATGGGAATATGGTAATGGAATTTAATACCCAAGGTATGTTTAGAGCAACTATGAATGATAAAGGCAAATTATATATTGGAATGTTTAAAGATTAATTTAACACAATTCATAAACCTAAAAAATAAAGATTTCAACTTATTTTTATTAATAAGAAGTCACCTATGCCTTCTTGTTAACTAGCTCCTCAATTTAGTATGGATTCAAGATTTATGTAGTAAATTAGATTGGGGACTAAACGGTATATTTTAGATTGGCATAAAATAAGGAAAACGTATTTTCCAAATTTCAGATTAACGTTTGAGCGTAAAATGAGATTTAAATTGTTTCCTGACATCTGAATTTGGTTCTGTATATTCAACTATAAACCAATAATCATCACTAGGCATCGTAACTCCATTATAAATTCCTTTCCATCCTTCTCCAGACGGATTAAGTTCTTTTAAAAGTTTCCCAAATCTGTTAAAGATAAAAATTCTTGCCGATGCCAAATAATTTATAGGCCTAGTAGGTGCAACAATGTTCCAAGTATCATTATAACCATCATTATTTGGGGTAAAAAATTTAGGATAACCCATAACCACTATAGTATCATCACTTTCAATACAACCTCTTTTATCTCTCACTTTTACATTATGCTCTCCAATAGACACATTATCGAAAAATGGTTCATCTTGCCATGGGTTATCGTCAAGCTGATATTCAAAATCTCCAGAAGACATAGTACGAACTTGAATTGTTGGGTTTTCAGAGAAAGCTGCTGTAATAACTTCAGCTTCAAATTCAGGCTGGTACAATAGGATAACCTCAGTTACCTCCGTGCTACTGCATCCTGTTAGATTATTTTGTACAACAACCTCATAACTACCGCCTTCAATTGGACTATATGTTCCTTGGCTTGCTCCTGATATTTCGAGCCCATTTAACAACCATCTAAAATTATACATAGTTGGATTAAGACCGGTATCTATTATAGTTGGAAACGCTAAATCGCCATTTTGCTCAAAACATAAAAAATATTCTTCTTGTAATGAAAACGAAGGGTTATCATTTACGGTTATAGTTAGATTAAATGTAGATGGACAAAATCCAGCATCTGGAATAAACGTATAGGTTTTGGTTACTGTGTTGTTCAAATCTGGACTCCAAGTTCCGGAAATACCGTTTAAAGATATTGTGGGTAATGGAGCTAAGGTTTCCCCATTACAAATTGGAAGTACTGGATTAAAAACTGGCGCTTGATTAGGATTAACAGTAATTGTCATCATTTGATTAATAGCACATTGTCCAGAATCTGGAGTAAATGTATACGGAGTAGTTAACGTATTATCCAATGCTGGACTCCATGTACCTGTTATG
>Ga0209119_1003560_pt1 | contig 13311 bp, 33 predicted proteins | sample COG_03_FD_184747 | JGI IMG/M metagenome (GOLD analysis project Ga0209119, IMG submission 184747) | Pelagic Microbial community sample from North Sea - COGITO 998_met_03 (SPAdes) (version 2) | ecosystem: Environmental > Aquatic > Marine > Neritic zone/Coastal water | place: Helgoland, sampling... | reverse complement strand
ATATGTACTATCGTGTCTGACGTCTATGTATCCTTCAAGGCTACCAAATATGAGTCCTATCTCTGTGCGTCCATGTACCTCGATGAGGTGATTATATTCCTGTTCCATTATATTGTGTTTATTATGTATATAAGACTATCGACATTATCTATACTAGCTTCGCATGAATCTCTATCAGGTTGCCATTCACCGTCTCTTAACATTTGAAAATCCTCTAGTATAAATTGTAACGTGTTTATTATTTCTGTTTTTTGGTTATTTGTCATAGCTTTTATATGTTATAAGTTAGTAATATATTTCTTTGTCTGCTTTTTCATGTACTCGATGGTGTCTTTGTTGAGCCATTCTAGTAAGTCAATGGTATTTAGTACTATTGTAAAATCTTCTCCGTTCTCATCCGTCATATCTATATAAGTTTCATTGTCTACTAATGTGGATAATGTTTTTATATTGTCTATTCTCTTTATCATATTATTTTGTTTAAACTCTTTAGATTTTAGATTTCTGTTTATTTCTTGTTGATTCAATATAGCTTCTCTTGTTGTCATAGCTTATGTATTTAGTTGTTTAGATAGGTTATTTTCTGATTCGTTTAATTGTTCTAATGTAGTAAGTCCGTTTCTGTACTCAACTTGTTTCATGTTTCTTATCAATTGTAGTGCTGTTACTTTGCTCAATGCTTTCATTATATATGTGTTTTTATTGTTTATACTCTGTCTAATTGGTATTGTCTAACTTCATTCATAAAGTTATTTCTATAATCCTTATTTGTTGATATTAAATAAATCTCCTCAATCAAATCTAAATTTGTCATGAGGCAATTATCTAGGTCAATTTCGTAATACTGTACTATATCCTCTAGTGTTGTATTTCCCGTCATTATATATGTGTTTTTAGGTTTTTAGGTGTATTTAATATTTCTGCTATTCTGTCTAGTTGATAATTTGTTATGGATAATCTATTAGTTGAATTTCCGAATGAATCTCTAATGTGTAAGGAACACTTATATTCTTTATCTTTAGACAATCTGCTTATCTCTTTTTGCTCGTATGTCATGGTTACCAGTTATTGAATGAACCGTTAATCATCTCGATAATTACAAATGTAATCGTGGGTACTAGAATAAGAGCTACGAAAGTTAACCCGACTAATGTTACTGAATCTTGACTCTTGATAGTGTTTACTAAATTTCTCATAATGTTTTTTTTAATGTGGCTGCTTCGTTGCAACACTGTAAAGATACATACTATTTATATACCCCACAAGTTTATTTACATTTATTTTAATTTATTTTATTATTTAATCAAGTTCTGTGTAATAAAACAGACCCTCCTCATAAGCGAAGTTTAAAAAGTCTTCATTATTTAAGAACTTTAAACCTTGAAAATCTACCTTTTTCTTTAATATAGTAAGTAAATCTTCTTCTTTTTTTGCGTAAAAATCACCTCCTAAAATCACATAACCCCTGTTAAAGTACTCTTTACTTATTGAGCATCTTCTAGTATCTTTCATATTATATAAATTTATATGTGTTAATGTTTAACTCTTTTGCCTTAATTCTAAAAAAGAAGGCTTCTGTTGTTATTTGTCCAGACTTCCACATTCTTCTTAATTGTGTAGGTGTATTATTTTCTTTTTTCATGATTCGTATGATTTAAAGTGATTAATTACAAATTTTAATTCCTGTTTAGTTAATTTAGCCAATGAAATCAAGTCTTCTCTTGTTTCGTACTCATCACCAGCAAATAAAAGTATTTCGTTTATTAATTCGTATCGTTTCATGTTATTTTAGTTTAATTTTGTTAATGACCCATCCCACTTCTCATCGTTTAAATACCAAAAATAGTTTTTCTGATATATTCTATCTACTTTTGACCCAGATAAAATTATAACTCCGTTTAATCTCTCTTTAGTTGTATTGGTGTACCATCCACAATTTGTAATTGAAATTGTTTTATTAGGGTCATTATATTTGTAAGCTATTGCATTACCTTGATATTTTAATATCGTCACATCTGGCTCTACCGTCACATTCATATTTGATTTGTTGAACTTCTTACCGTTTAAAAATGCCGCTACTGATTCTTCTGTAATTAATTTCATAATTTCTATTTATTTATTGTTATTGTTGTATTGGTTTTTAATATCTGTATAAAAATCGAAGTCGTTTATTTCGTATTGGTTTAAATTGTCTTCAATATTGTTTAATGTACTTATGTAATTATTCATTTTATTTTAGTTTTGGATTATTTATTTCTATTACGTCAATATTACCGTTTCTATATATGTCGACTGTTATTCCTGTTGTTAAGTTAGTCCTTTTATAAGGCTTTAAGCTATATTTGATTCTTAACTCGTTAATTACTCTTTTAATGTATTTCATACCGTTGTTTTAAGTTGTTATTATTTATTCTTACCAGTTGTTAAAAGACCCGTTAATCATTTCTAAAATTACGAATGATATTGTAGGTACTAAAATTAATGTTACAAATACTAAACCTACTAATGTCACTGAATCTTGATTTTTTAATGTGTTTACTAAATTTCTCATAATGTTTTTTTTAAGTTGTTATTGTTTTTGTTTCTTACTCAAAGATAATACTTTTATTTAATACTACCTAATTTATTTTATTTTATTTTACTTTATTTTTATTCTATACAAGTACCCTCAAAATCAATATAATATACTTCTGAATAATTTTTATCTAAATATTCATTTAGTTTATCTACACTTCTAAACCTTTTAATTGTTTCTTTGTCCGACCACGAATTTTGATATTGATACTCTTTGATGATAGCAATATAACGACCTTTGAAAATTTCGCCTTTTTCCGCAATCATTAAAATGTTATCGGTTAAGACATTTTCTCTTAAAATAAATTCCTTTGCCATTGTGTATGTTTTTAATTGTTGTTGTTTTTTTCTGTTTACTTAGGTTAAACCCTTTCAACACTTCAAAGATACAAGTTATTTATATACTATGCAAACTTTTTGCTAATTAATTTAAGAAATAAGATGAATTAAATACACTTTTCTCACCTACATAATTATCGTTGTATATTAACATTCCGTTATTTTGCCCATATTCATCCGTGTATATAGATACGGCAATACATTCTTGATTTAATGAGGTACATAACATTTTACATAACTTTTCTACGTTCTCATAGTTATAGTTTAATGAGTTGATACTAACAATAGCGGTTAATTCCTTTACTCCGTTATACTCACCATGTGATAAATTTACGTTGTAGTCATTAAATAAATAACTTCTGTAATTGTTTAAGTTCTCAACTAACTTAGATAAGTTGTTATTGTTTAGTCCGATGTTTAATTTGTAATTTGTCATTTTGTTTGTTTTAATTGTTATTATTTGTTTTTATTGTTAGTACAAATATAAGTACTTTTTATATATTATGCAAGTTTATTTTGCTTTTTAATATTATCTCGTAAATTTTACTAACATTTAATTTTTCCCAATTATTATCGCTATTTAATAAATATATATTTTTATTAACGTCGTAACCTATTAATTGATTTTTATTAGTTTTACTTATTTTCTTAAAAACTGGTTTCATATTACGTATGTTTTAATACTATTGCTTCATTGCAACACTTCAAAGATACAAGTTATTTATATATCTCACAAGTTTATTTTTATTTATTTTACTTTATTTTTTATATAGGGTGTAAATAGAAGGAACGTACGCACGAATAACAATATAATTGACATACACAAGATAAATCTACGAAAACATTTTAGTAAATATGTTTAGGATAATAGACTCTTTTTTCTTATGTTTGCAGCAACATAAACACCTGTAAATAAAATGTAATAACCTAATAATTTAACACATATTTAACTCTTTTGAATTTGTACGGATTCAATAAGGGCTTTTTTGTGCCAAATTTTAGCCATACTAAAAATTACTGACTTATGCAAATATTTTATGTTAAATTATCACTATCAATAATGGTTCTAAATAATGACTTTTGAACCCCTCCATATTAAACGCACCCCAGAATATTAAACATAGGGGAGATTTATTTACACCCCACAATATTAAACAAAAAAAGAGAGGCACATTTCTGTACCCCTCCATATTAAATTTTTCCGCAATAATAATATTTTTTTTTATCTTATCACATATTTTCCTGAGTTAACACCCTGTAATAAATACATAAGACTATATCTAATCGCATCCACATAGTGATTAAATTTTTCTACTGGCTTTGCATTGCGCTCATGCCATACATAGTTATTAATCTCCTTAATAATACCTGTAGACTCAGCATCCACAACTAACTCATAGTCTTGCATTAACGCTATACCTGACAGTATACTACCCTTCTTTTTAATGGTAGGCTTTATGTTTAACCCTCCCTTTTTCATTTCAGATATAAGTCTAGGCTCAGAGTTATCGCATATAATAAGATCCATACCAGCGTGTTTCTTGTTTCTGTAGATAATGTCGGAAGTTGATAGATTTATCGCTCCGTACATCTCTTTGACGTACACCCTCCTGTTATCCTTATCCACTGAAACCTTCACTAATGTAGTTAAATCGGTAGAAAATCCAAAATCCTGACCAAAACAAGTTAAATCATACGGTAAGAATTGTCCTACCTTCCAGTTAGTGATGATAGTACCCTCTGCTTTGTTTAACCAGCCTCCTAATATCTGATGGTTATACTTCACAGGGTTTCTCTTCTTTAAGTCATACAACTGCTCTAAGTAACTATCTGATAAGTTCTCCTTATTATCTTCGTAAGTCGTGTGAATGTACGTTACATCACCTTTAACACCGTTAGTACCCTCCTTCACGTTGGGATACATAAAGAATCTTTGGTATATCCAATGCTCTTTTGTGGTTGGGTTAAGTATTAATATACACCTATTCTGTTTAACCTTAGAACGTATAGAGAAATCAATCTTACTAAACGTATCTTCGTCTATAAGTTCCTCAGCCTCATCTAATACAAACGTTGTGACACCACTTAGGGACTTCAGTGCTGCTGTTTGGTTACCAGATGATGTTCTGATACCTTTAAACATTATAGAGCTGCCTGTGGTTAAGTTAATAATCTCATCCTTAGTTATCCTAAAGTCTGACTCAACACCCATAAGCTCAATCTTCTCTATAAATTCAGGTATAATGGAAGCTCCAGCAGATGTTAATGTGAAACGAGTAAACAGGACTTTATGCCCTGTCTCGTAAGTTAAGTTTAATAAGAATACATTGACTCCGAATGATTTACCAGAACCACGACCACCTGTTACCACATTGTATCTCGACTTCTCCGTAAATAAAGGAACGTATTTGTCATTTAGTTGTACACTATTCATCTTCTGTTATGTCTATAGTGTTATCTATCTGAGGTGTAGAGTTCCCATTCATAACGAAGTTAATGGTTGGAGCTACTTTAGCTTTCTTACCTCCATCATCTCCAATCTTATCGCTAGGCTTACCGTATGCGTACTGCATAAGTAGCTGCATTTGGTTAAAGTTAGCTTTAGCTAGCTCTGCCATGTGTATAAAGGCTTCTTTCTCGCCTCCGAACACTTCCTTCATAGCTGATACAGCAAATGATGAGATCCTGTCTTTCTTTGCTTTAGTGCTTCTAGCTGGTTTAACCTGTTTATCAGTTGTGCTAATTGGTTTAGGAGCTAACCTCTTATTGTATTTTCGACCATCATGCTTAGATGTATCCTGTGATTTAATGTGTTTAGCCATGAATTTATAACGAATTGCTACTTAATTCGTTTGTCGTATAATTTATTGTATATCTCGTTTATACCGAAGTCAATGTCTTTCATTGTATACCTCTCTGTTAAAGTTGCTTTTTGATGTCCTTTCTCCATAGAAACAAAATAAACTACATTGTCTGTAGTAGAGGGATATATTTTATACCCCTCTTTAAAACAGTACCTTATAGCGTCATAGTTCGTAGTAAATGGTTTCTTAACTATTCTCTTCCTTGCCATTTTCGTATATATAAGGTAGCTGACAGTTGCACAAAGGTAAGTTTAACTGACAGCCACACATTGATAGTTGATTACTCATTGTCTTCCTTTTTAACACCTCTAAGCTCAGCTAATAACTCCTCTAGCTTACTTATTCTGATGTAATTCATTGAGCTAACCTTCTCTAGCCTAGCTATTCTTTGTCTTTGGTTCATTTTTTCTTGTCGCATAATCCTGTGTTTATTTGGTTATCTATTGTTTCTATTAGTTGTCTTAATCTACTTCTCTCCCAGATGCCTAATCTTACGCCACCTATTGAAAGTTCATACTCATGCTTAGAGTGTTGATGTACTACTACTTTGTTATAATCCATTTATACCTGTTATTATCATGTTAAATTTACTTAAAGCCATCTCAACCTTACTGCGATCCCTTAACTTATCTAATACAGCTACCGCCTTCAGGTTGTCTTCGTTGTCACTTATTAGTTTAGTGGAGTTCTCATATTTAACGTAGCTCCATACATCTTCAAGTCTTTGATCGTATTTAACCTTATAGTTGAATGACTCTATGCTATTAGATATAGACGAAGCTCCCATGCCTGTCATCCTAGATATCTCTGTGCAATTATATCCGTCAATGTCCTTTAGATACTTAAATAGCATCATTCGAGAGTCTATATATCTCTGTTGTCTACTAACCTTTAGTATATCATCTACTTGCATAGCTTTAGCTACAGTTTCAATCAACTTCTTCTGCGAGTCTGTCCAGTTCGTTGTCATATTCTTCTTGTATTGCTTGTTTAGTTTTATATTTTGCAAACTTAATCGCTTTTTGAATACCCCTACAGGCTTCGTACTCTTCTAGTAGCTCCATGTCTTCGATAGCCGCCTCTAAGGCTTCCACCTCTATACCTTCATAAAGATCATGTAAGCTAAGTAACCAATAGGCATCCTCTTTTGATTTATTATACATTTGTTCTTAGTTTTAATAGATTAAACGTTTGTCTGTACTTAAATTCAGCTTTACCCTTGTAAAACTCTTTATATAATTCATACACTGCTCTTGACATTTGATACCTAGTAGTTAATGGTTCTAGCAGCTTAGTTGCGTAAGCCTTACCCTTGCCTTTACATACCTTTATATTGTCTGCTGAGTCTCCTACTATCATCTGAGTATAAAACGCTCTTAAAGCGTCTAATTCCGACTGAACTATGAACTCTTTTTTATTGTAGTTGTAAACAACGCAAGGAAATTGTAAATAATCCTTATCTATTGCTACTATAACTACATTCTTACCTTCATTACTATGCTTATACCAAGCTGAAGCAATTAAGTCATCTGTCTCACATCCATAAGTGTACTTAGCATCCCAATATTCTTTTGAGTGTTTATGTAATGCACTTAAATGTTCTGGAATCTCCATATCCCTTCTGTTTGCCTTATATGTATCTGTTACAAACTTCCTGAAGTTACCTTTAGAACCGCTAAAGACTGAGAAACCATCTATTGTGTACTTGCTACTTAGGTAGTCTAACACTTCGTTGATTTTATAGTCCATCTTATCCTTAGCGTCTAATATGGTATCTGAAGTAACAGCCGATGCAAATATTATACTATCCGCATCTATAAGAACTGTGATTGATTTACTCATTGTTTTCTAAATGTATTTGTAATGCTGCTAACGCTCGCCAAGCTACCTTAGTCAGGTGTAATACTCCATCGTCATCCATTGGGTCTTTAGAGTGGTCTATTAGGTGTCTCACTAGAGCGTCTTCGTTATCAAAGCTCTTTGTCTTATCCCAATGTAAAGGTTCATCTGGATGATGCTGATCGTTTCCAGCTTGACTTGCTTTAGATACCTCTTTCAATGCGTCAGGGAAGTATTTTAGCACCCCAGAGTAAACTGGCATCTTCTTACGTTTCTGTGCTTCAGTCTCTTGCTGAGCAAAAGGTGGGTAGTTTAACATATACTCAATGTGATCACCGTTATACATATACCTATAATAAAGACCTCTCTCTATTGCACTAGCCTCTGACTCGGCTTCTTTCTCAGCTCTCATTATTTCTTCATATCTATTCATACTGCAACTCATATTTAATTGTTTTAATTGGGGAGCTTTCACACTCCCCTGTTATTATTTAGCTATTTAGAAACTGCAAGTAAGCAGAGTGACTAATCTTGTACTGTGTATCATCTGTATTAGACTGCATAATATATTGTAGTGTTCCAGCTGGAGTTGACGATACTTTAAGTAATTTAACGTTTAGAGTTCCATCCGAAGGAGAACTATACTTAGGTTGTCCGTTTAATACTCCAAAGTGCATCTTATGTCCCATATACTTTCTTAGTTTAACATACATTGCCTCAGTCGATACAATATCACCAACATTATAATCTACCATTTTCTGTAGGTATTCTTTCTGTTGTTTCTTGTTACCATCCTGAATCATATCCCACATCTTAATACCTTCGTGAGTCTGCTTATTTTCTACATTAAGGAACTTAGTAATGTAATCCATTGAATAAGAAGGTAATCTAAATAATCTCTTAGTTTGCTTCATTATATCAAACGATTTAACAAATGTATTGAAATGTACACCAAACTTCATTGCTCTAGCGTTGATCCATCTGTTGTCGAATCTATCATTGTTTTGACCTACTACCATGTCAGCCTCATTGTAAACCTTCATAAAGTCAGTAATCAACTTCTCATCACTTTGATTCTTATCCCATGTTAAAGCGTGTATCTTAGATTCACCTAACCACTTGTAAGATATAGAGATAATTCTAGGCTCTTCTAGTAACTGCTTATGGTTAATGTACTGCTTACCCGTCCACCAGACCTTAGCGGTAATCCTACAGGTTTCAATGTCATACACTAATACCTTAAAGTCTTTAGATAGCTCCGTACCAGTCAGTCCTAGTTTTTTAGCCCAATCTCTAACAGTTCTAGTGTGTACACCAAATGTCTGTGCTAAGTTGGTTTGAACCTCACTCTTTAGTGCGTTCCTTGAATAAGCTGTCTTAATCAAGTTCTTGTCTTCTTGTGTTAATTGTTTGAATTTCATAATTGTTATTGTTTTGTAGTATTGTTATTAATTGATGCAAACATACGAAATATAAATGACATATGCAAGTTTTATTTAACTTATTTTCTTTAGTTACATGATACGATCCTGTATCTTATATCATTTAACCTGTAGTAATCCCCTATAGCAAAATTACCACAGTCAAACTCCACCTCTCCGTAGGTAACCTCTAAACTAGTTGAAGTTCCTTCTACACACATTACTTCTGTGCATTGATCTATAGAGCAGCTAGACGTTAAAGCTAATACTACTGCTGCAAATATCACCCATAACAGTGATTTTGTACTAATTGATAATTTTTTCATAATTGTTGTTGTTTTATTATTGATCGCCATTATTGACTGTGCAAACATACGAAATATTATTCATATAAACAAGAAAAAGGGAAACTATTTTAGCTTCCCTTCTTAGATTAATTGTTTTCGTACACATTTCTCAGGTCTGTTACCATCCTCCTAACGCAACTAGAGCAGTTAGATGTTACGCCATTCTTACTAAAAACCCTATTATATATCTTTAGTAGATACTTCTGGGTTAAGTAGTCTATTGTAGACGTGCTTCTAGCAAAGTACTTATCTAACTTGCCATACTCTTCCTCAGTTAAACATTCAACGTTAGTGTAGTTAAACTTCTTGTTAAGAGCTTCCTTACGCTCATCACATCCGCAATCCTCACCTACTACAGCCTTAACTGCTTTATCTATACCTGTAGCCTTAGTTATCTTCGCTATAGTGTCTCCAAGTCCTTTCGACTTGCTCTCGTTCTGCTTATTAAATTCTGCCTTGTAAGCTCTATAAGCCTTACTTCTTTTGTCACCGATAAATTCTTCCATAGTTTTTATTATTTAATTAAATGATAGTCTTCATTAAAGTAGTCTTCAGCATCTTCACTGAACAAATCTCTTATTACTTCTCTATACTTTTTTATAGAGTTATACAAGCTGCTTCTACCTATACCTATATCCTTAGATAGTTTGTCTAAAGATAATCCAGACGTGAAGTAAGCTATAAATACATTTCTGTGGTAGAACTCCCAAGTGTTAACCTCTTCATGAATCTTAGCGACTAACTTCTCAAATGCTACAGACTCTAAATCAGAAGCCTCCTCTGACACTAAGTTATTAATAGCTCTATCCATAACTTCCTGATCTTTTACCTCACCGTTAACTACGTTTTTCTTTTTCTTACCATCGAAATAAACACTTCTTAACGTCATGTACATATAGAAGTCATTGACATCGTCCTCACCGTAGGTTAAGTTCTTTCCTTTCTCTAAATACTTCCAAACCTTTAAGTAAGCGTCTTGCACTACGTCTTCAACGACAGAAGGGTTGCAACCCATACTACGTACAAGTCCAACCCATCTCTGATGCTTTCCAGCTAACTTACTTAATTGTGTCTTTGCGTCCATTGTTATATTGTTTTTGTTATACTCCAATATACAACTAAATACTAAGTTTCACACTAGTAGTTTTAAATACTTCTAATTATAACCTCAACCCTAGAGTTTTCTCTATCTAACTCTGTAGGTAATATAATCTCTGTCTTAACATGATCGTCATTATCATCCTCCCAGCACCCAAGCTCTGTAACTGCATCTAGTAAATATTTAGATGTTATAGCTACAACGTTCATTTTGTCTAGCCTTCTAGCTGTCTTCTTATAGACCTTATAGGTTACCTCTACAGGTGTTTGTATAATTACACCTTCTAACTGCTCTCTAACAGCCTCTAAATACATTTTCTTAACTTGATTATTAACTAAGAAGTGTAAGTTTCTATATGAGTTCATGTTTATATAAACCCTTTTATCTTTTTTAGTCTTTCTAGGTAAGTCTACATATAAAGGACACTTTAAATTGATAATTGTTTCCATTTGTTTTGTTTAGGTTGAACTACTTTCTCTCTTGTATGTGGTATATCTGCTAAAGGATCATATAAATCACCTATAATAACAGGGAATCCAACGTCATTAACCTTAAAGCTAAATGTCTCAAAAGAGAAACCTCTTGATCTCTTACAGCTTACTGTTATCCATCCATCATTAACTGTGTTTTTTTCTAAGGCTATCTGGCTCTCACATTTTTTCTCACAGAACGATCCTAAGTGACCTGTAGGCTTATCTGAACCGAAGTTAGAGTGAATCACCGTAATTATGTGACAGTTAAACTTAGATGATAACTCCATTATTTTCTGAACACACATATTAGACTCTTCGAGATTATTAACGTCAGATACTAAATCCGCAATTCCGTCAATAACAACTAAACCCACTTCCTTACCTTCGTCAACTACCTTCTGCATATAGTACTCTATAAACTTTAACCTAGTTTTATACCCTATAGCTCTAAGCCCGAATGTATGGTAGCACCCTACATCTGCATCATCGTTCATGTCAATTACTCTCTTAAATACACGCTGTGCGTGATACTTTCCTTGCTCTGTATCAAAGTGTAAAACACACTTGTCACCGCTATGACCTTTAATCTTACCGCCAAATCTATTTTGACCTGAAGGAGATAGGTAAACGGAAGTTAATAATGATATAAAAAAGGTCTTCATTGATTTTGGTGGAGCTTGAATGAAGCTGAAGTTACCATAAGTACCTATTGGTACAGGAGCTGTTTTTACACCTGTCGTTGAGTTATATTGATATTCACCAAAGCTAAGAGCAACAGGAGGTAATTCTAATATTTCAGATAAGTCTACAAAGCAATCGTTCTCGATCTGCTCCATAAGCATCTTATCTATAGTTTCTTGTTCTGTCATCTCGTTTGTTTTATTTTGTTATGTAGTTAATTAGTAAAGCTATTATAGTAAGCAATACCATCTTAACTGTAAATCTTATATTTTCTTTCATAAGGTAAAAAAAGGGGAGTTGTTAAGCTCCCCTAGTTTAATGTTAGAATGGTAAGTCTCCGCTGTCTGCTGCTGGAGCTGGAGCTGCTTGGGCTGCTGGTGCATCCTCACGAACTACTGTAGTCATTTTACCATCCGTCCACACAACCTTACCGTTTCCGATATAAGTCTTAGACTTCTTAGCTTCTCTCTCTTCTTTAGTCTGAGAATCGAATAGACTTACATTCTGTCCAAATTGATTTGTATCGTCATTCACTGATATAGTGAAGTTATAATACGTTCCTTTCTTACCTACTACAAATTTCTCCTTTGGTAAATCTTCTACATTGATTGATACTGAAATTAATCCTGCCATAATTGTTTTGTTTTTTGTGGACTTACTTATGCCACTAGTTAATAATTAATTTGTTTTATGATGGTGCAAACATACGAAATATAATTCACACCACCTAATTTTTTACTACTTATTTTAATAAAACTTTTACTTCTGCTGATAACTTATACTTTTTCTCGATGTCAGCTATACTTCCACCTCCCTCTAAGAAAGCCTTAGCTTTAGTAAACTCAGTACTACCCTTCATAAGCCACTTACGGTTATCTGAGTGACTGTTTGTTGCGTCAGCGTCTTTGGTGTCATCAATTAAGAATAAACCGTTTAGAGCGTACTTACGAGCATATGAACTACTTGAACCGAATGATTGAGCTATGTCCATCCCTTTTCGATTAGGATCGACTCCAGCTTGAGCTGTTGTCTCAATACGTCCTTCAGCATCAAATAATACTGCTCTTGCTTCTACAAACACTAATCCACCTACTTCTTTAATCTCATCAGTTATCATCAGAGTTAGACCTACGTCGTTAAGTAATGGTTTTACTGCTTCTAAAATATCCTCGCAACTTCTGTAGTTATACTTACCGAAATTGTTACGTTGATTCTTTGGTGCTTTTAATGTAGATTGCACCTTAACTACTTTGTCGTGAAATGTCATATTGTTTTTGTTTTATTATTATTGAATTGCAAACATACAACAATTAAATGGATCTACCTAATTATTTATAACTTATTTTGAATTAATTGCCTTTTAAGTATCTCTAATCTAACTGCTGCCTTCTGTTCGTCAGTCACTTTGTCATAACCTATATTATCAAACATAGTATGACTAACTAAATCGAATATCTCTTTATCTCTATTACTCATCTCCTTGTATATTAAATATTTCGTTTCTAATTACTGCCTTATACTCTTCAGGTGAATCCTTGTCTGTTAATTCAAAGATAAATGTTTCTAACTGCATAACATAAGCGTCTGACTCTGCTATTGCTACTTGTAGTGCTTCAATCTGTGCGTTCTTAAATGATATTAAATCCCTCATAGTTATTGTTTTAATTTGTTGTT